>Ga0209185_1000334_pt1 | contig 60544 bp, 48 predicted proteins | sample SidtaG_2_FD_187425 | JGI IMG/M metagenome (GOLD analysis project Ga0209185, IMG submission 187425) | Marine algal microbial communities from Sidmouth, United Kingdom - Sidmouth_Asex2 metaG (SPAdes) (version 2) | ecosystem: Host-associated > Algae > Red algae > Unclassified | place: Sidmouth... | reverse complement strand
AGGTATCACTTAGCCCTGAAAGGGCGAAATTTCAAGTTATATCGCCCTTTCAGGGCTGGCGAAGTAGATTTATTCCGAGCAATGGGCTGACACCCATTGTTATAATATGTCGTCCCGTTGGGACTTGTGACAAAATTATATTTCGATGAAAATGATTTCTCATTCAGAACCAATCACCCCTGCTTTGGAGGGGGCTAGGGGGAGGATTCTCGGCTGCTTTTCCTCCCCCCAACCCCCTCCAAAGGGGGAGATAGTCCGCATTCTAATTTTACACTTAAAATTGAATGATATATTTGCTTGACAATTAATCAAATACAAATTACAAAAAGTCGTTGTTCAGTAGAATACCCGATAGTAAGTATTTATGCCTCGTTCCTCAGAAACGATACGTCAGTTTAGTTTGAAAATTATTTTTACCAGAAAGGATATTATATTGTAGTTCGGGTGTTATTTGGATGCGTTCGAGATGTGGATTTTTCTGCAATAGACTCAATGAGTTTCTTTTGTTTTTCTTCGCACATTTCGTCCAAAGATAAGCCCCTATACCTGCTGTCAATACCCCTACTGCACCTAAAATATGTGCGATTTGATTGGGTCTTCTTGCCTTGGTAAGTTCCTCCTCGCCGTCAAGTGTACCAACTAAAGGGCGGTAGTTTTCATCATACATTTTCACGGCTTTTATACGAAGGTAAATACTCGTACCACCCATCAATGCACCGGCTGTAATAGTTGCTGCGGCAGGCAGTTTGCTGCAATTTTTGACTTTTTGAGGAGATGTTTTTGATTTATTTTTTTTCTCGTTGGTATTGGATGGTGGTTTGGTTGTGGGTGTTGGTTTGATGGTGGTTTCGGTAGATTGGTTGTTGGTCTGAGGAAATGATGAGGCAATATGTCTTGGCGGCAAATCGGGGAATAATTTATTGTTGGTCACAGCAGCGAGTAGCGTATAACTCTGCTCAGATGTGCAAACATTTACAAAACCATCATTTATATCGTAAGTGACAGCCGCAAGCCGTGTTTTACCTTCTTCTTTTACGATGTCGTACAAATAAGTAGTAATGAATAATTGGTCGTTGGCTTTTTCATAACGCGCTTTTCCAAATATAAATCTATCCATTTGAGGATTATATTTTACATCAAAGCCTTGAAGTTTGGCAGGTACAAAGTCTTTGTAAAAGGTGCGGTTTGGGATGCGTCTTCCTCTTTCTTCCAAATCTTCGAGCAGTGCAATTTTGAATTGCCGTAATGCGGCACGGATTTGTGACTTGCGCGCACCGTTCAATTCTTCTTCGGATTCGATGTAAAAATCATCAAAATCAATGGTTTGGGCATAGGTTTTTTCATTTAAAATGAGGGTAAATAGAATTAAAAATATTGTGGTGATGTTTCGCATGAACTTTGGTTTTTAGATTTTTTGTTCAAAAATACGTTTAAAAATGTTCTTTAATACAAGGAAAATCAATGCCTTTTATCTTGATTTTTTTGCATTAAAATCAATGAACAGATAACAGTATTATAATGCGAAAATTGTACCGTTTTTATGTAACATCAACTAAATGTTTTATTTACATATGGATAAAATATAGTTTTTGTATTGGCGATACCAATGCAAATAGATGTGGAATAGACGTGTTTTTATGGGTTAATCGGGAATTGGAAAATTAGGTAAATTTCTATTTGACAGTATTTTTTATGAAAAAAATAATTACATTCTATTTGTTTGCAATAAAATTTAAAGCGTTGAATATCAGTCGTGTATGGTTTCAGACCTAATTTCTCAATTCCCTGATTCCTATTTTGTCTAAGGTTCGGGTTGCTTAATCAACTGCCCTAAGAGGACATTCAATTCTTGTTGTATGGTCGTTCCTTTGTCTTTATTGTACCAACTTTGCAAGGCTCTTTTCTTGTCTTCATCGCTCAATGAAGTGTCGGTTCTCTGACTCATGTAGAGTTCTTGTGCTGCTTTGGGTCTTGGTCCCCAATCAAATAAATCTTGACCATCGGCATCTCGCACGATGAGTTTGGGAATAGATTTGCCGCCATTGGTGAGGTACTGGTCAATTTCGCTATCGGGCGCATCTCGATTTCTGACCGTGAGACTTATTTTAGGATTGAGTTCGGCTGATTTTTTGATAAATTCGTGGCTATGTGCAGCGTCGCCACACCAAGGTTCTGTAATCAAAATCCAATTTTGGGTGTGTTGAATATTTTTTAGTGTTGCTGCCAAGTCCGGTGCTATTTTACCGACTTTAGCCCAACGCTTCATTCTTGCTTTATTGAGTTTTACATAGTTTATATATTCGTCAGAATCATAAGGATATACAGTGTTTTTCCCGTCTAAAATTTCGTCAAATTGCTTTTCGTACTCGTTTACATTCATTTGTGTTGTGATTTATAATGACATTTAAAGTGAATACAAAGAAAACGTTAGAAAGGAGTTTTGTGTTCGTTCTAATTCGCTCTAAATGGTGCTTTTGTCAGGAAGAATACACAAAAGAAATTCGCACGATCCGTTCCATATGTATGCAAGCCGGAGGCGTTACGCTGCGTCAGTCTCTACTTGATAGTTCTTCACGCATGTTTTTAACCATATTGATACTGAACAATGAGCATATCAAAACCATACTTGAAGTAGTCAAGTCTCTCATATTCAGTTCTCCATCTTTGAAAGACCATAAAATAACGATGAAAGACAACGATAATGCTACCATCGAAAGATAGATGGCTGCCATTACCATTTTTTTCTTATACATGAGTTCTGTGGTAGGTATTTCTTTTAATTGGGCTTTTTTCATCTGTTGACTACTTTAAAATACCTCATTCGACAATTGGTTGTAAATCCTTAATTTCTCGTTCATCTCCGTTAATTTCTCTCTCATTTGGATATCAAATTCCTTGAACACATTGATATTTTCAATTGCTTCAAAATGCGTATATTCAAATAATTTTTTCATGTCTTCATTAATCACCGTCAATTCGATTAAGGTATCAAAATAGCTTTTTGTAGCATCATACCACGATTGATATACGGCTACATCGGACTTCCGTAATTCCAATGTTTTGAGGTATTCGTACCGTTCGCGCACGACCTCTTTTTGTTTTTCTAATGCTGCATATTGAGCCAAAGACGGTTCTCTTCGCGCTCCAAATATCCATTCAAATATAGATTCTGCGAATAGACTTTGGTGTATATCCTGATATTTACTGGTAGTTGCGAATGTCTTGTTGACTTCGTTCACTAAAATTCTTATGGTTACTTTACTCATTTTCAGTTTATTATCTGGCAAAACAATGGGCAAGCCGGAGGCTTTACGCTACATTTGAAGGTTTCACTCCCCAACCTGTTTATTATTTTTCCAAAGTTCCATTCTATCTGAATATGCGGTTTTTGGAAGCCTGTTATTGAGTTGGTACAGGAGTTCGATTTTTTCTATCGCATTTTCAAAAGAGATGAGTTCTTGTTTGAGTATTTCGTCAAGGATAAAGATAATTCCTCTGACTTCTATTTCGTCATTTTCCACAGCTTTTCTTAATTTTCTGTCGCCTGTTACCAGCGTTCCGTCCATTTTTTTGCTGTAGTACCAAGCCGAGCAATCCTCAAAACTCAAGCCCGACGAATTTTCCAACAAATCAGCGATACCTTGAAAATCCTCTACTTCGGTAGTGACTATCAAATTGAGTTTTCCTGCATCTATGACCGGGAGGATGTGGCTTTTTTGGTCAGGATTTACTTCCTCCAATATGAAATCAGTCGTGTGTAGTTCGTGTGTGAGATTTGCAAATTCATCCAATAAGTCCAACTTCACCAAATCAATCAATACATTTGCGTCGTTTATGAGAATTTTCATCTGCTTAGATTACATTTAAATTTTCCCTTACTGTACTTACATTGGTGTTCAATAAAGATGATGCCTTACTGATGCTTATACTTTCCTCTGATACTGCTCTGTAAACCAATCTTTTATATCTATCAGAAAATTCTGGTGTTTCAAATCTTGATAAATTGATTTCTTTTTTAAGGCTTGAATTAAAACTGATTTTTTGATAAAAAGCCTTCAATTGTGTCTGTGATAAAATTTGAACATCCGCTAATCGCTCAATGATTGCCAAGATACTGATACCGTATTTTTTTTGAGTGGCTATCAATTCCGGCAGGGTAATATGCCTTCGTTTTCCGCCAAATTCTTGAATGATTATTTTTTTTGGTAATAAAAATTCGGCAGCGAAATGGTCACAAAATTCTTCTTTGCGTTCAGGTTCGCCATCCGGCAGATTGAGCAACAGATGCCCCAACTCGTGCAATAAAGTAAATCTTTTCCGTTCTACCGAAAAACTGCCATTGACTACTATAATCGGATATTTGTCATTTACAAAACAAGCCAATCCATCAAATTCATCCCCAACATCTTCCAAATCAATAACTTTTATATGATTATCTTCTAAAATTTGAATAATATTATGAATGGGGTCGGTGCCTATATCCCAATGTTTTCGGAGTTTTGCTGCTGCTTTTTCAATGTCTTGTACTGATTTTATATTTTCTTTTTTAATAATGTTATCAAATGAATAATCTATCGATAAGGTTTCTTCTAACCAAAGGTAATTTTCCAATTTTATCTTAATGAGTTCTTTTAAGCCATCCTGATGCCTTTTAGAAAATTTCGACTTTTTTCTAAAGTTGACTTCTCCTAAGGCTACCTGATAGGCTCTGAAAAAGTAGTCTGTTTTTTGCCCAAACAGCCTTGCCAATTGAATAAGTTTAGAACTATCGGGAACGGATGCCCCCTTTTCATACTTGCTGACCATTTGTTTGGAAACTCCTATCTCGTCAGCCACTTCCTGTTGCGAAAGTAATTTTAACTTCCTGGCGTTTTTTATTCTGTAAGCAATTATTTTTTTCATACCGATTTCTTTTAGTTGACAAATATACGAAAATTTGATGAATTGTCAACCGAAATTAATCTGATGTGATATGTAAGTTAGAGGTGTTATGCTACGTAGCCGAAAAGTCAATTCCTTTCCATCCAAACCAAGCGTGACGTGAAATTTTATGGCAATATTGCATCAACTATCAATTCTTCATATTTAGCTCCATCACATCGAAAGCAAATACCATTTTGAATATGTCGAAATTCAGGAAATTCACCAGCTCCAAAACACCTTGTACAATAACTGTATCTATCTATGCACAATCCATCTTCATTCAATACTTCTATTTTTTGATTTTCATGTAAATCTTTATGGCATAACCAACAAAGAGTAATCAAAGCATCTTCTGGATATTCCCATGCTAATTTATTAACCTGATAGTATTGATGATGTACATGTAATCCTCTGACAAATAAAAAATCTTGCTTAATTTTCAATCTTTCTTGTTCATATATCTTATAATCTTGAGGCTTTAGTGTCATTTCCCTACGTATATTTGTTACATCATATTGCTTTTTCAGCATTTCTTCAAGCATTTTTGTCAATTCGTTAGTTTGATTGTTTAACCACCTCAACTCATACCAACTTTCTGGAGTAACTTCTCTTTGATGTTTTTTAAAAATACCACTTTTTTGGGCTCTAATATAATCGGCTTGATTTTCAAGATAATCAGCTTCTTTTTCAGAAACACTTAATAGTAATTCGAGAAAATATTTCTCAGCGATTGTACTAAAATACCCCAAATAGTTCCTTGACTTTTTAACCGATTTAGGTGCAAATCCCCTTCTTGCTGATATAGAATCATACGCATCAACTTCTGAATTTTCATGGAGAGTTTTACGATAAACTATCTCTTGTGAGCAACCTTCCATCAGTTTCTCGTTAAAACAAGATTGGCATTGCCAACTATCTCTAATTATAATTTCTTGCCGTGTATTTTTCCACTCAAAGGAATTTAATTGCTCTTGGTATGTCATTTATTTACAAGTACATTTAGAATTTCTGGTTATCCATTATGCTCGTATTCTTCAAAACTTTAAATGAATTATAGAAGGGAACATTTTTGCTCACCGTTCTCTACTCACTTGACTTCTTCTGTTTCGCCAAAATATCGACTTATAAATTCAGAGACTGAAATTCCATCAGGTGAGTTCCAAATTGATGAATTTATTCTAAACCTAACATTCTTATCTTCAATATCAACTGAAACTCCATTCTCTTCAGTCATTAATTTACTCTTTCTAGATTCAACCTCATTAAAATCTTTTATTAAATGAGATAATTTGTATCCGATATTTTTAACAACTTTTGCGTTGTCTCTAATAAAAGCTATATCAGGTTCAGAGCCATCTAATGGGACAACAATTAATGCATAATTATCTTTCTTTTCCGTTGCAGTCTTTGCTTGCAAAGAGGTCATTGCAGCATAGTTTTTACCAGTTGATTTTAGTTCAATTAACCATTCATTTATTTTAAATATTTCTTCTTCATTTTTATCATTTACCAAATCGGAAGACTCATCTGTTAAAAGATAATCACTACCAAAAGGTTCTCGAATAATGTTTATATTTAAACCTTTTGCTTTTAGAACATCTATCAATTCACTAAACAATTGCTCAACTAAAGCCCCGATTTTTTGATTTCTATCTCTTAGTTTCTTATCATTTAATCTTTTTTTGTACTCTTTCTGTATTCCAGGATCGTTAACAATTTCTGATACAAGTTCTGGGTCAATACTACTCGTTATCATATTAGTTAATGCTCTATCCCAACTAATTCTAATTTCATCAGAAGGTAAGGTGTTCCGTATTAAATCAGAAACTCCAACATTAATTTTTGAAAGAAATGAGATTTGCTTTTCTCCCCTAATAGTGTTGATTAAATCAATATTATCTTTAATGAGTTCTGAAAGGTTTTTTGAAGAAGGGACTTCTTTTGAAAATTTATTACCATTTTCAATTTCAATATTTCTGACATTAACCCATTGAATATTTCTTGCTCGCCTTAGCCATAATGCTTTTTCAAATAAAATAGTTTTATCACCAACAGGAATTGCTTTTGCACCCATTGTGAAATATTCATCTTTCATTGTTGCCTCATTAAGTAAAAAATTAAATATTTTCAAACTTGATGAAGTCGTTGAATTTCTGTCGTAAATATGATTTTCTGAAGATGTTAAATAGGCAAAATCACTATATTCTAACTCAATTTCGCAAGTCATTTTTCCTTCATCATCCTTGATGTGTGATAAAGCATTAGAATCCAAGATTAATAATTCAAGAGTTTTTGGGTCAAGCTTTTCTTTCCGTTTAACTAATGGTGAAAGGTGGATAAAACCAAACTTATCTAGCCATTCAAAATCTGAATTTTCTAAAATTTCATTGTAGACTGGGTGCATACAATCTTTTTCACGAATAAGTTCCGAATACAATGGAAAGTTTGCTTCGAAAAAACTTTTTGGTGTCAATAATAGATGCTTTCTTTTTGGGAAAACTCGTGAAATAACAGCAATACTTTCTGAGCCTTTTTCAAGTGAAATTATTTTTAAGTCCTTTATTGCATCCGTTTTATTATTCTTTATAAGCCATTTTAGAAACAAAGCATTTGACTGTTTTTTATCAATAGACAAATACTCATCTTCATTTAAAAGATTAATTTTATTTTTTAAATCTTCAACGGCAGATTCCTTGTTATAATTTCCTACTCCTGCAATGTTAAACAATTTAATATAATTAGAAATTAATTTTCTTGAAAAATCCAAGCCTAACTTTTGAGAAATAAAATTCAATTCTTCATCTTTTATATAATCCCACCTCAAACTTTCCGCTTCAATGAACTCTCCCTCTTGATTCAGTAATAATTTTTTATTTAATGGAAATTCGTCTAAATCTTCGTCTATTAATGAGTATAAATTATTTAACCAGTCATATTTATCAATCTTTAAATCCGCTTCTAACGTTTCTAATTTTGATTTTTCTGAAACATATTTGATTATATGCTTACTGCCTACAATACTTCCCGTTTGAAAAATATGAACATCTTGTAAATCAGCATGTTTCATTACAGTTAAAATCCAATTATCTAGCTCTGATGAACAAATTACATTAAATGAATTTAAATTATCTAATAACCTCCAAATACCACTTATTAAATCTGGATTGTGTGAATAAGGTATATGCAATTCTGACAATTTGTGCAACTTAGAATCAAACGATATACATTCCTTATCAATTAATTTTGATATAAGGTTAATTTTTAATCCATTAAACCAAGAATTATCTACCCAACTATAATCTTTTGCAACCGAGAAATCAAAAATATTGAAGGCGTTTTTTATTGTATTCCTCTTTATGATTTCAGGAAAAATAGAAATAGCTACTTTTAATGATTTTGATACTAAATCCTTATTTTTTATAGTTTCTTTGCCATTATCGTCATTAGAATTGAGGTATATTCCATCTCTTTCTATTTTAGGGTCAAATGATGTTGAGTTTATTATAAATGGAATACCTAACTCCTCGGTTCCTATTAATGGAAATGTGAAGAATAGTTTTGGATATTTTTTATCAATATTAATTAGCTTTTCGACCCCATTCTCAATTTCTGATACAAGTACTATATCATAGTTTGTTTCCCTAATTATATACGCTTTGACCGTATTTTTAGAAATTGATGACTTCAATTCCCACTCTTCAACTTTTTTAGCATTTATTTCGTAATTAGTGATTTTTTCCTTTTCATAAGTTTTTTCTTTTCCATTATCAATTACAGTGATTGAGCCTATTTGGCTATTAAACAACTGTGTGAATGGAATTAACTCGTCAAGACTATGTAACCCTCTAGTGGATGTAATCTTTCCGGGTTCATCTAAATTGTAAATAAACTTTGTTTGATAATCTTTATCTTGAAGATAACTAGTTTCTTGTATTGACTTTATAAAATCATCATTTGATTTACTTTGTAATTTATAAAACTCTTTAATATCAGGTGCATCTCGATTAAGCCAAAAATTAAAATATCCATTATCATCTGTTAATTTCCCAATAATATTGACTTTTTTAGACAAAAGATATGTTGTCATAAAACCAGTGCCAAATCTTCCAGTTTTACTATCGTCTTCTATTTTTGATGACCCTTGAATTATTAAACTCAGTATCTCGTCTAATTCAAAGGCATTTCCAGAATGTGCAAAAGAAATTTCATTTTCTTTTATTTCAATTTTAACATTGACCTTGCCTTCCGATATTGTTGAGTCCTTTGCATTTTGAAGTAACTCCCAAAACCATCGTTTTTCATATTCTTTTTTTTCTTTTACTCTGGCTTGAATATCTCTAAATACACTGCCTGCATGTAATTCTTCTGCAAATTCTTTTCGTCTCGCCTCTATTTTTATTCTTTCAATCATGATATGATTATTCGAGGTCTGTATTAGATAAGGTCTAACTAAAAACACCTACACTTTCCTCATAATTTAAGTAAAACAGACAAAAGAATCCGCACAATCCGCGTTCCATACACATACGCGAGCTGGAAGCGTCGCGTTACGTTACGCAGCCGCAAAAGTCAACTCCTCCCCATCCAAGCCAACCGTAATATGCTGCCCTTTCTGAATATCGCCAATGATAATCAATTCCGAAATTTTATCACCTAAATACGTGTCAATCACGCGCTTAATCGGGCGCGCACCGAAGGCGGGTGAGTAGCCTTTGTCCACCAAAAAGGTTTTGGCTTCCGGGCTGACTTCGAGCGTCATTTTTTGTTCGCGGAGGAGTTTGGAGAAAATACGGAGTTGGATGTCGAGTATTTTGACCAAATCTTCTTTCGATAAAGGCGAAAACGGGATCACCGAATCCAGACGATTGATAAATTCGGGTTTGAAATGTCTGCCAGCCATCATGCGTTCTTTGAGTTCGTCTTCGTCGGGCATTTCGCCTTTGTCAAACTGATCGACGACCCATCCGCTCTCTACATTCGAGGTGAAAATAATGACCGTATCGGCAAAACTCGCCTTCTTGTCGAGCGTGTCGGTGAGGTGTCCTTCGTCGAGGATTTGGAGGAAGAGTTTGAATACGTCGGGATGCGCTTTTTCGATTTCATCAAACAAGACGACCGCATAAGGTTGTTCGCGCAATTTATTGACCAACATCCCGCCGTTTTCGTAGCCCACGTAGCCCGGCGGCGAGCCTTTGAGCATCGACACCGAGTGCGATTCCATATACTCCGACATATCGAAACGAATGAGGTTATTTTTATCATTAAACAAGACATCGGTAATGGCTTTGGCAAGTTCGGTTTTACCTGTACCCGTCGGTCCGACGAGGAAAAAACTACCAATCGGTTTGCCTTTCTCCTTCATGCCAGAGCGACTGCGCTTGATGGCACGCGAGATGATTTCTGCCGCATGGTCTTGACCTATCACCTTGGAAGTCAGGATGTTTTCGAGTTCGAGGAGTTTCTTTTGTTCATCGCCTTGCAACTTACCAATCGGGATGCCCGTTGTATCTGCCACGACTGCGCCTACATCGTCGGTGCTGATTTGCTCGCGTTTTTTGGCGGCTTCTTTTTCCAATTCTACAAATACTTCGTCGATATACGCTGTCCATGTAGCGGCTTCGCTTTGGGGTTCGGGGGCTTTTACGTCAATGGTTTCGAGGGCAAGAGGCGAGAGCGTATTGACGGCTTCTGCCCAAAATTCTTCCCATGCTTTCGGCTCGCTGTCCTTCGGCATTTCTGCATAAGCGGCTTTGGCTTTTTCGAGTCGCGGCGCGAGATTGTCCTCCAAAATTCGGAAGGACGACATCGTTCTATCCATCAAATCAATGGCAGAATCGGGCAGTCTCCGTTGTGGGAAATATCGCTTGGCGAGTTTGGCGGTTTCGCTGACGGCTTCATCGCCTATTTTAAAATTATGATGGTCTTCAAACAAATTTTTCAAACCACTCATCATCTTAATCGCGCCCGGCACTGTCGGTTCTTCTACTCGTATGACTTCAAATCGACGGCTAAATGCTGCGTCTTTTTCCAAATAAATACGATATTCTTTATTCGTCGTCGCGCCGATGACGTTGATTTCGCCGCGCGCGAGTTCGGGTTTCAGGAGGTTGGCAATGCCTTTTGCGCCACCGTCTTTATCCAAAATCATATGTATTTCGTCAATGAATAAAATCAATTTATCCATGCGTTTGATTTCGGTTAATATCTTTTTCAAGCGGTCTTCTACCTCGCCACGATACGCCGCGCCCGCTACGAGTGCGCCAATATCAAGTTGAAATAATTTAGCTTCTTTAAAATATTCACTGACCTCACCATTAGCGATTTTGAGGGCAAAACCATCGACCAAAGCCGTCTTTCCAACGCCCGGTTCGCCGGTGATGATGACATTGGGTTTGGTGCGTCGGCAGAGGATATTTTCCATTTGCCCAATCTCCTTATCGCGTCCAAAAATGGGGTCGATTTTACCTTGTTTTGCTTCTGCAATTTTATCAATACAATAGGTCAAAAATGCCTTTGTATTTTCCGGTGAATGCTTGGCAGAAGACGCAGAAGCAGAGGTAGACGAGCCTTTGTTACTATCCACAGCTTGCTCAAATGAAGCGTCATTCAACACCGCCTGTACCAACTCGTCTTCTGTGAGTCGGAGGCTGCCCATTTGCCCTTTATGAAAGCCTACGCCCGGGCGCGTAAGTGCCGCGAGTATGCATACGGGCGTGATGTGTCCTTGATTGAACATGAGTTGGAAAGTCCGCGCTACGTCGAGTACCTTTCGGGCATCTTCGTCGGCTTCGGGGCTGTCGTCGGGCAAGCCCTTTGTGCGGTATTCGTCCATGCGATATTGCGCCCAACCTTTGAGGTAGCTGAGGTCTTTATCCATCAAGGCGAGAAAACTCGTGATACCAACTCGCTCATTGAGCAATGCCATGAGCAAATGCGATGCACCAAAGGTGGAGTGAGCGTGTTCTTTTGCGAGTTTTTGGGCGATTTCTACGGCAAGTTTGCTGCCGAGGTCAAAGTTTTGAATCGTGAGTGCCATGTTTTATGTGCTGATGTGCTAATGTGCTGATGTGCTGATATGTGCGAATATTTACGTCAGCACATCAGTATGTCAACACGTCAGCACGTTATTTTCTATGATGATTAATGAGAATTTTTTCTATGCAATTTCCGTTCTTTTTTACGCGAACTTCTGTAATCGTTAATTTTTCGTCAATGAGTTGCTGATAATAAGTGTCGAGCGTTTTTTCGCCCAAATTATTGACTATAACCCTTGTGCTTTGTTTGTTGCACATACTGGCGTCTTTGAGGGTTTCTTCGTAAATTCTACGGGCAATTCTCTTGCCGCCCCTTTCTTTGGATTTTTGGATAATGTTCTGAAATTGTATTTTGATATTGGGGGCAAGTTCGACATCTTTTGGTCTTGATGGAACTGTTGTTTGTGGATTGCATTTCACCGTAAATGTCCGGGTATCGGCAGGGCTATTGCTCAATCCGACATACAATTTCAAAGTATATGTTCCTGCTTGTTCAAAAGTATGATAGAAGTTTTCGCCTGTTTTTTCTACGCCGTTGACCTGCCAACGTAAACGACTGCCTGTTTGTGTACTTGTTGAGTAAAATTTTAGTACTTCTTTGCAGTTTAAACGAGTTGGAAGTATGATACTTGTCGCCGTTGGGGGTTTTATTATTGGTGGTGGCGAAGATGGTGAATCTTCCGAACATGCGCCGATATTGAATCGTTTTTGCCCAACTTGTGTATTGCCAATGTAAACTCGAATGGTGTACGCTCCTGCATTGCGGAACTTGTGTGTGGTGCGTGTACCCGAAGATCTCTCACTACCCGTATCATCGAATGACCACTCAGGATTATATTGTGATGAGATGCCGCAATCGAATGTAATAAGAGTTTGACATATCGGTTCTCCTGCTATACGGACAATGGTGGCATAAGGCAAGTTGTTGATAGGACTTGGAGCGCAGGGCGCACAATTGTTGCCACCACAATCAACGCCTGTTTCTGTGCCGTTTTGTCTGCCATCGTAGCAAGTGGGGAGAGTGGGGAGAGTGATTGGTGTAAGGTTTGAGGGATTCGCATCTACAATTTCACCTTCACAGGGTGGACAATTACCGCCGCAATCTACATTAGTTTCGCTGCCATTTTGTTGACCGTCGGAGCAGTGCGGCATGATAAAAATACGCTTGGCTACCGTAGTACAATCTTCGCGGTCATTGATGCGGAGTTGGATATTTTTTTCTCCTTCTCGGGTAAATACTAAGACAAGGCTTTGCTCACGCATGGTTTTCCCGACCAATACGCTATCTAAATCACTGACCAGCCATTCTAATGCATTGACATTGTTGGTAGCATTGGCGATAGATATCGGGTCACCAATGCGAAAGGTGTCGCGATTGCCTTCAATGACAAAATCCAAGTTGTAACCCTCGCATTTGACCTTTTCGCGTGCAGGTGCACCCATCACAACAAGCGTAATAACCATAAGGCTCGCAAGTGTGAGTAAGGCACCGTATATTCTACTTTCGTTGGCGGTCATAGTAAATTTTGAATGAGTGAATGAGTGAATTTTGAATGAACGATTGTAGCCGCTACTACACTTAGTGAAAGAAAATAAATAACTTGCCCCATTATGCTTGTTCTTTTCCCTTCTAAAAAACACAAAAAATAGTTCCGTAGCTATGGCTATGCAACGATTTTTTGAATTCTTTAGAAGGTTCTGCTGAAATAAGGATATTTTTAAATTATTTTATAATAAAAAATATTTATAAATAATTCATTTTTAATAATAAATAAATTGCAAAATAATTTTAATTAATTAAAAAATGGCTATATTTCAGTGCGACCTTAGAAGAAAAAATTACGGCGCATTATGGAACAATTTATTTAATTTCTTTCACTTACATTCGCAAAAAACTGTTTTGTGTACAGTTTTGAACCGTTATTTTGTGTTTTTATTCGCAAAATTCTAATGTAATTTACGAATAAAAATTTAAATGAATATGACTAAAAAGTTTAAGTTCAAGAATAAATTTAAATTTAAATAAAATTTAAATTTATAATTATTTGATAGTTAGTATTTTATCAAAAAAAAAATTAGACTTAAACTTAAACTTCAATCGCTTCCCCTAATCGAGTACTAAATCCGAGGCAGCCTTCGCCGGATTTTGGGTTGTCGTTTAGGTAAAATTGATCAATAGGTGCTTCGTATGTTGTGCCATCGGTGCGAGTTTTGCGTTGTGGAGCGGTGCTGATTTGGAAGCTGAAACTGACTTCTACATCTAAGGGAAAATAGTATTTTTCGATGGTGTCGAGTAGTTTTCTAGGTACGGATTGGGGGTCTTGGTAGTCGAAAAATTCACGTTTTTGCAAATCCATTATCGTAAATGTACAGGTTTGTGCATATTCGTAAATATCGCTACCGATATTCGAGTTGAAACCCAGTGCCAAGCCTGCACTTCCGATGGTAGGTTTGAGGTCGGCAGGGAGTTCGGTTTTTTCTCTTACGCCAAATTGTAGCGTGATTTTTTTTCCTAATACATATTCTATTAGATGTTTTGTTTTATGCTTATCTCCAACTACATACGTAAGCAAATGTAGTGTGCTCACAAATCGCCTTTGCGCGAGTGTATCTGTAGCAAATTCTTTCCAAATTCGCTTTAATAAAGGGTTTTTATCTCTTAATAAATTAACTTCTCTGCGCTCGCGGCGTATACGGATTTTGTTGTATTCGATTTCCAAGGGTCGGAAAAATCGCTGTGCGCTTTCGTTTTTTTCAGGTAGTTTTTTCCAGTATTCTTCTATTCGTTTTTGCCATTGCTCGATGGTTTCATCTCTGAGTTTGAAGGGTTTTTGCTCGAAAAAGGCTTCGGGGAGGTAGTCGAGTACGCCTGTCCGACTGGTTTGTATGTTTAAAATGCGTTCTTCTTCGTAGTCGTTTTTTTCGTCTTCTATGGTGAGTTGTTTGATGCCTACGATGTCATTGCGGTAGTTTCTTCGGAAGTTATGGGCAGGTAAGATATGTATTTCGTTTTCCGCATACGTGCCACTGTTCGCAACCATGGCAGCGAAGCATTCGACGAGGATGTCTGTCTCTAATTTGACAGAGATGATGTCGAGTAGTTTTTGTATGTTAGTTTTATCAGCCATCAATTATTAATAAATTCTATTTTTATGGGCGTAAAAAATGTCGTCATCGCATTGAGTTCATTTTGAAGCCTTGCTGCCATAAATTCTTTTACTTCACTGTCTTTCTTTGTTTTACGAATTAAATTTAATTTTACTAAGATGACGCGCTCGTATTCTTGTGTTTGTTGATTGATGGATAATTCGCGGCTGATATTGAGGACTTTGATATTGTTTTTATAGCGATGGAAATATTGTTCGATATCGCCTTTTGTGACAATTTTATTTCTGGATAAAATAGCTTCTTTAAGTAGGTTGATATAGTCTTCTTCGCGTAGCTCTCCCCTACCCTCTTGTATCGGTAAAATGGTTTTCCCTTTGATGCCGCGCACATCTGCGGAACGTACATTGAGTTTGTTTCTATCACGAAAATGATTGAGGGCGTCGCCTTGTGTTTCCCAATAATTGTAATAAATCGCGAGTGCCGCCGGACGAAAATTTGCGATAGCAAAGTAGTCGGTGCGGAGTCCTCTTTGGTAATAATCATCGTACATTTCTTTGCGAATTCGGTTCATAGCCTTGTCGATGACGTTGAAGTCTTCTTTGAGGCGATTGATGCCGCCTTCTTTGAATGAGGTGTGTTCTTCTTGGATGGTTTCGAGGAGGCGATAGATTTGTTTGGAGGCATCGTGTTGGTTGAATCGGCGGGTACTGCTGCCTGTGCGGATAATATAGGAGCCGTACTGATCGTCGGGGTTGAGTATATCGACGCGCTCGTAGCCGGCTTCTTGGGTTTCGTCCCATATCTTATTGATAGAGAGGAAGTAATCTTGGGTGGGCATGGGCAGGAGGATGCGGTCAAAGTCGGATTTGGAGACGTTGCGCTGTACCAATTTGCGGTTGAGGAGTGGTACGCAGTTGGTATATAAACGGTTTTTTAGGAAAAATTTATTGGGAATTGGCAACTGAAAATCTATGCGAATCCAGAGTAGGTGTTCTGTATTTGGGAGGTCAAAATGTTGGTCGTCTCCGAATGGTGGTAAGGGGCTTTTGTGGGTTTCGAGGTTATCGGGCAGGTTTTTGAGGGTCAAAAAGCTGCCTTTGAATCGGGTAAATATTTGTTGCTCGTAGGCATAGGGGACTTTGAGGGCGTTGAGTAGATTGGTGGTGGCGTCTTTGGTTTTGGTCTTGGCGGCATCGTCGAGAAAATGTTCGAGTCCTTTTTGTACGGAGAGTTCGAGTTCGTCTTTGCCGTTGATTTTCCAAGTGCTGCGGTGCTTACCTTCGGTGCTGCAAAAGACGGCGTAATGACGGTCAAATTCATTGACAATTTTGTTGCCCAAGAAAAAAATAAGGTGGTCGTCGGGGTCGGTACTTTTATTGATTTCTAAGCCGAGCCAGATGTGTTTGGTGTCTTTGAAACCGGGACGTGCGTTTTTGCTTTTGAGGGTTTGGAGTTCGGTTTCTACTTTGATAACGTCTGAATTGGTGACGATGTACCGAAGTTGAGTACTTGGAAATTGATGTTCGAAAAGGGTCGTAAAGTAGTAGTCGTGTTTGTTGCCCGTATCGTCTTGCCCCGAAATCATGAAGCTGTCTTCGGGGGTGATTTCTATGCGATTGAATTTGGTGTTGAGCTGCGCGACCGTGACCGCAGGAAAGGGCAAAAGTGAGCTATCCGGCACAAGGGTACGCGATAAGCCCGTGATGATACGCTGCTGCGAAACGCCGATTTCGGCATAGAGTTTTTCGAGTTCTACGGCGTTGGCTTTGAATATCTTATCTACCGCAGGGTCGTAGCTATTGGGGTCTATAGGATTGACGGTATCTTCGTTTTCCTTGTCCCAATAGTAACCTGCTTGGCGCAGTAGGGCATTGGCTATTTCTTCTTTAGTCATGTGAACGGTAGACGATGGACGGTAGACGATGAACGGCAACCGAGCTTGCAGGAGTTTTTTTACGTATCAAATGTATGAATTATTTATTTTTTTTGGTAATAAGTAACGAATAAACGGGTCAGATATTGCTTTCGACACGAAAAGGTGAGTATAATATTTCCATGATAAATGCCGGATTGAGTTGTCTTCCGGTGCTTTTGATTCTTCCTTTGACGATGATTTCGATGCGGCGTTGGTAGACTGAACCGTCTTTTTTATTTTCTCCAACTTTTTTAAATTCAAAGGAGGTTTCTATCTGTTCGAGGCGAATTTCGTTTTTTTGAATGAGTGCTTTTAGCGAGCGTGTGAAATCTTTTTGGGCGGCAGAATTTTCCATCAACCCCTTGTAGACTATCTCTACTTCTTCTTCGTAATAGGGTTCTTTTTCATGGTAAAATACTTTTTTGTCATGTTCCCACATTTCAAATCCCAAGCTTCTATCGTAGGTAAATTCGCCTAAGCGCGTCATGATACAAAAGCGGATGTTGTCGCGTATAGAGGCTTCAAGGGACTCAGTTTTGAGTCGCTCTTGCTTGTTGAGTACTTTGTCGAACGGAAAAGGGAGTGGGTAGTAATTGGGCATGATTTTACTGTTTTACTGTTGAATTGTTAATTTTTATTAAAAATACTAATTTCAAATACTTTTTTCTCACTTCAAAATCAGCGAAATCAAAGTTATTAAGTTATTTATTAATTTTGGTTCTTTGACAAATCCAGTGAAGTGAATGAAAATTTGGGCGTATCCCCCTCCTTATCAGTCGGGGGTCGGGCTATCCCTTACGCAAGGGACGAACAATCGCGAGGCAGAAAACGAAAATTTTTAACTAATTCATTTTTAAAATTATAAATTAAATTTATTTTAAATATAAATATTCTAATGAAATTATTTATAATAAAATACAAAATTAAATTTCGTTAAAATTGTATTTTCTTGTACTTAATGTAGTTTTACTGTTTTAATGTTTTACTACTGAATTGTTTTATCAAGGATGAAAAACAATAAAAACTGCATCTTGACTTGTTCTTGTTCCTGATACTAAGCCGTTAAAAACTTAATCAAAAACACCAGTGCGATACTAACTGCCAGACCAAAAAATACCTTCGCCAAATCTCTGCCTAAATCGCCAAATACTGCCTTCGATACAGTCTTGGATAAGTTGTAATTTAGGGCGATTTCACGACCTGCCAACAAGCCTAAGAAGACCCAAGTTGTACTCATCGGAATATTATTGAGTTCTTTGAAAAAGAGCAACACCATCGCAAACGATAGATCAATAAAAGTCGCCGAGCGAATATCCGTAGTATTTGATTTTGCTTTCACAATCGCTTGAATAGCACCACCTTTCGTATAGAAAATATACGCCAACATCACCAACAGAATACTCAGTGAAATAATAAGCGTCTGCCCATCTATTCGACGTGGGAGATACACATAAATATTCGCAAAATCCTGTGCCAGCCATTGCGTCCACAAAAAGCCCGTTGATGCCCACTGTGCTATCGTCCAGCGTGTCCGTTCTTTATCGGTCATCTCGGTGTTGGCAAAGCGTTTTTCCAATGTTTTTGTAATGAAAATATACAACACAATCGCCACCACAAAAGCCACCAAATAACCCGACATGGATTTGATGACCATGTCATACAAGTTTTTGGGATTAAAAAACGTCAAAATCATAAAGGAAGTACTCACCGGAATACCCACTCGCGTAATGACCATCAACACCAAAGGCGGCAACACATACACCCAACCAAAGCCCGGAATATTGCTTGGGTCTTTATACTTCGGGTCTTCAAAACCGCCATTACCCAGCAATCTTTGATAGGAAACATCGCCACTATTGGCATACCAACCATAAACAAGCGTAGCGACCAAAATCGTACCCGCAAACGCCCAAAGCACGTACCACGGGCGTTTTTCATTCGAGGCGAGAAATGTTCCAAGGGTTTGAATAACGTCATTACCGACAACAGAATAAGCGGCGAGTATAAAACCTATCCACATCGCCATCATTGTTACATCCATTTAAATGGTCTTAAATTTTTAGTTACAGGAAAATTGGGTAGTGTTCGAGTAAGGGAAGAGAAAGAAAATAATCTACCCCGAATGAAGAAGTTATTTTTTTTATATGTTTGGCTAAGTGAAAGAAATTAAATAAATTGTTCCATAATGCGCCGTAATTTTTTCTTCTAAGGTTCTACTGAAATAAGCGTATTTTTTTATTATTTTAAAATAAATTAAATTTATAAATTATTATTATTTAATAAAAAACAAATTATAAAATTATTTTAATTAATTAAAAAACGTCCATATTTCAGTGCGACCTTCTAAAGAATTCAAAAAATCGTTGCATAGCCATAGCTACGGAACTATTTTTTGTGTTTTTTAGAAGGGAAAATTACGGCGTATTATGGAACAATTTATTTAATTTCTTTCACTAAGGAAGATTTAGTGAAACATATAAGAAAAATAACAATTCAGACGGGTAGATTATTTTTTTCGTCTTCCCTAAGTATGGAATAGTCGCAAGGCGAATGTTTTTATAAAATGCTGATGTTTGATTACCAAAACACTCACTTTTAGCAGAATAATTTGCCTTGCAATTCTCGTATTGTATTTACCATACTCTAGTCGAATACTATATAAAATTGCAACTGCGAAAATCTATTTTATTCTTTACTTAAATAGCGTTTTTATATTAAGTTAATGTTAAGCCTGATGAAGTTAGTGAAAGAAATTAAATAAATTGTTCCATAATGCGCCGTAATTTTTTCTTCTAAAGAATTCAAAAAATCGTTGCATAGCCATAGCTACGGAACTATTTTTTGTGTTTTTTAGAAGGGAAAAGAACAAGCATAATGGGGCAAGTTATTTATTTTCTTTCACTTAGTGAAACATATAAGAAAAAGAACAATTCAGACGGGTAGATTATTTTTTTCGTCTTCCCTTAAATGAGTGTGTCACAAATCGGTGGCATTAAAGGTACGGTAGTACCGTCCCCGTTTGTAGCAAGGTCTAAAGAACAACCTATTAAGGTATGTAGTACCGACACCGTTAGCGTATACAAACGGTGTCGGTGGTACGCACCTTGATTAGCTTTGGGTTTACTTTTTCTACAAACGGGGTCGATGCTAACGTATCTTATCGGTATCGCAACGACCACCGATTTGTGACACACTCAAGTTAAATTAACTTAAACAACTGACAATCAAAACTTTAATTCAATTTAAGCCAATGCAATTATAATACAAAAATCGTAAATGCTGCCCTCACTTTAAAAGCCGACGCATTTCTGCATCAAGGAGCAATATAAGAAGGAAGTTAACGGATAAGATAATACCGATGATGATTTTTACTGCCATATCGTTCAAATTTATTGATGTAACTATTTGAACGGAAAGACAAGGTAAAGGTTTCATTTCAGGGCAAATCAAATGGGTAAATAATGTAGATAATAGGTATTTTTAAAATACCTGTTATCTACATTATTTACCCATTTGATCAACTATGGAGGGTGCAGGACAAATCTTTAATTTTTTTTATAATGAGCATCCGATTTGTTGTCTATTTTCCAATGGAACGTGTTCCATTGGGTGGTTTGAACTGATAGATGAAATGACTTTTTCTGCAAAATTAAAGATTTGTCCTGCACCCACTATGTACTATGTATTATCAACTATTGTTTCATAAATTTCTCTACGAAAACACTATCATCCATCGTCATTTGTACGAAATAAATACCGGACGCTAAGTTGCTTACATTTAGCAGAATAGCTTGGTCGGTAGTACTTTCGGCGGAATATTGTTGCACCATTTTACCATTAACGTCCATAAGATTTATCTGAATATTTTTTTCCGAAAAAATATTATGCTCAATCGTAATTTGCTCATTCACCGGATTAGGATATATTTTTATATTCGTAAAAAAATCACTATTTATACGCTCGTATATTTCGTTATTCTGCTGCAAAGGAACAATGCCGCCAGTGATGCAAAATGTATTGGTTTCGGAAGTGCCAAACCTGCCGCCGCCCGCAGCGACTACGTTGTTGAGGGTGTCGGTGAGGGTGTAATTACCACACATTTGTGCAAGTCTTGGTGAGCCATTGAACACACCACCCAACCCAAGCGTAGCGATATTAATTCCCGTCAAAACCGTCGTTGTGCGACGCGGACACATGCCATCATTCGCCGAATCATAGACCACCAAATCATAGCAGCCATCAGGCAAACAAACATCTTCGATGGTAGAAACATCGCCTACATTATACGTACCGCCCGAAGCTACAGCAGTACCATTGACATCCAGTATTTCCCAACTCGTTTGTTGTGGTGCATCATCAAAATTAAATGCCAAATCCATCGACATACAACACGCAAAAGGCAGTATATCAATGGTTTGCGATGTGCCGATGACATCAATACAATTTGTCTCGGTCAATGTAAGAACGCCCGGTGAGTTGTTCCATTGAACGGTAACTTGGTTGTTATTCGTGGAAATTATCGTCCCATTCACCACATCCCAACAGTATATCGAACCTGCGGTAGCCTGTACATCGTAAGTCTCCGTAGCTCCCTGACAAACCATCGTTTCGCCTACGGGAACAGGCGAATCAAATTTTAATGTTTTATTATATAAAAATTCTTGACCTTGCGTAAATACCGGCTCCCAATATTGGTTGGGAAACGTCACGACACCCGAAGGAAAGCCATAAAAAACGTGTCCCTCATTCGGATAGGGATAAAATTCGTGGACGATACCTTTTGCGGTTAACTCGGCATCCATCGGCACTGCGCCGTACATGGTCGGAAATAGCGGCACATTGAATGGCGAACCAGAGGTATAAGGCACAATAAAATCGTCTTCACCATGAATGATGACCATTGGTACATCTTCGGCTGCATCCAGATAATCTAAGTCAAGCGTCGCGCCCCAAAGGTCGATGATACCGGCAATGGAAAAGGGTTGCACATAGCTATTGCCGGAGCAGTCAATACAGCCTTGGTTGGAGAGCAAAAAACCGGAATAAGTATCGTTAGGTCGTTCAGCTTCTTCCATATAAGCGATATGAATTGCGGTAATCGCGCCCGCACTTTCGCCGCCGGTGTAGATATGGTCAGGGTCGATATTGAAGCCTAAGCTGTCGGGGTCTTCAAGTAGGTAGCGGATAGCGGCGCGACCATCTTGTATGGCACGGTATGCTGCACGTACTCCCCTACCCGGAAGAGCAAAATTAGGGGCATTGTCGAGTCTATATTCGACTGATGCACAGGCGTATCCGTAATGTGCGAGACTATCGCACCAAGCGATCATATCCGCATCTTTTTTACTACCCAAAAGGTAGCTGCCGCCAAAAAACATGACAGCAAGCGGGCGTTTTCCGAGGTACTCTTCGGAAGGGTCGGGTTCGTAAAAATCAAGTTCGAGGCTTTGATTAAATGATAGTACGTTTTGCGCCGAACCATAGGTAATGTCTTCGGTTACGCGGATGTTGTCGAACACTTGTTTTTGGTAACGGTCTGATTCACAATCAGTTGATTGTGCGTAGATGTTTGATGTGAGGAGTAGACACAAGGCGACAAGTGGATTGTGTATTATTTTCATGTTGGTGACAAGTTTGGTTTGAAAATATTGGCGGTGGTTTTATTGTCCGCCGTTTTATTCAGTGTGAAATTACGCATTTTTTTTTGAAATATGGGAAAGTGGTGGGTGAGGGCTTTTTTGAAATAGAAAAACTAATTAGTTACGAGGTCGTTCGCTATTTTTATTTCAATAAGAATTAAAGATTTGTCCTATCGTACTTCTCGCGCTTTAAAAAGCACACTCATATCCAAGCTTTGTTGCACCAGTGAAATGCTATATTGATTTTCCGTCAATCCATAGGTTGTTATCATGGTTAGAAAGAGGGTTTTTCTGGATTTGGTACTGATTTTGAAGGTTTGTAGCTTAGTTTTCAATTCATCTGCATATTTTTTGTTGATAGTAAAAGGGGCTTCGGAAAATTTGATTTCGCAGACATTAATTACATTATCTCCTCTTTCTATCAAGAGGTCTATTTGCGCCCCTGCGGTGTCGGGCGTTCCGATTTTTCTCCATACAGATTCTTCTGTGTAGATGGTGTGAATACCCAAGGCGGTTTTGATTTGTGCGATATGTGCCAAACACAGGCGTTCAAAAGCAAAGCCACTCCAAGTTCGCCACGAGGGACTTACTATTTTTTTCATCCAAGTGCCTGTGCCGCTTGCTCGCGAATTGGCAATAAATTTCAGATAAAAAGCGGAATAAGGGTCGCTGAGTTTGTAGAGTGCCAACTTGAGGTTGCTGCCTACCGGCAAATATTTGATGATAAAACCCGACTCTTCCAAGCTGTCAAATATCTTCGTGGTTGTGCCACCGGAGGAGAGTTTTGCGGCTTTCATCAGTTCATTTCTTGTCAAACCCTTTGGTTTTTTCGCTAATATCTTGATAACATCCGTATATCTTTCGGGTTTGTTGAATAGGCCACCGTACAAATTATCAAACTCATCGCGCAATAAACCGTCTTTTGAAAAACAGACTTCATCAATGACTTGTGCGGTACTTTGTCCGCGTTTGACTTCTTTCAAATAATGCGGAATACCGCCCATCGCCATGTAAAGTTGGAGTATATCGTAGCGTTCCAAACTGATATTCCGACTTTTTAGGTAAGATTCTGTTTCGTATAAATTGAAAGGCAGTAAGCGGATTCTTTTAGTAATTCGATTGTGCAATCCGCCTTTATTTTTGACAATATTCGAAATCATCCATGATGCCGCCGAACCACAAACCAACAAAATAATATCCGTTTTTTTGGAAGCCCAAGAGTTCCAAAAATTCTCTAAAGCAGATAAAAAACCGGAATTGCCTGTTGCCAACCAGGGTAATTCATCAATAAATACCACTCGTTTGTGTGAAACTTGGATGTCTTGCAGATAGTGTTTTAAAATATCAAATGCTTTGAGCCACGATTTCGGGGCCGTCGGAATTTGCGCCGTTCTACTTAATTTTTCATTCAGTGTATTCGTAAAGTTCTCTAATTGCAGATGTTTTCCGCCTTTATTCAATCCCGTCATTGCAAATACCATTTCTTTTTGATACACGGTTTCTATCAAAAATGTTTTCCCGACCCTCCTTCTGCCATATAGCGCGACAAATTCAGATTCACTTGCCTTCAAGAGTTCTTTCAAAATTGCTTGTTCTTTCTCTCTTCCAATGAGTTGTGTTGCCATTATTATTTTTTATTTGAACAAAATAATGAGCAAATTTAACATTAATTTTATAGAGTTTTGTCCAAAAGTGCCAAAAAAATGAGTTTTGGACAAAACTCTTTTTAGAGAAACAGCCAAAAGTGGTATTTTTTATGTGTTTTGGACGGAACTGTTTTTTATTTATAAGTTTTAATCAAAAAATAGTGGTTGAAGTTTTGGTAGCTAAACAGCTTGATGGGGACACGCCCAAAATCCAAAACCAATGCCATTCACGTCAGCCGTTGAAAACGTCTGACGTGGATGGCGATAGTGGAAAACTAATTTCCCCCAATCAACCAGTTTCCAATTTCCCTAATCAGCCTTATTTTTCACATACTTATCCAACCATTCGGTCATTTCCCAAAGCATGTGCATCACTGATTCTCGGGCGCGATAGCCGTGGCTTTCTCTCGGCAAAATCGCCAAACGTGCGGTTTTGCCTAAGCCTTTGAGCGCATTATAAAAACGTTCGCTTTGCATCGGGTAAGTACCGGAATTGCTATCGACTTCGCCGTGAATGAGTAGAAGAGGGGCATTGATTTTATTGGCATGAGTGAAAGGCGACATTTGCATATAGGTTTCGATGGCTTCCCAAAAGTTGCGTTCTTCGGACTGAAAACCAAAAGGTGTGAGGGTGCGATTGTACGCACCGCTACGTGCGATACCTGCTGCAAATAAATTGGTGTGTGCCAATAGATTAGCTGTCATAAATGCGCCGTAGGAATGTCCGCCGACAGCGATGCGCTTGGGGTCGGCGATACCCATTTTGGTGATTTTTTTGATGGCAGCTTTGGCATTCCTGCGGATTTGTTCTACGAATTTTTCGTTGGGTTCGGTATCGCCTTCACCGATGATGGGCATCCCAAAACCTTCGACTACGGCATAGCCTTGCGTGACCCAATACAAAGGCGAATGAGCGTGCAATCGTGTAAAACTAAAGGGTGAATCTTGCATTTGTCCTGCTGCTTCTGCGCTTTTGAACTCGCGCGGGTATGCCCACATGAGTACGGGCAGTAGTCCGTGTTTCTTTTTGTCGTAATCAATGGGGAGATAGAGTTTGGCGCGAAGTTTTACGCCGTCTTTGCGCTTGTATTCGAGTAGTTGGGGGCTTAGTTTTTGGAGGTGCGGATATGGATGAGGGAAATGGGAAACTTGTGTTTCTTTTCCTTTTTTCAGATTTTTGATGTAATAATTTGCAGGTTCGTTATTTGATTCTCTGCTGGTAACAATTATTCGATTGTTAGGGTCTAATATTTTAACGGGTACTTCGTAATGCGGTGCTTTGGATTGCCAGAGGCGTTTTGTTTTTTGTTTTTTTACATCAAACAAGTCTATAAAAGGTCGCTTGCCTTCGGGCGAAGCCCCTTCTCCTATCAAAAATAATTTTCCTTTTTTATTTTGCATCAATACATGCCGTCCGTACTCGTTGGAATGTGTTTCAAAACCGCCGGGGCTGTTGTATCTGTCTTCCCATGAACGGTCAAAAAGCACTTTTTTGGGCTTTTCCGGTGCGTCCGGCGAAAACAAAGAGGTCACGATGCGGCGGTCTTTCCACTGCCATTCTTCTAAGATAGCCACATCACCTGTTCCCCATTTAAATGTACTAAAACGCATCGCCGTAGCAATACTTTTTTGGATTTCGCCATCAAATGGTGCGTCGAGATAAAAGGCTTGGTCGCGGATTTTTACTTCGCGGCGAGTATCTCCGCCGTCTTGGGCTTCTATCCAGTAGAGGCTTGCGGGGCGGTCATTTCGCCAACAAAAATCGCGCGGTCCAGTACGCACGGCATCAAATCCTTGTGGAATATCATCTGCTATAGGTACTTCGGCAACGGTTTTGATGCGTTTGCCATCACGATTCCATAATTCGATGCGCTTCGCAAAACGTGAGTAAGGCACCACGTAGGAAAACGGGCGTTGGATCTGTGTAACATGTATATATTGCCCATCAGGCGAAGGCGAAACGGCAGCTATTATGGCAGGTTTGCCCAACTTGCGGGAGCGTCCTGTTGCTATATTTATCCGAAGCAGTTGGCTGCTTGTATAGTATTCGAATAGTGCTGCGTCGTGTTCGTTTTTCAACACATCTTGATAGGTACGGTGTGCAGTTTTTTTAGCTATATTCTCTTGAATGACAGGACCTTGTGGCACACGGGGCGCGAGTGGTGCTTTGCCTCTATCGTCAGGAACGGTATTGCATAAGAGCGTTTCGCTATCAGAAAGCCAGCAAAAAGGACTGCCGAGGGTATCGTTGATGATAGTTCCGGTTAGTTTTCTGGCGGTAAAAATTTCACCTTCGGCAATCCATAATTCGATGCCTCGTGCGCGAGTAATCGTAAAGGCGATGCGCTCGCCGTCGGGCGACCATGCTACATTTTGAATCTTGGCACGCGGCGGAATACCGCGTACTTTGAGTTGTTTGCCGTCTTGTTGAATGAAAAATTTGTCGAAGAAAAGCACGCGACTACCGCCATTGGTACGCGGATTGATACGCACTCCTGCAAGGCGCAACTCATCCACTGCCACTTCATCAATAGAGGGCAAATTTGGACGATGAAAAAACAGCGTTTTACGGCTAACAGAATGAATACTGACCGCCGGAACAGGCGGCGCATCTATGAGGTCAGCGATGACCTTTGACGGTACTTGGTATTGGGGGCGTTCTGGTTGTGACATATGCGATTGTTGAATTGTCGGATTGTTTAAATGGCTCATTAGTTCCCAAAAGTAATAACAATCCTACAATTCGAGTACCAAACCATCACTTTTTTTCGACCAACATGGCATCTTTGAGTGTATACATGAGTCGATTGATGTCACCGGAGTTGAGTTCGAGTACGCCTTTGATGATGATAGGCTTGGAGGTGTAGGTGATTTTTGGGTCGTCAGAATTGACTTCCATGACCGTCTCTGGTCCAGCACCACCGCAGAAGAAACACATATTGTAAGGGTAGGCAGAAAATACGAAATTGCTTTGTTGTTTGTAGCCTTCCACCGGAATAATGTAGCCTTCGACTTCGACTTCTTTCCCCTCCAAATCCTTGACCGATTGGCTGAATACAGGGATGTCTATGTCAAAACCCATCATTTCATCGTACTGCTGTTTGTAGGTAATTTTGGAAAGGGTTTTCCAAGTGTTTTCTTTTTTTTGCACCTCTTTTTCTTGAGCGAAAAGGGTGATTGAGGTGATTATGAGAACAGTGAGGATTATTATTTTTTTCATGTTTAAATTCTTTTTAATTTGGAGAAATTTTTAAGACAAAATACAAACGGATAACAAAATTACTCCACCACCACCACATTCGTCAGCGTATACATCAACTCATTTACATCGCCATGATTGAGCGATAATTTTCCGCGAATCGTAATCGCTTTGGATGTATAAGGTACTTTTATTTTATCTTTTGTGAATGCTTGTAAAACGGTTTCTGGTCCTGCATTTCCACAGAAAAAACACATCTTGTACGGATACGCCGAAAACATAAAATGACTCTGTGCTTTCTCGCCTTTCAATGGAATAATATACCCTTTCAAAGTCACTTCTTCGCCCGACAAATCCATGATGGGCTGCATATAAATCGGCTTCTGCACCTCCATTCCCATCAACTCGTCAAACTCCATATTATAGGTTACCAGAGAAAGCGTTTTCCACGCGTTGGCTTGTTGTTGTGCGTAAGTATTTACCGTAAAAAAAAGAGCTGTAATACACACGATAATTCGTTTCATATTATTTTTTTAATATTTAAAATTCGGTAGTGTTCGAATAAAGTATGGAATAGTCGGCAGACGAAGGATTTTATAAAAATCAGTGGTTTGACCATTCAAATACGCTTTATTTGCAACTGAATTCGTCTGGCGACAACGGCAAAACAAACAAATTATACAATAAACTTTATTCTAAATTCTCAATGAATGAGTAAATGAATGAATCATTTTTCACTAAAACCAGCAAATATTATCTAAAAATCACAAGATTAAAATCTCTTGATTCATTCATTCAAAATTCATTCATTCAAAATTCACACATTAAAAACATTGTAGCATTAAAGTGAAAGAAATTAAATAAGATGTCCCATAATGCGAAGTATTTTTTTTGTCTAAGGATTTTTTGAAAGCCGCACATAGCCTTAGCTACGTAAGGATTTCAAAGGATTCTTAGACGGAAAAAAGACGAGTGTAATGGCACATGTTATTTAATTTCTTTCACAAAGCATTTCATCATTGTAGCATTTCAGCCGCATCAGTGTTTGACGCTTGAATGGCGGGAATAATTGCCGCTACAAAACCAATCAACAAAGCACCGATAATCAAGTATAATTCTTCTGGAAGAAACTGCCAACCGGTGAAACTATATTGATAAGCATCTTGCATATAACGTGCCAATACCGACATGCTAATATGCGCCAAAACGATACCCAAAAACCCCCCGACCAATGCCAATAAAACCCCTTCGAGAGTAATTAAACCAAACAATTTGCTGCGCGAACTACCCATGACACGCATGATAGCGAGTTCGTAACGCCTGTCTTTCAGCGATTTGTACAGGGAAATAAAAACGCTCAAAGCCGACACAAACACAATCGCAAACGCCAAAAAACGCAAAGCACGCTCGGCAATACCCATCATTTCAAACAATCGGGCGGTTTCGTAGGCAGGATTGGCGGCGAGTATATCGGTGTTTTTATTGATGCTACGAGGGAAATTCAGCGTTCGTAAGTCGGTTCTATTTTTATAAAAAACGAGTAGAGAAGTGATGTCTTGTTCGGCTTCGATGAGGTCGTGACTGTGTCCTTCGTCGCCGTGCGGAGCGTGTGCGAGCCACACATTACGCATGTCGGTGAGGATGAGTTGGTCGAGTACCGTATTATTTTTTTTGAGGATGCCCGCTACGCGGAAATCGTGTTCATGGTGATGTGAAACCGTCTCGCCCAAACCGTGTGCGCTGTGAAAAGTATCGCCAAATTTTAGCCCCGTCATCTCCGCGACTTTCGCGCCAATAACGACTTCAAAATCGCCATCCCACAGCCGACCGCTGTTTATTTCCCCCTCGTAAATATCCACGTATTCGTGATTTGTACCAACGATACGATAGGTTTTATAACTATCGCCAAGTGCCATCGGAATGGCTTTTTTTATTAGCGGATGTTTGGGATTCATAAATGGTTGGACGGACTTTATGGGAATATTTCCATTCGGATTGTCGATGTGATAAATACTCGATAGTATCAATTGCAAAGGGCTACCCTTTGCGCCCAAAACCAAATCGACGCCGCCTTGATTGCGCTCAAATTTCTCTGTGGTTTGCTGATTCAAGAGTAATAAAAACGAAATAAGCCCGACTCCCAAAGCCAATAAAATTAAGCTCAACAAAGCCGCTAAGGGCTTTGAAGTGATGTTTTTCCAACTAAGCTGTAAAATGTTCATTATATATATAAAAAAACGCAGACAAATTACTACGGCGCAAGCCGGAGACGTTACGTTACGGTTTGAAAAAAATGGTTCTTTGACAAATGTAGTGGTTAGGGAAGAGGAAGAAAATAATCTACCCCAAATGAAGAAGTTATTTTTTTTATATGTTTGGCTAAGTGAAAGAAATTAAATAAATTGTTCCATAATGCGCCGTAATTTTTTCTTCTAAAGAATTCGAAAAATCGTTGCATAGCCATAGCTACGGAACTATTTTTTGTGTTTCTTAGAAGGGAAAAGAACAAGCATAATGGGGCAAGTTATTTATTTTCTTTCACTAAATTTGACGCGCATAGCCGAGCTACAGCCTGTCCCGTACTTGATTCGGGATAAGGAAGATTTAGTGAAACATATAAGAAAAAGAACAATTCAGACGGGTAGATTATTTTTTTCGTCTTCCCTTATTCGTTTTTCGTCTGTTCGTTTGTCTTTTTGCGTGAGGGATAGGAGGTGTTGTTTGAACGAAATGTAGCGATAGCGGAATGAAGAGAGTGCCGGATAGCCCGACCCCCGACTGATAAGGAGGGGGGCACGCCCTAATTAATATACTCACCACTGGATTTGTCAAAGAACTATAAAAAATTAATCATTAATCACTAACTATTATCGCCCGTATTCGTTGACGCAGTTTACAAAATCAATGGTTTCTTCTTCGTGGGCTTCTATCCAGAGGGCGATGTCGCCGCCCTTGGATAGCCCGATGTGATGGCAAAACGCTGTAATAACTTCACATTCAGAAAGGTGTGTAAAGTACGCCGTGTAAAAATCCCACCAAATGCCTTGCTTATTTCCATCCTCGCTCAATTCTTCAAGGAGGTTAAATATGCTTTTTGTTTGCTCAATGAGTACGTTTGTGGTTGTTTTTTCCTCATTGCCTTCTAATGTGCTATTGAGAGCATTCATAGAAGAAAGCATCAACTCAACGGTCATAAAAGAGAGGTCGAGTTCTTCGCCTTCTTTCCAGCTCAGGTCAATGGTAGTCGGCTCTTTTTTGCCTGTATCTCCGTCATTATTTATACTGACTAATTCGAGTAGTCGGTCGTAAATTTCATCGGCACGTATCGTTTCCGGTTCGAGTAGCAGGAAAAAATAATACGCCAACATAGCCGGGACTTTTTCGCCTTCTTTTTCCATCAATTTACCCAAATAATAATGACTTGATGCGTGTGAATAATTTTTTGAAATGGCAGTAATGAAGGCATTTTTAGCTTTGGTGGTCGCGCCTGCTCGCATCTGTGTGATGCCGAGATTAAAGTACAGTATTGACATTTCTGGATGTTTGGCGATGCCTTTTTGGTAGATTTTTACGGCTTGTTTGGTCTTGCCCATATTGTCCAATACATTTCCTTTGAGGATGTAAATCATCGGAAAATTATCAGGATTATCGCCCTTAAATGCCCGGTTGACGTGTTTGAGTGCCATTTTCACGTTGTTCATTCCGGTGTACGAATATGCAATTTCGGCGTGTGCGAGCGTAGATTTTTTATTGATTTTCAGGGCTTTTTCGTATTGATTGATGGCTCGTTGGTATTTGCCTGCATCGTGTAGCGCGATGCCGCTTTCAATATATTTATTGAATGTTTTTTCTTGCGAGAAAACGACATTGATAGCCAAAAGGCAAATGAACAAAGAGGTTATGACGTATTTCATAAATAGGAATGATTAGGTGCAAATTAAGAGCATGTTTAAATTTGAGTATCAGTTTCAAAGATACTGATTTTTCTGTAAACAGCAGCTTTGCTATTGCAAGACACCATACATTTCAGTATCTTTACAATATGAAAATTGCCAGTTTAGACAATGAGGTTCACTTTAAAAAAGTTTTTACGGATGTGGAAATCTTTAAAGCATTTGTAAAAGATGTATTAGGTATTGAGATTGAGATTGATAAGGTAGAAACTGAAAAAGTATTGCCTAGCAAGGTCAGTCCGATTAAATTTAGAATGGATTTATTTGCCGAAGATAAAGCTAAGCGTACCATAATAGAAATTCAAAAAGTGGATTACGATTATGCTTACGACCGTTTTTCGCATTACTTTTTTGCTAATTTGGTAGATTTGCAGAAAAACAGCCAAGATTATGCCTATGATAAAGATGTGTATGTAATTGTGGTTGTCACATCTACCTTCAAAATAAAAAATAAAAATGGTAAACTACTCGTAGATGATGTATTGATTACAGATACCAACCCAAGAACATTGAAAGGTGACAAACGCTACATGCACAATCATAAAATGGTGATACTCAATGCTGTCAATGCCAACGATGATACACCACAAGAGATAAAAGATTGGCTTGACTTGATCATCGAATCCATGAAAGAAGAACAAGATATTAATAAGATTAATACCAGTAAAAAAGCTATCAATAAGGCAGTAAAACGCGCAAAACTTGATGATCTCACCCCCGAACAACGAGCCGAATCCAAAATTCAATATATGAGAAAGAAGATGATAGCTTTGAAGGAATATGATGCTATGGAGAAAGGTATGGAGAAGGGTATGGAGAAAGGTATGAAGAAAGGTATGGAGAAAGGTATGGAGAAGGGTGTAGAAAAAGGCACTATAAAAACAAAAATAGCGGTAATACTTGGGCTTCATAAAAACGGAGTAGCTATTTCTATTATTGCTGCCTCACTTGATATGACTGCGGTAGAAGTAGAGATGATTATCAAGGAAAACACCAAATAAAACGTCTATTGTTAAATATGAATTTTAAAAATACGTTTTACCGCATAAAAGATGTTGTCATACACTATGGAAAATTGACCTATGAATTTCTTTTTCTTGATGAAGGAAAAATGGAAAGTGTCGTAGAAGAAGTGCAAGAACTTGCCGAAATACCAGAGGCTTATCTTCAGCGATTTCGCCTACATCCGCTACACGATGCCGAGCAACTCGAAGGGCGCGAAGAGGAAATGGCAATGATGCAGCGTGCTTATGAAAACTGGAAAATCACGCGTAGTCCGCTACTGATTGTCGGCGAATTTGGCGCAGGGATGACTTCGCTGCTCAATGCGAGTAGTGCCATCTACCCACATGCGCGGATTCTCGAAAATACCTGCAATATCAGCACGCCTGAAGAACTCGTCAAGGAACTCAAAAACGCGCTTAACTACCCTGAAGCCCGTACACTCAAAGACCTCAATACTCTTCCGAAACAGGAGGGCGAACAGGTGATTATTTTTGAAAATATAGAACGACTTTTTCTGCGTAAAATAAATGGATTTAATCTTTTAGAGGATTTTTTGTTGTTGATTCACGCAACGAAAAAAGATATTTTTTGGGTGGCTACCATGAATCAGTATAGTTATTATTATTTGAATCAGGTGATTGGTTTTGGGTCAAATTTTTTATCGGTTATTCGCCTTCAACCCATCAAAAAAGAAATTCTTGAGAGTGTGATTAATGAGCGAAACAAGGGCTACGAGCTTGTGTTTTTGAAACCCGGTACGCTTTCGGGTACATTGACGCAGCAACTTAAAGAGGCAAGCCCTACACAAAAACAGGAACTACTCAGAGCCGATTTTTTTAATAAATTTCATGCTTTTGCCAGTGGAAATATTTCGCAAGCTATGCTGTTTTGGAGACATTCTATCACTTATGCAAGGGAAAAACGAGTATATATAAAATCTTATGAACCAAAACCTATCGGTCAGCTGACTTTGGATGAGTTGTTTGTTTTGGAAGCTATTCTGCAACATACTTCGCTTTCTAATTTGGAGTTGTACGCCATTTTGCGAAATTCAAATAAAGGTAGTAAATTGATTTTGGAAAAACTGATGGAAAACGACCTGCTTTACAATAAAACCTATGATAGTCAATTTGAGGAAGAGTATCAAATCAACCTGCTTTATTTGAATGCCATTAAGGCGCAAATTCATGGGCGTTTGAATCGAAATATTAGGTAGTGTGTTGACGGATTGATGGTTTTTTTAGTGTATCATTTTTTTATAAAAATATTTTATAATTTGTGTTTTATGAGTCGGAATATTATCTTTTTATTGGTGTTTGTTTGTAGTACATTTCAGGTGTTCGGTCAAATTGATTCATCAAGTTCGAAGATAGATAGTTTGAAAAGTGGGCTAAAAAAAATCGCACTAAAAGATAGTATAGAAGTTGCCAAAAAAGCTGCAAAAAAAAAGAATGGTGTCGGTAAAAAAGTAGAAAAACTTAAAGAACAAGTGCCTGGTGCAGTACGTGAAAACCTGAATGATGCCCTTGATAAGGTGACAAAAATCATTTCTCCGACAAAGATTATAACGGTTATTATTGCCTCAATTTTTGTATGGCTAATCACGAAGGGTACAAATTGGATGTATCGCTCGTTGGCAGATAGTTTCAATCGACATCGCTTGCGAATCCTTCGTTTGCAGCCGATTACAAATGTTATTTTATGGGTGGTAACGATTTATGTACTCGTGATGACGCTCTGGGATCCGACCTCTGATACCTTGTGGGCATTGATGGGTTCGTCGGCATTGGCATTGGGTTTTGCGGCGCAAGATATTCTGAAAAATATCTTTGGAGGCTTGCTGATTATCTTTGACCGCCCGTTTCAGGTGGGCGATAGGATTAATATTAATGGCAATTATGGCGAGGTCGTCCGCATCGGTATTCGCAATACAAATATTAATACGCTCGATGATAGTATCGTGACGATTCCGAACTCAAAAATCATTAGTGAACATATTTCCAATGCCAATTCGGGCGCATTGGATTGCATGGTGGTCGTTGATTTGTGGTTGCCCATCGGAATTGATGTGGAGCGTGTGCGAAAGATTGCTTTTGAAGCAGCAATTACTTCGCGCTACCTGAACATCGACAAATCGGTGTCGGTCTTGTTTTTTGACCATTTTGATAATCAATCCGCTACGAATGTAAAAATAAAAGCCTACGTACTTGATGCACGTTATGAAAAAGGCTTTGCAGGTGATGTGACAGAGGCAGCTAAGAAGGCTTTGAGTGAGGCGGGGGTTTATCAGGGGCGCAAGTGAGGGACTTTTTAGTGCAAAATGATATTCATAAAAATAATTTGTATACTTTCCAAATAAGTGAATAAGCACAAACGATCGACACAATACATGACCACCTGTAATTCGCTGACTTTCAGCAGAGTATATCTCTGTGACCTGTCAATCGCCTTTGAGCGATTTTTCGTGAGCGGCAAATTATTTACTCATTTTGTAATTTTCTCATCTATGTAATTGATACACTAAGGCGAGTTGGACTCCTGAATTGCGATTGATGCTATTGTTTAGAGTCATATTGAGCAGTCCGTATTGATAGCTGAGGTCGATGCCGAGACGCCGAACCGGATAGTAACGAAGCCCAGCGTGTGCCGTAAAATCCCATTCGCGAACAGTGAACGAATAAGGCACATCAATCCGTTCATTAGTAACCAAACTCGCGTCGAATTCGATACTTCCTGCATCCACTGTAAATGAAGATTCGTAGGTTTCATTAATCACTACTATACTTCCATCGTTGTCCGTAGAGTTAACCCCAAAAGAAAATGTATCATTAGTATTAGTACTTCGGATAGTAAAACGATAGCCCGAATCTATACCCACAGCAAGTTGAATTTTTGCATGCGGACGATAAGTAAAAGCAAGCGGAAGTCGCAGATAATCAAAGTTTAGTGCATCTGCAACAGTTCTATTGAATTGTCGGGTATTATCAGGATATTGTAGCGTAATCAAATTCGTATAATTAATATTTGTGTAAATTATTTCCCAGAGCTTGTTATATATTAAGCCTGTTTCCAAACCTAATTTTGGCATAAAGCGATAATGAGCCAATAAACCCACATTTACGCCGACAAAATCTGTAAATTCATTACCACGCACACCTGTCATTAGGCTGTATGTTTGAGAAAGTTTACGAGGTTGAGGGATTGGGTAGAATGCTGCTAACTCACTGACTTCCAAGTCGTTAAAACTCATTTTTTCAAGAGGTAAAGTAGAGATACGCTTTGCACTGCCTGATAAATTTCGAGTTAAATTTTCTATTGGCACGACAACAGGTGTTACGTTTTTTGTTGGCTCTTTTTTAGAGCTGTTTGTACTGACGACTTCAGCCGTCAAGTGACTTGGCTGTCCACGATGGCTAAAGTCGTCGGTACTTGGATGTACGCTGCTGTTTTCAACCTTATTTTCAACGAAAAATACATTTTCGTCTATATTTTTTCTATTATAACTATTTTCTTTTATTATGTGTAAATTATTTTCACTAACATCTTTCTTAATATCTTTTTGGATAACATTTTTTAGCGAAATTATCGCTTTTTCTTTTAGTTCGATGTTGTCATTTGAATGTTGTTTTTCACTTTCAATTATTACTTCATTCGTGGTTTCGTTGTTCTCTTCAAATGTAATCGTATCATTGTTATTTTCAATCACACTGTCGGCAACAGGCTGATTAATTCCCTCAATGTTATCATAGCTTTTTTCGTCTTGCCATACACCAATTCCGAAGTAAATCATTATTCCAAAAACGAAAAGTGAAGGCAAGAGTATTAGCGGCCAAAACTGACTCCACATACACTCATGCAAAGGTACGACAGGCATTTCTGCATCCAAAACGCTACGCATATTCTCCCAACCCAAGTCGGTGAATTGCTCGTCAATATCCGCTATGTTATTTTTATCCTGCATGTAATTTATAATCATTATTCTGCTCCAACATGGACTTTAATTTTATCCTTGCATTGGAGAGATGCCACTTTGACGTTCCTGCGCTAATCCCCAGATTTACAGCGATTTCTGCGTGAGTGTAGCCTTCTATCGCGTACAATTTGAATACATCTTTCGTCGCCGGAGGCAATTTGTCTACCATTTTCAAAACATCCTCAAAAAACAAGTTTTGATACGCTTTTTCGTCACACGAATCGTCTTTTTCTTCGAGTATAATATACTGTACATATTTTGAATTTTTCCTAAAATAATCCGAAATACTATGATATACTAATCGTCGCACCCATCCCTCCAGTGAGCCTTTAAATTGAAAAGTATGTAACTTCTTAAATACCCTCAAAAAGCCATCATTCACGATGTCCATTGCTTGCTCGCGGTCATGCGTATGCCGCAAACACATCGCCATCATTTTGGCAAAGTATTTCCGATACAACAACTCCTGGAAACGTCGTTCGTTGCGAATACACCCTTCTACGAGCTCTTTTTCGGACATAGTTTTTCAAGTTCAAACGCAAGTGTCAGGTTCAAGTTCAAGATACTTAATTTGGCAAAGCCAAATCCGATAGATTAAACTTGTATTTGACGCCCAAATTTGAACTTTTACATATTATTTTATAAATTAATTTAAGTCTTTCATAATTCGCTAAAACGAATCAATATTTGAACTTGAACTTAGGGAGGACAAAGAAAATAAGCTGCTCAAAATGAAGCAGTTATTTTTTTCGTCTTCCCTTACCTACTAGGCTTTGGACATTAGGTAACCGGGAAATTAGGTAATTAGGCTAACGAAAGCATAATTCGCTATTTATCAGCATAATAAAGATTTCAATAAATTTAATTTAAAATAAAATGCAAATCAATGTAAATTATTGATAATGAGTGATTTACCTAATTACCCAGTTTCCTAATTACCCAATGTCCAAAGTCCAGTTATCTAGGGTCTTTATAATTTCGCCAGATGACTTCGCCTTTACCTGCACGGTCATAAAAATCACCGCAGGTTTGGAGTCCGGCGATGCCGCCTGTTTCGCACTTTTTGCCGTGGTCGCAAGTGTAGAGTACGGTCATCGCATCGGCGCAATTGACGCAATTATTGATTTCGAAGAAATATTGACCGTCCAATTCATAACGTGTGATGTGTGCGTTGACTCTTCTTTCCGTGTAATTGGTCGCAAATTCGCGAATCCATGGAATGTCTTCTGCCGGATTTTCGGAGTCACATTTTAAGGTGTTGTCAGTTGGAGTATCGGATTCGTTGCTTGTCGTTTTTGTGCCGGTACATGCCGCCGTTGCAGCAATAAAAAAAAGTAAAAATAAGTATCTAAACATGTCTTTTAATTTGATGAAAATGAGATTAAAGATAGTAAAAATGTTCAGATTCTTTTGGTATTAGAACAACAAACCCAATCTCAAATTCAAGCGACTGTACGTATAGTTTCGCTTCAACGTACCTTGCCAGCGCAGTTCTGTAAAGCTCGCCTTTTGCAATTTATAGCCCAATGAGAGCGTAAAATTCGCACCTGCCGAAGCCCCGAAACGATAGCCGATATTTGGGTTGAACATGATACCGCCGCTGCCTTTGATAAGATTCCTATTATCATTTCTTCCGGAAAATCCATAGCCCAAAGCCACCGAATAAAAAGGCGTTGTATTTTTCTTCATAAAATAACCTCGCGCCTCTGCATATACAGGAATTACATTTTCGCCATAGCCTATATAATAGCCGTCAAACCCCACGCCAATACCTGTACCTATCCATCTATTAAACTGATAACCAACGACATGATGAATCCCTAAACCAACTTCCCACGCACTCCAAGTATTGTAGCCTTGCGGAAGATTGACGTAGGTTTCGTTGTAAATGCCACGCTCGCGGAAACTGTATTCACGCACTCTAATCGTCTTCGGAATGTAAGCCAATTGACCATAGGGTTGCTGCACGATTTTTTTGATTTTTTTTGCCGGAAACTCAACGACTTGCCCGCCAAGTATTTCCATTTCAAGGTAGTCACCATGCTTATAAATGATAATTTTACCGCGAAATTCACTACCGTCTTTGAGGTGTACAATGTCTATGTATTGGAGTTCGTCTGTTTGTGCCTTACTGATGTTTGGCAACATCACACAAACGAAAAATAATATATTTATTACTATTAATTTTATTTTCATAATTCACTTTTTGCACATGCGATTTTAATCGCCATGCTGTATATGATATATTTTATTTTAAAATAAAATTTACGAATTAATTTATATGTAACACAGCGACTGAAGTCAACCTGTGCGATTGAAATGCGTTAGTTCAAAAGGTACGTTAGTACCGTCCCCGTTTGTAGTAAAATAGTTCCCAAAACCTCCAAAGCTCCGTAGGAGCGACACCGTTTGTACGCGAAACAGTGTCGGTACTACGTACCTTAATTGGTTTTTGCTTAAATCTTACTACAAACGGAATCAATGCCGATAGCTATCGGCAACGCATTTCGACGAAATTTACCACTAATTATTTCAATCGCACAGGTTGACTGAAGTCGCCTGTACTTTTACTCTACACATACACATGCCTCACATGCTGCTTGTGTCTCGAAGCCATATTGTTCGCAGCCGCTATACCCGATTTCCAAACAGGTATTTGTGGCATCGTCATAAAACCAACGCATGAAATAAGCGTCACAATCTTCGTTCATAGCCGGTGCTTCGGTGCAGGCTTCTGGCTGGTTTTCACAGTTGTTTTCGCAAGCGAGGCTGGTCAAAATGATAAAAGAAATAAAAAATAATTTTTTCATTACGCATTTTTTAAATTATAATTTTTAAATAAAAAAAATCACCCCTCACATTCCCCGTTAACATAATCGCTGATGCCGCCTACGCACGTTGCATGTCCCGAATTGATGTAAGTAATGCCGTCACAGCCGCATACGGGTTCATATTGGCTCGTCAAATCAATGAGGTCGCATATTTCGGGAATGGATGTTTCGCATTGTTGTTCACAGGCGAAACTCGTCATCGCAATGACCGCTAAAATTATCAGTTGTTTCATAGCAGAAAATGTTTAATAAACTCATACAGGCTGCTTTAGATATCGAATATCAAATAAATAAAATTTGTTGTTTGTTATTTATCAATATTTTATACGTTAAAAATAATAATTTGACAAATAAAACAGCCTGTATGAGTGATGCATTATTATTCGATCGGAATGAGGCTCAACTCCTTCAAATCGCTTGTATCGGTGGCATTGTATTGATACAAGCCGTTGCTTCCGACCACTAAAATCACATTATTTGCGAGTGCAATAACGTCATAAGTGGGCAAGTTGCGTTTGTGATGAATTTGGTCTAAATCCAGTGGGTCTTCGGCATTATAGACGCGCAAACCGCTATCTCCATCACATACATATAGTATATCTTCATTTGTAATTGACAGACCGTGAGGGTTATCCAATTGATAAGTTTTGAGGAGGCTTGGGTTATCGAGGTTAGAAATATCTATCACATCGAGTTGGTTGCTAAAGCTTTCGCATAGCGTACCGCCGCGTAGTGTCACGTAGGCGATGTCGCCTTTGACCACCACAGGGTCGCAGGCACGGGCGTGTTGAAATTGACCACGAAGGGAAGGTACAGCCGGATTGTCAAGCCCATAAATGAACATACCGTTTTGCGAACCGATGAAAAGATTGTTGCGAAAAGGGTAAATAGTTTCGATGCCCCAACCTATATTTACGTTATTGGTGAGATTTGGATTGATAGCATCGCTGATGTCAAATGAATTGAAACCATTATCTGTAACCGTGTATAAGTAGCTGTCTACCAAGGTAAAACGCGCCATAGAACCGCCTTGCCCGGTAGAACTAAATTGCCCTGACACACCTGATAAAGCTGACTCACCATTAGAAAGGCTAATATTGCTATCGAAGGTTACATTGTCTTCCATCCACGAACCGCCGCCCCATCCGGGATGGTCACAATCGACTATTTCGGTCACTACTTCGGTCTTATAGTAAATGAGGTACCCCAAGTCTTCATTCAAGCCAAATGAGGGAAAAACATCCTCTGTACGCGTCTTCAGAAGGGCATTTGTGGGGTCGCTAATGTCGATAGAAAGGAGGTCAATGTAGTTATCGGCATAAAGGATATTATCTTTAACTGCCATATCCATATTGCCGGGAATTTTGATGAAAGCGATTTTTTGCGGGTTGGCAGGGTCTTGATTGTCAATGACATGCAAGCCTTCGCGAAATTCATTGAGTAGGATATAATTTTGATAAAAATAAATCTTACCGGGTTGTTTGAGGGCGCGGGGTGCTTCTACTTGAATGTCTTTTCTGATTTCATCTACCGTTACATATATAGGCGTAGATTTGGAGTAGGTCAATTCGCCTTCGCAGGTATCTTTGACGCAGCTTTGCAAGCAAAGCGAAACAAGGACTATGAGTAAAAAGAAAATTTTAAATATTTTCATATTGTAATTTTTATTAATTAAATAATTTAAAGGAGCTTGGTGTTTTATCGTTATTTACATTTACAAAGACAGCAGCTTTTTAAAAAAGGGTTGGGTGTAGTACTTAAATTTATGCTCACCCACTGTTTACATTTTCAAATAAAAGGAATGTATTGTAAAATTCCAAGTACCAAATCTATGTCAAAACCTAAACTCCAAGCCCCAAATTCCAAATATCAACCTCTTTAGCATTCAAGTTGTGTCCTATTCAGAATTTGGGTTTTGGAATTTGAAAATTCATACAAATTATGGCAACAGCAAAAGCAAACATCATAATAGGCGGCAAGAAAATAGACCCGTATCACGTATCTGTCCAACAGAAATGCGACTGGCACCATCAATTTGAAGTCGCCGTTTCTACCGAAAAAATAGAAAAGGTCAATAGCCTTGGCATCGACGATTCAGTGGATTATATTGGTAAGACTGCCGAGTTGTCGATAGACTGTGCTACTGGCAATTTTAAGTTTAAAGGCTTGATTACCAGTGTTTATATTGATAGGTCATATACGGGTGATAGCCTCGTTATCCTTTCCGGTCACAGCCCGACTTATCTACTCGAAGACGGCGTAGGCACGAAGTCTTACGAAGAAAAAGACCTCGCCGCCATCGCCAATGAAATAGTAGGCACTTATCCGGCTAATTTGCTCAATCCCAATGTGTCACCCCAATACACGACTCCTATTCCTTATGTCGTTCGTTATAAAGAAACCAATTACCAGTTCCTTGCAAGGCTCGCTGCCATTTATGGCGAATGGTTTTATTACGACGGTCAGGGCTTAGTTTTTGGTAAATTGCCAAATCCGGCAAGCCTCATCCTAACGCTCGGCAAGGATTTAGACCACTTCGACTATGGCGTACAAATGCGCCCTTCCAAATTTAAATATCAATTTTATAACTACCAAGAAAACCGTATCGTAGAGAACGTTTCGACGAACTTCAAGCCCGGTTGGCTCGACAATTACGGCAAAAAAGCCCTTGATGCGGCAGACGGTATTTTTCCCAACGAACCCACCAATCCCGTATGGCACGACGCCCCCAATGACGCACTCATCAAGCACTTAGCCGAAGCACATAGAGGCTCAGTTTTGAGCGATAGCGCGTTTTTTAGAGGGCAAAGCACCCACGCAGGCATACAGGTAGGCGGACGCATACAAGCCAAAGGTATCAACAAAATCGGCAAGGCAAATGTACTGGGCATGATTGGAAATTTCCGAATAACAGCCGTCACTCATCACTTGGATGCCAATAAGGATTATCGGAATACTTTTGAGGCAATTCCTATTACCGTCACTGTTCCTCCGATGAATAAAAACGTAGTAAAACCGGAAGCAGAATCGCAGGTGGCAGTGGTCAAAGAGAATAATGACCCTGATGCTTTGGGCAGGATACGAGTGCAGTTTAAATGGCAGACGGGCAATGAAATGACGCCATGGATACGCCAGATTACCAACCATGCAAGTGGCGACAGGGGAACGTATTTTGTGCCGGAATTAGAGGATGAAGTTTATATTGCTTTTGACCAAGCCAATCCTGACCGACCATACATGCAGGGCGCACTTTATTATGGCAAAGAAAGACCACAGTATTTTGATGCGGACAATAATTTTAAATCCATTAAAACGAGAAGTGGTCACACCATTTTATTTAATGACAGAGACGGGCAAGAGAGTATCACGATTAACGACAAAAGTGGCAATACGATACATTTGGACACTGCTGGTTCGAGCATTACCATTTCGGCACCCGAAAATATGACTTTGAATTGCAAAAACATGGACATCAATGTAGGTGAAAACATGAGCGTAGGCGTAGGTGAAAACATGAACGTCGGTATAGGAAAAGACCTCGGCATGACCGCAGAAGCTGCGGCTAATATAACGGGCAGAAATGCAGTGTCCATAAAATCGTCCAATGTAGTGGATATTGACGGCTCCAAACAGACAAATATTAATGCTGAAAAAACCAGAATAATCGGCAACAAAAAACTAACCGCACTCGGCAATGAAATAGAAGCGATGGCATCTAAGAAAATGGACTTGGACGGAGGCGTAACTACCAATATAAAAGCAGGAACTGTAAAAGTAAATTAACAAAATTATGGCAGAAAAATCATTTGATTATGTAGTCAGTACCGCAATCATGAAATGTGATAAAGGTACTTTGCCGTCACTATTTACGGCAGCCGCTAACACGACTTATTTTGTACAAAAAAAACTAATCGGAACGGAATTCGACAAGATACCAATGGTCAATATCAAACCCTTTGGACAGTGTCTGATGAAGCCCTCGCCAGGCGGTCCTTTGCCTTGCATACCGATGCCTGTACTCTGGACGGAGGTGAAAGAAAACAAACGAGTCATGGGCGGGCGACCTTTGTTGGATAAGTCTTGTCTGAACTGTGCTTGTGGTGGACGAATAGAATTTCAGACAACCGGACAAATTCCTATGCCACATATGGTTACCAAAATCTTTGAAAAATGAAAACGAAAACATCCGTAAAATATAAAGAGGTGACGTCTTTCCAACAAAGGCTTGATTACCGCTACGGAAAGGGCGTTTATAAGGCTATCGTCATTTTATGCCTTGCTACCCTTGTGCTTACCTCAACGGGTTGTGGTGATAGTGGTGGCGGCGGTAGTTCGTCAGGGCTTAGTACGCCTGCTCCGCCCTCGCCCGACCAACAACGGGCATTGGATACTTATTTGTCGGCATCAGGCACTTCTACCTGTTCTACGGGTGCAGCAACGGGTGGAGATGTGGTCTTGAAAAGGGTCAAGTTTCTGACGGATTATGATGTTTGTAGCGATATTGTTAAAGATTTTAGTGACAATGAAAACTTTTGGGTACTGAAAGACGGCGGAGATTATTATCACTGGCTAAAAGACCGCACCACTGACCCCCATGAAGCCAATAAACCCCCTGAAATTCCTATAACTTTTAAAAGTACAGATCCGATAAAGTTTGAAGCGACCTTTGAAGTTCTCAAAGATATGCCCGCCGACCCTGTAATATGGGTAGAGGATAGTCAACGCGGCAATGCGTTTATCTTTTCTAAGCCATCCGGCAGTATCAGCAAATCAAAAGGTGAATATAAACTGACCTTTCAAAGCAATGTTGCTTTCAAAGATACCGTTAAGTATATTGAGCATTTTTCTTTGATATTTTTTAATGAGGCGGATAGCAATGCTTTGGTGGGGCGGTCTTGTAATCGGCTGTATATGACTTATGGGGAGCCTTTATACAATGCATTTTCTGGTGCAAATGGTATTGGAGCTCCTTTAGAGGAATCAACTTTGAAGATTAAACATTCAGCCAATGGTGGCAAAAAAAATATACTCGAATCTTTATTGTATATTAGTTGCAAGTATGCAGATGGCAAAAAAAAGGACGACGATATTGTAAATGCAATATTTGACCATCTTGATAGTTTGAGTGTCAAAAGGGTGAATAGGATAGGAGTGCCTAATGTAGATATGGGATATTGGAGAGCAACAAGTTCTGCTCATACTTATGGAATGGCTTTCAGAAACGGCAGAATATTACTTCAAAGCGGGGATGCACGTTGTGGAGAATGGTCTTATACTTTTCGTAACTTATGTGAAGTCCAGTCCATAAGAGGACATGATGCATTTAATATTGAAACGTCGGGCGGACCACACCCCACTAAACCTGGTTTTGTAAACGCACTTTTCCTAGTAAAAACATGGAATATTAATGACCCTAAAGCTCCAACAGATAATGGAGGGCGAGCACAGGGATCTAATGCCAGAACGGATAAACCATTTAACTTGTTTTGGGATCATGCCTTTGTTAAATATAAAAACAGATATTATGACCCCTCATATGGGCTAAAATCAACAAAATCTTTTGGAAGCGATAAAGATTTACTAAATGACTATACAAGCCGTGCATTAAGTGGAGTAGTATATGTAAAACCTGATGCTAGTGGCGAAAACATTAATGATGCTCTTCATACAGGTTCTATACTCAATCCTCTTGATAAGTGGACACATATCAATAGAAGTGTAAGTCCTCCGGTAGTTTATAGGCATCGTGAATACTCAAGTACAGGTTATATTTATCATACAGAAACTTCTTCTATGGCAGACCATTTACTAATCGTGTAACCAGCCCAATATGAAAGATAACATACAATTCAGTTTATTACTATTATCTATTGCTTTTTTTTCCTGTAAAGGCATCGAAAAACAATCAGCAACTATAGAAAAACACGAAAACATTATGAGCGACACAACTAACATAAAAAAAATATATTCAAAAAAAATAAATAACTACTTTGAATTAGAATTAAATCGCAAAGCAGATAAAACATACTGTGCATGGGAAATCAACCTTGTAGGGAAAAAAGAAAAAAGAGTAATTAAAACAGATTCACTCACTAAGGATGAAATTGAGAGTACACACTTTCGCTTGATGCACCATCCAATGTTTTATGATGCTTTCCAGATATTGGATGCTATACACGATAAATCAACGAACCGGTTATTTGTACTAATAGACCGTTATGGAGAAATAGTTTTGTACCAATATGGTTTTGATGGTAAAAGATTAAGTTCAATTAGCCAGCAAAACAAAATACAGGTAACCACTTACCTCATTAGAAGACAAGATGTAATATTAATCCTTGCCGGAAACGCAAAATTAAATATATTAAATAATGATTTATTGATTGGTGTTTCAATAATGAAAAATAAATATTACAGAGTCAATTTAAATACGCGAAAAACCACCACTTTACTATTTGATTATTATAATCCTAAAAGAGTAAAAATAAAAGACGAAGAAAGCCACGAGTTTATCTCAAAAGGTGACCTCAGTCGAAAAAATGAAACTAAAAAGATTATCGAAAAACTGCTTGAAAAAAAGGGTGCTTCAGACCAATCCTGGATATATCATTTTTTTATAGAAACCCCCGATAGCGTTTACTCCTTCGAAAAAGATGGCAAACGAAATGGCTTAGTCTACTTCTTCACCACCGTCAATGGCAATAAAAAAGTATTGATATACGACACCTCCGCTGCAAAAGAATGGGTCATCACGGATTATCAAGAACTATCAGAAGGCGAAAGCGAAGATAATACTTGGAAATAAAACTGCTAATGAAAATATGGACACTAAAAACCGACAACTCCGAAATTGGCTCTATATACATCACCACAGAGCAAGAAGCCCTATATTACACGGAGCTATTCGACAAACGGTTTTATACCCAAAAAGCGATTCGGGAAAACTGGACAGACACGTTGATTTACAATCTTCCTGATAGCGACTTCAGTAAATTTATTTTCTCCGGAAAAGAATTTTGGATATGTTCGGAAAAAGCCAAACAATTTATAAGCCCGCTGCTCAAAAAAAATGTAGAATTTCTCCCGTTGATTCATCGCGAACAAGTTCGCAAAAAAATATCTTATCATAAGCAATTATTCAGAAGGAAAATCTACAAACCTTTATTGGAAATGATGCCCGACGCTCCTCATTATTTGCTCAATATATTGGACATCAAACCTTTGAATATCATAGACCTTGAAAAATCCATACTCAGATACGACGACAAAAAAGACACCATCTACAGAGTGGATAAACTCGCTTTTGACCCACACAAAACCGAAAATGCACACCTATTCAAAATAGATTATTCCAACACCTACTTCCGCTCCGCCACCTTTGTCTCCGATGAATTTCGGCAAGCAGTAGAACAAAACCACCTCACAGGGCTTAAATTTTCAGAAGCACACGAAGACGAAGGCGGCAATCTCATCTGGCAAAGCTAAAATTACCCACTCACCTCTTGACTCAACCGAGACCTGATATCCAAACTTACCTACCAACTGTTTACATTTTCAAATAAAAGGAATGTATTGTAAAATTCCAAGTACCAAATCTATGTCAAAACCTAAACTCCAAGCCCCAAATTCCAAATATCAACCTCTTTAGCATTCAAGTTATGTCTTATTCGGAATTTGGAATTTGAAAATTCATACAAATTATGGCAACAGCAAAAGCAAACATCATAATAGGCGGCAAGAAAATAGACCCGTACCACGTATCTGTCCAACAGAGATGCGACTGGCACCATCAATTTGAAGTCGCCGTTTCTACCGAAAAAATAGAAAAGGTCAATAGCCTTGGCATCGACGATTCAGTGGATTATATTGGTAAGACTGCCGAGTTGTCGATAGACTGTGCCACCGGCAATTTTAAGTTTAAAGGCTTGATTACCAGTGTTTATATTGACAGGTCATATACGGGTGATAGCCTCGTTATCCTTTCCGGTCACAGCCCGACTTATCTACTCGAAGACGGCGTAGGCACGAAGTCTTACGAAGAAAAAGACCTCGCCGCCATCGCCAATGAAATAGTAGGCACTTATCCGGCTAATTTGCTCAATCCCAATGTGTCACCCCAATACACGACTCCTATTCCTTATGTCGTTCGTTATAAAGAAACCAATTACCAGTTCCTTGCAAGGCTCGCTGCCATTTATGGCGAATGGTTTTATTACGACGGTCAGGGCTTAGTTTTTGGTAAATTGCCAAATCCGGCAAGCCTCATCCTAACGCTCGGCAAGGATTTAGACCACTTCGACTATGGCGTACAAATGCGCCCTTCCAAATTTAAATATCAATTTTATAACTACCAAGAAAACCGTATCGTAGAGAACGTTTCGACGAACTTCAAGCCCGGTTGGCTCGACAATTACGGCAAAAAAGCCCTTGATGCGGCAGACGGTATTTTTCCCAACGAACCCACCAATCCCGTATGGCACGACGCCCCCAATGACGCACTCATCAAGCACTTAGCCGAAGCACATAGAGGCTCAGTTTTGAGCGATAGCGCGTTTTTTAGAGGGCAAAGCACCCACGCAGGCATACAGGTAGGCGGACGCATACAAGCCAAAGGTATCAACAAAATCGGCAAGGCAAATGTACTCGGCATGATTGGAAATTTCCGAATAACAGCCGTCACACATCACTTGGATGCCAATAAGGATTATCGGAATACTTTCGAAGCAATTCCTATTACCGTCACTGTTCCTCCGATGAATAAAAACGTAGTAAAACCGGAAGCAGAATCGCAGGTGGCAGTCGTCAAAGAAAATCACGACCCGGAAGGACTCGGCAGGGTACGCGCCCAATTTAAATGGCAATCAGCCGGCGAACTTACCCCGTGGATACGAGTCATCACGAGCAGTGCCGCAGGTGGGCGCGGGATGTATTTCACCCCGGAATTGGAGGATGAAGTCTATATCGGATTTGACCAAGCTAATCCGGATAGACCTTATGTGGTCGGCTCACTTTTTCATGGCAATGCGAAGCCTATTTGGGGCAGTGCAGGCAACGATACTAAAGCTCTAAGAACCCGAAGCGGCAACAGAGTAGAACTTAATGACGCAGATGGAAGTGTGAACATCATAGACCCAAGTGGAAATACAATTACGATGGCAGGGAATGGAGAAATTACGATTTCCGCGCCGAATAAACTGACGCTGACTTCTACGGACATTAATATATTGGCAGGAAACAGTATCAATATGCAGGCGAGTCCGGCGAGTCCGGAAAGCGGTGGTGTGGGGATTATTAATATCTCAGCAAAAGAAGATATTAGTATTGATAGTGAAACAAAGGATATTTCGGTGAGTGCTGCGGAGAAGAATGTGAATATTAGTGGGAAGGAAAATGTCAACATTGATAGTCAAACTAAGGATATTTCGCTCACAGCATCCTCTAAAAATATTAACCTCAAAGCAAATTCTGGCAAGTTAGATATGAATGCCAAAGAAACTTTACTCAAAACAGGTAAAGCGCGGATGGTAGCTAAAGGTAAATTTCAAATTCAAGGGGCGAAGGTGGAGATTAATAAAGGGTAAATATTTGTAATAATAAAATGAAACACTATGTCAGATATTTCAATTCAATCACAGCAGATTCGACGGTATAAACTCCTCAAAACGGAACATTCACGTTTGGGAACATTAGAAAATAAAAATGCAATACAAGCCGATATTGAGTGTTGTTTTTTACAAGAAAAAAACAGCAAGCAACAATATCATTTAAAAACAACAAATTACGGACAAACAAATAATAAGGGCTTGTATGGATTGTCTAAAGATTTGCAAGTGTTGAAATCGGATATTGTAGTATCAGTTTCGGAAAAAGGCATGATAGAGGATGTCGTGAATATAGAAGAAATAAGGGCAAAGTGGCAATCCATAAAAGACAAAATAATGACCAAACACAAGTCTGATTTGTACAACAAAGAGACGGAAGAGAAAATTACGGAATTGGTGGAGGATAAAGAACGATTTGCAAGTTCTATCAGATATTTGCCTCCTTTTGTCTCTCTTTTTTCAGGTTTCTCTGCCCAAACAAACGCTGAAGAACATTATAGAGAAAAGCAATTTTTTATTGCAAAAGATAAAATGCCCATCATACTGCAAACCCAAAAAATGAAAAAATCTCAAATACCCGATGTCATAGAAATTATTGCCGAGGGAAAACTCGACGAGGATAATTACGAACAGCCGGGAGTTGCACGATTCGTAAAAACTGCTCGTGATAATCTGAGAGCAAAATCAGACCCCAAACTGCAATATATAGAGCGATATGCCTTCAATAATTCTTCGTTGCCTGTGCAGTCACTATGTATGAGTACCGTCACTATACCGGGCTTCTTACAACAAAATGAGAAAAGCATTTTAAAAGAGGTGTTATGAGTGAAAAAAAATATATACCGGAAGGAGTTTGGCTGACCTGCGATAGCGGAGCTACACCATCACGCCTAACGGTGACCAATAAAAGTTCTGACATCTATGGCGTTCCGGTAGCAACAGAGGGAGACAAAATTCCGGGTTACAATATCAAATCTTTTGGCGCATGCAAAACCTGTCCGGCAAGGGTTTGCACTATGCCAGCCCCCATTATGTGGTTAAAGCCTCAACCCGGTGTTTATCACGGGTCATTTAGACTACTAAAAGACGATTCTACTTGTATGTGTCTGTTTGGCGGACCCATCAAGATTCATTACACTTTTGCTGCGGCAATGGCTTATTTGGATTTAGTAGCAGCAGAAAACGAAGTAAAAAAACTGGATAATGAGGTAGAAAGGCTTGAAAACGAAGCCGAAATGCTTCAAAATGAAGCGGATAGACTCGAAAGAGAGGCAGAAATAATACAGGAACATTTTGACGCTACGCTCGCTGCTGCTCAAGAGGCAGAGGCAAACAGACCATGGTATGCAAAAGCCGGAAGCTGGCTCAAAGATACAGCAACTGATGGACTACAAGCGGCATTTAATATGCCTGTTGGCCCATTAGGTTTTGATATCCCATTTACAGATTGGGATAATAAACTTAAAGATGGTTTTGCAGAAGGTCTTGTGAACTGGGCAGCAAGTATGCCGGAGTTGGCATACCAAATATATCAAGACCCCATGGGAGTAGTAACAGGGGTAAAAGATATGGCAGTCGATGGTTTTAACTGGGCAAAAGAAGGAGAAAATTGGACCAATGCAGCCAGTGGAGCATGGGAATGGGCAAGTGATGGAGATAACTGGATGGAGGCAGGACAGTGGATTATTGATAATCCTGAAGGCGTAGGAAGAGCAGTCGGAGAAGTTGCGCCCGATGTAGCCTTAACTATTCTCGGCGGCGCAGGCGCGTATAGAAAAGCAGCAGCAGAAGCTCTGGAGCAAGCTGCAAAAGAAGCCGCCGAAAAAGCAGCAAGAGAGGCAGCAGAACGGGCAGCAAAAGAAGCAGCAGAGAAAGCAGCAAGAGAGGCAGCAGAGGAAGCTGCGGAAGAAGCAGCCGAAGAAGCGGCGGAGAGAGCCGCAAGAGAAGCGGCGGAGGAAGCTGCTGATGAATTGCCGGAAGTGGTAGTTAAGAAACCTAATAGACCAAGAAGACCAAGTAAAGATAATCCAAACATTGACCACAAAAAAACTGTTGAACATCCAGATGGCTCAACAACGTATACAGATTTAGATGGAAATTCCGTAACTTACGATGCAGATGGCTATCCTGATTTCAGTGAATATTCAGAAGCGGACTTTGAAGTACCTAATATGGATGGAACCGATAAGGACTTCTCAAAGGTTTATAAACAAATGAAGGAAGATTATGGATTTAAAACTCAAAAAGAAGCTCAGGAATGGCTTTCTCAAGAGGGGTTAACTCCACATCACCATCCTAATGGAAAAACTATTCAACTCGTTGATAAGAAAATTCATGACACGTTTCCTCACACAGGAGGCGCAGCCAATTTAAGAAATAATTAAAAATCAATTAAACACAAAACTAAATAATATATATAGCAAATATGAAAATTCAGTCTTTAATACATAAATTAGAAAATTTAGGAGGAATAAAACCTAACGTTATAAATAATAATAAACAAACATTTACGAGCGAGGAGGATAGTACTATTATGGTTGTTCAAGAAAATTTTGATGAGCAAATCCCCAAAGATTATATTCAGTTGATTACAAAAGTAAAGGCTTTTACATTCGAAAAATCAATACAAATAAAAGCAATTGACAATGTACCTGTATCTGGAAAAGACAATAAAATTCACATTGATAATTTTTTTGACTTTTCTGAAAACGAGGCATCTATTATAAACACATTAAAACGTTTTAAGGGAAATTTACCCAGACAGATTATGCCAATATGTGAAGGAGGACCAGGAGATTTAATAGGTATTAACTTATCAAGCGAAAATTATGGTAAAATATATTATTGGTATCATGAAGAAGAATATCCTGACTCTCTATATTTAATTGCTGATAATTTAAACCTATTTATAAATGGTCTTTTTGTAAAAGAATCCGATGACGATATAAGTACTGATGGTGTTAAAATGACTAAAGTAACAAATAAATTTTTGGAAAGATTAAAGAAAAGTGGAAAATTATAATTTAAATCGGTGTTAATCCAATCAAATGAAAATATGGCGACTCACCCCCTCCAACGAAGAACCCACATTCCCATACATCACCTCTGAAGAGGAGACAAACTACTACATAGACCTATTTAAAAATAAATTATATACAAAAAAAAGAATCGAACAAAACTTTCACCCCACCGTCATCTGTAATTTGAAAGGCGTAGACATTGGCTACTTGCCCTTCATGGAACAAGAATTTTGGATATTCACCGAAAAAGCCAAACAAGCCCTCGCACCCTTACTCACCGATAAAGTCGAATTGCTCCCCCTAATCACTCGCAAACAAGTCCACAAAAAAATCTCTCGCGTCAAACTCTTACGATACCGAAAAGCCTACAAACCCCTCATCGAAATGATACAACCCGAACCCCACTATCTAATCAATATCCTCGACATCAAACCCTTAGAAGTCATTGATTTCGACAAGTCAGATTTTGAATTTGACGAAGAAAAACAAGAAATCTACATGACCGATACGCTCGCTTTCTTCCCTGAAAAGTTAGTAGATTCACATTTATTTAAAATTATGAATCATGGCAGAGCCTTACAAACGTCCACCTTCATCTCCGACCAATTCAAAACCATCGTAGAACAAAACAACCTCACAGGTCTAAAATTTTCCGAAGCACACGAAGACGAAGGCGGCAACCTCATCTGGCAAACCCTTTAAACCAATTTAGCGTGGCAAATGACTCGAATCAATCGTTTGAATATGTGGAATAAAAAAACGCGACTTCAAACCGATTTATCGGTTTAAAGTCGCGTTCAATATCTTTAAGATGAGTACCTTGTTGATAATATTTCCTGTCGTAATCATAAGAATTCTGCGAGGCTTTCCCGTCACAAGATGATGTTTGAAGAAATCACTGTCTTTGCTAATCACAATTCTATCTTCTTCCTCTGCCAATTCAATAGTTTCCATATCGGGAGTGCGCTCACGTTCAGGCAAGTCGTTGGTGTGGAGGACATCATGTCCTTGTTCGTTGAGCCAATTTTTGAGTAATTCCGGCAATTGTGCATCTACGATAAACTTCATGCCGCAATGACTTTGTGTGTGCTATTGACTCGCATCAATTTAGAAGCAAACGCCAAACACGCTTGAATATCAGCCACTTCCAATGCCAGATAATCCGCCAAAATTTCTTCCTGCGTCATTCCGGCAGAAAGCAAATCTAATATCATCTCCACCGGATAACGCATATTGCGAACCGTAGGCTTTCCAAAACAAATCGCCGGATTGAGGGTGATGCGTTGTATCAATTCTTCGTTTTTCATACTGCAAGTTATGAATTTGTGAGGGGAATGGCAAAATCACCTAAAATTCCTTATCTTTGGAAAAAGAAAACGTATGAAATACAGCAACCGAATCACAATCAACCCCAATATCTGTCATGGAAAGCCTTGCATACGTGGGATGCGTTGGCCCGTTGAGGTCGTGTTGGATATGTTGATGTCTGAAATGACGGTCGCGGAAATTCTCGAAGACCATCCTCAGTTGGAAAAAGAAGATATTCAGGCGAGTTTGGAGTATGCAAAATTATTGGTTTCGGGACAAAGTATTAGCATAGCTGCCTGACGATGAAAGTATTATGTGATGTACATATCGCTTTCAAAGTCGTGCGTTTCTTTGAGTCGAAAGACATCGAAGCGGTACACGTCAATGATATTTTAGATGGTGATACAAGCTCTGACCAAGACATTTGTGTCTATGCAGATGAGTACGAATACACCGTAATTTCCAAAGACAGCGATTTCAAAAATAGTCATTTCATAGAGGGAACTCCTGCCCGACTTATCAAGATTAATCTCGGTAATCTCTCTACTCGCCAACTCATTTCTATCTTAGAAATTCACTTGGATTGGATAATTGAGCAATTTGAATCCAAACCACGTTGTATAGAAATTTATGCGGATAGAATCGAAGTCCATAAAACCTAAATCCTATCCGCATAACATAATTTGTTATTTTGAACTTGAACTTGACGCTTGAACTTGAACTTTCACCCCCTCCGAATGACTCGTAAACTCCGGCGCATACATACACTGAATCGTCGTAATACCATTAGAAAAATCACCTGCATGTTGCACCCGTAGCGGGTACTCGAATACGTAAGTGCCTTTCGGCAAACGCTCCATAAAAAAGTGCGTTGCGGCATCGCGGGTCGATTCGTAATAGCCCAAACCGCCTTGCCATTTATACTGACTCAGGACGTTGACGGGTTCAAATCCGGCGGCTCGCATATCTTTCATGTGGATGTACTCCATGTCGCGATCCACGCGGAGTTCGATGCGGACTTTTAGCTTGTCGCCGGGCGTGAGGGGTGTACCTGTAGCGAGTGGGCGAATGGCTGGTCCGGTGTCGGTATTTTCTTCGCGGAACAGTTGCTTTTTGAGCGTGAGGGGCGTGTCTTCAAAGGTCGTAATCTTGTCGAGTTGCTCAAAATATTGCCAGTACATCGCGCCCCAAGCCACTACGTCATTTGGGTTGGTGACTTCGACTTTCGACATGCTGTTTTCGATTGCCTTTCCGTCCCAACTTGTCTTGAAATACCCCGTTCCGGCTTCGGTTTTGAGTTGGCTTTGGTCGATGGTTTTTGTGCCGACTTTTACTTGTACAGGGTCGTCTTCAAGTAGCCAATTACTGCCAGACATCAGCAAGGCATACACCGCCGAAGAGGTTGCCTTTGTGGTGCGCCAATGATTGGTTTGTTTGTTTTTCAACAACCACACTTTTAGGTCGTCCACTGCTTGGTCGTCTTGCGCTACATCGCGGAAGACTTCTATCATCAGCGAGTGTGTTTCGATTGGATGTTGATACCAATAATAACCGCGATTATATTTCCAATACATGCCCATTTCCTCATTATTTAATGACCTTTCTTTCAATGACTTAATAATATTCGCAGGAATTGCGGGTTTATTATTTCGATGCAATGAAAGGGCAATCATTCCCTGTGAATACAGCCCCTTATCCGTCCAGTATTTTTCGGATTGTGAAACATAATAATCAAAGGCTTCTTGTGTGCCGTCGGGAATGGGTATTTCTCCGAAAAAAGAACGTGTATAAAGGTAGTGAATCGCCATTCTATCTAAATGGTCATCTTCCAATTTGCCGCCGTACTTTTTAAGGTTCTTTTTCATTTCATTATAATGTTCCGCCAAACGATTATCAATATAATTAACGGATTTGGTCATCATTTGATTAGCTTTTTTATCTTCTTTCAATGCCTTTACACCGAGCTTGTCGAGATGCCCCATGCCCGACACGATATGCTGCGTGATATACCAACTATCGCGCCCACCCGGAAACCACGAAAAGCCGCCGTTGCCGTCCTGTCGTTCTATCATTTTTTGCAAAGCAATATCCTGTTCATTCGACATTTTATTGAGGTCGAAAAGTAAGCCGATGCGCTTCTTTTGTTGCTCTTCGCTTTGAGCATTGAGTACCCACGGGGTTTCGGTGAGTAGGGCAGTTTTGAGTTCTTCGTTTTTCGATAAATTACTCAACATCGCGTCCGTATTGCGCCATTGTTCGAATACACGCTGTACTTTCGGATGCGAATTGGCGACCGAAGAAGCCAAGCTATTCGCATAAAAACGACTGAAAATTTGCTCGGTACAATCGTGCGGATATTCCATCAAATACGGCAATGCCTGTACCGCATACCACGCCGGATTGGAGGTAAATTCAAGGGTCATTTTGTGGTGCGTGAGGGTCTTGGAAGCGGCGGCTTTTTCCATCGCCTTGAAGGTGAAAGTCTTGGTTTCATTGCCACGCACGGGTAGGGGCAACGTCTCCGTGACGAGCATGCGATTGGTAAGGACAGGCAGAGTGCTTTCTTCGCCATCCGAGAAATTACCTGCCTTCGCCACCACGCGCCATGTGACCGCCATAATGCCTTCGGGAATGTCAAGTTTCCACGCGAGTGGCGCAGATTGTCCTTGCGCGACACTGAAATTTTGCGAGGCATTTGTATTGCCCAAATCAGTATCAATCGGCTGCATCGTGAGCGCATTGAAAAGTTCGAGTTTTGCTGTTCCGTTCAAGTCATTTTCGCAGAGATTGCTGACTTTGGCACTAAAATATATCTCGTCGCCCTCACGGAAAAATCGCGGCGGATTGGGCATGACCATGAGTTCTTTTTGGGTGACGATTTCTTTTTCTGTAAATACGTATTCGTAATCTTTCGTATGAGCAAATCCCATAAATTTCCAACGGGTGAGGGCTTCGTTCATCTTAAATTTGATGATGACACTACCTTCTGCATCGGTCTGTAATTCAGGGAAAAAGAAGACCGTTTCGTTGAGATTGGTGCGGACTTTTACGTTGGCGAAGTCGGTTTCGGTCAGTGGTTCTTCTTCTTCAAAATTAGTTTGTCCTTCCAAGTTAATAACATTAGCGTCAACAGCTTCAACTATATCTGCGCTTTCTGCCATTGCCATATTTGCCATTGGTGCAGGGGCTGATTTTGCCATTCTATCACGCCTTCCTCCTGAACGTCCTGAAACAACGACTTCATCCATTTCAACACCTCCTGCCATTGCATTTAATACACCTCCATGCCTGTATCCATAAGCACTAAACCCAAACCAATTCAAGCCCGGATACACCCGATTTTGCGTATTTTCATACTGCGTTCTGTCATTATAATTTTGTGCAACATTGCCTCGACTTTGGGTAAAATTATTATTGGATGACCAGCCTTGTCGGGCAGCATTGCCGGGGTAGCCGGGTACACCCTGCCAACTGTGCGCCACAAATTCATCCAAAGAAGCATCGTACATGGAAGCGAGCATTTCGGCAGCGACTTTATCGCCTTTACTGCCCGAAATTTTGATTTGCCATTCTTCGTCTTGTCCGGGCAATAGCTTGTCGCGGAAGGTAGCGTATTCAATATTGAGGTCTTTATTTGACCACGGCACGGCTATCGTGTGATTGCTCGTATAAGCGCGATTATTTTTGACAAAACTTAATTTATAAAAAATATTGCCGCGATGTTTTTCTTCGATATTAATGCTTTCTTTTTGAATAGAATTAGGTGTAAACCACTTTGCACTTAAATTATTTTTGCCTAATTCTTTTTCGTATAAAATGTGTATATTTTTTTCGGCAGAGCCAAAATAAATATTGACCGTTTCGTCGGGTTCGGCTTTTGATTTATCTTGAATATGAAAATCCACAACATTCGCAGGTACTTTCTTTTCATTTAAATCATATAAAACGAAATATTTGATAATTTCAATTTTTTCACCGTATTTATCCGCCGTATTAAAAGTGACTTTATAATGTCCTACATCACTCTTTTTCAGTTTTTTATCAATTAAAAATTCCTTCTCTTTACTCGTATCAAATTTATCTTGAATCACACTTTTTTCGACCTTCCAATTTTGAACTTCGTCCTCATTCCCGTAAGCGTATAAAGGAAAATCGCGTTTAAATTCGGCTTCAGGAATGATTTGTTTATCAGGTCTGTCCCAATAACGTTTGATGTAATTTTCGGTAGGTGCACGGAGTTTTTCGACTTTGATAGTACCGCTTGCAGGTTCAAATTCACCGTTGAGGTTTTTCGTAGAAATGGCGAAGGCTTTGAGGTCGTCGCGGTTGAGTTTTTCGGGTACGTCGATGTCGGCACTGAGGGCGATGTAGCCGACCTGTACGCGAGTGGTCGTGCTGCGTGTTTCGCCTGTAATGTCGGTGATATCCGCAGTGATTTTGTAGGTAAATTGCGGTTTTTGGTCGGCGGGAATACTGCGGTCGGGCAAGGCATCAAATTCGATGTTGTACGCACCTGTCGCATCGGTCACGGTTTCACCATTCGTGATTTCCGTCGCCGGACGCTGCCAGGGATTGTACCAACCGCAACGCCACCATTCCCAATACGGAAAACGCACCTCACGCTGCACACGATAGACGACTTTCGCGCCATCGACATTGCTGCCGGCGTAGGCTTGTGCTTTACCTTTTACCGTAACTTTATCACCTATGCGGTAGCTTTCTTTTACAGGGTCAAATTTGACTTCAAACTTGGGGCGTTTGTATTCTTCTACGCGGATTTGTTTGTTGCCATTCAAAGAGGACATCAACTGCATACGTCCCATCAGACCTGCGCTTGGTGCGATGAATGAACCGTTGATGGTACCGTATTCATTGGTGCGTAATTCGAGCGTCTCGACATCCTGATAGTTCGCGTCTTTGAAGGTCACAATAACGGCAGTATTCGGTGCAATAGTCGGCGTGTTTTCCGTATCAATATTCATTACCAAACCTTTGAAATAAATCGTTTGTCCGGGGCGGTAAATGGCGCGGTCGGTAAAGAAAGTGGTCGTTTTTCGGCTTTGTGGATTATGTTCGTTATTGTAACTGTAATAATTGTCGTCCAAATCCAAGGCGTCGTTCTTGTAGGTAAATTTCACTTTGTATCGGTTTCTTTTCTCTTGATGTTTTTTCTGAATAAAACCATTTTTATCACTCACCACCTGCCCTGCGGCTAAGTAGGAATATTTGCGAATCATACGGTCATAATTTTGGGCAAAAAATTCAGCTTTTACGCCTTCCAATGGTTTTCCGGTGATTCTATCGACCAGATAAAATTCAGTCGTCCCCTGATTATCTCGCTTCAAAAATGCAATATTCGATACATTCAAAAATGAATAAGCCACCGCATCACCGTCTGTGTTAAACTTCTGATTTTCAGAAACTAAGACAGCGTAGTGTCCCGACGGTAAGCCCTCGACTTTCAATTCCGTACTATGGTTTTGGTAATCGCCTTCATCAGTGAGTGTGTATCTATTTTCGTAAATCGTTTTATTGCCATTGAGGATGCGGACGATTTCGTTTTGGTTTTTTTTCTCAAATTTTTTGAGGTCGCTATCGCTGACTTCTACGGTTTTGATATAGACGGTTTGGGTGTTTTTATAATTCAATTTGACCAAAAAAGGCGCATCAATCGGATTGACTTTTTCCGTTTGAATATTAACGCTTTTTTGGGTGATGTCGCGCATCATATTCCGACATTGTGCTGCACCATAAGAGTCGGGATATTTTTCGGCAGCCGCCTTTAAAATGTCGTAGGCTTTTTTGATGTCAAATTGATTGGTGGCTTCGGGCGAGGGCTTGTACGAGCGTCCACGATTGAGGTGAATTTGTGCAATTTGAAGCGCGATTTCGGTGTAGGCAGGATGATTTTTGTGGGTATTTTGTAAATCTTCTAATGCCTTCAAATAGAGGTCGTCCTTGTCTGACATGACGGCGTTTTGATGCACAAATTGAAGGCGTTTGAGGTCGGCATCAATGAGGGCATCGGGTGTTTTATCTTTTAAATGAAAATTTATCAAATCCTGTAAACGCAAGATGGTGAGGTATTTATTAGATGTTTTATCTTTTGTTTCAAAATTATGCTTTGCAAAAGTTTTGGCAGATGCGAAGGCTTCCGTTTGGTCGATGTAAAACTTATAAGCAGGTTGAGTGAGGTAAGTTCGTTCATTCATAAAGAAATCAATCGCACGATGCGCAAGGAAATCGTAGAGCGTGGGGCGGAGTTTTTCTGTCAACTTTCCTTCTGTAAGAATGGCGTTGAAATCGTCGAGTTTAACTTCTTGTGTACGCTCATGTGTGACGGAGGCATTGTATAGATCAATGGCTTTTTGGGCGAGTTGTTCGGCTGTCCATGTCTGCACGTCATCTTGCTGAAAACCAATGGTTTGTGTTCGATTTCGTATGCGATACTGGTTTTGCATGAGGTAGTTTTGATACATTTCACCGACCATAGATTGGAGTATCGGTTGGGCAGGAAAAGCCGCTTTTTCAGCTTCCTGTTCCATGCGATAAATCGACTTTACGTAGCCGTCTTCTTCGAGTTGAGTTTGGTATTTATTATAGTAAACCAATGCCTTGACAGTCTGAGGTGCGTTGTTTTCAGACTTGGCGCGAGTGAGCAAGGCTTCGGTTTTTTCAAGGGCAGATTTGGGCAGACCTTGTTGCTGCAAGGAGTCTATTGTACGCCATTCGGCATCGTAATTATCGTAATCAGTGGACATAGTGTGTTCGGTATTTTGGCGAAAGCCGGAAAAAATAATTATCGCTAAGGTAGCAATTATGGCGGCGATGATGATGGTTATTTTTTTCATAATAAATTCAATGAGTGAATTTTGAATGAGTGAATGAGTGAATACACAAAGTAAACGTGTTATTGCCTTATCTCGATTGAACCGAGAGCAGCTAAAGATACCCGGTACTATAAATATATCAACGTATTTCGTAAGTAATTAGTTTGGATGCAATTTATATGCCTATTTTATAGATGTATTGGCGGGTGGTTTTGGTGTGCGTTTTGAAGTTTTCACAAAAGATTAACATAATACCTAACCTTTGTTTCAAATTTACGTATATTTTCGCGTTAGTATTTTTTATTATCAAATTTATATAAGTGAAAGAAATTAAATAAGATGTCCCATTATACTCGTCTTTTTTCCGTCTAAGAATCCTTTGAAATCCTTAGACAAAAAAAATACTTCGCATTATGGGACATCTTATTTAATTTCTTTCACTAAGTAGTAAGTCAAACTAATTATGATAAGTTCATTTGGCGAAATTTGTCCGATTACTTTGTTGGAGAACATCCAGCGTAGCTACGGCTATGCTGAATAACCTCCGCCTCGTACTCG
>Ga0209185_1000333_pt1 | contig 60645 bp, 58 predicted proteins | sample SidtaG_2_FD_187425 | JGI IMG/M metagenome (GOLD analysis project Ga0209185, IMG submission 187425) | Marine algal microbial communities from Sidmouth, United Kingdom - Sidmouth_Asex2 metaG (SPAdes) (version 2) | ecosystem: Host-associated > Algae > Red algae > Unclassified | place: Sidmouth... | reverse complement strand
TTAGTTTGGCTTGATGGTGCCAAGCATCTCATCAAGCTCAACAGCAGGCAGCAACTTATCGTGCCGTTCCTTGGGAAGGGCTGTGAAAAATATTATCTGCTCTGCTAGCTAGCCTGCTGAATGTAGGCTAGAAGTTGCTATATCAAGGAACGAGACATAGGTCCTACGTCCATTCAAAATATTGAAACAACACCATTCCTGTTAGGATGTTGGCCTAAATAACTTGAATGTTACTGCCAGATAGATTGGCCCGATTGGCAAGTGTGGCGATCAGCGTTTGACCTGTCCCGCCCATGCCATCTGCATCAAAGAAGAGCCTGCCACTCGCTGGATCGTAGATAAGGCGATCATTCCCGTCGCTAGCTCGAGTCCCCAGAGTAAAGGCACCTCCCAAACCACCTACAGATAGTCCGTCGAAACCACTGGCAACAAGTTGAATTTTGTCGTCAGTAACGGAGAAGTCACTAATCGTATCTGGGCCTTCTGTCTTAGTGTTAAAGCGGAATCTATCGACGCCTTGCCCCCCAATGAGCTTATCCCGTCCAGCACTGCCAATGAGTAGATCTCTACCCCCTCCACCCTGGAGTTCGTCATTACCACTCCCTCCGTCAAGTTCATCGTTTCCGAGGCAGCCGAGCAATCGATCATTGCCCATACCACCCAAGAGTGTGTCACCGCCAGTCTGTTCATCGCCACCTAGTAAGGTGTCATTGTCCAAACCACCGCGCAGCAGGTCAGACCCTGCACTACCGAAAAGACGATCGGCACCGCTACCGCCATCTAGGGTATCTCTGCCATCCCCAGCATTAAATTGATCTGCGCCAGCTTGACCCAATAACCGATCATTGCCGTTACCGCCTACGAGGGTATCTGCTCCACTACCGCCATTGAGCGTATCGTTGCCGTTGCCACCGAACAGCTCATCATCACCCATTTCCCCGAACAGCAAGCCGTTGCCGTTGGCATCAATAAGGCGATCATTACCGCTGCCGCCATTGAGAAAGTCCGTCCCTGAATTACCCCAGAGGGTGTCGTTGCCTGCATCACCTTTCAGTGCATCATTTCCAGCACCACCGTGTACTGCATCATTTCCAGCACCACCGTATAGTGAATCATCCCCAGTACAACCTAGCAGTGAATCATTCCCAGCTCCACCAAAAACCTGGTCACCGCCGCTGGAGTCATTACCACCAGCTATAGTATCGTTTCCATTACCACCGTTCAGTCGATCCGCACCATCACCGCCAAAGATGAAGTCATTGCCATCCCCGCCATCAACTGTATCGCGGCCATCTGCACCAATCAGTCGATCAGCACCACCTTTGCCGCGGATAATATCATTTCCCCCTACACCATTAAGCGTATCGTTACCGGATGTGCCATTGAGCACATCATTATTCTCTGTTGCAGAAGGCATAATTTAATTCCTATAAATAGTTCATGAAGGATTAGCGAATCAGCATTATTGTCTTTATTCGTCCACCAAAAACTAGTCCGTTACCTAACCTACACTTTTATGAGTGAAGAAAACGTGAACTTGAGCCTATTTGTGAAAATGGAGACAAATTTCCGCTTCGATGCCAGTGTCTGTCCGCTCCTTGTTATTGGCAATTATGTGCTGACTGTATCTTTCAAACAGTATTGCTAGTTTTCAGTCAAGCCCCTGTTTTGCAGCAAAACCTTAGAGTTTAGTTTGTATTAAAATGCTGACCAGTTGTGCTCTGCCAGCGTTAGTATTTTTCACGATATGCTTAAAAAGCAGTTAATAATCTAATTCTCAGTTTGGTTGTGCAAGTTTTGCTTTTATAAGACACATGTACTATCAGTATCACACTGCAAAATAGTGGTTGTAAGCTAGACAAGCAAAACCAATATCGCTATTTATCTAATCATCTATAGGTTTATTCAACTTTACGAATCGAGCGAGCAAACTGATAGCTTTGTTTATGTTTTATATCATTGAGATATATCTTGATGTAGTTAAAATTTTAGGCGATCTGTCACTCAATTAATAGATATTTTTAGATTGTTTATTTATAGCTTAGAAAGCTAAGGTACTAAGTTTAAAAAAATGATTCCAGGTTTGATATTTTTTAATAAAAAATATTTTTAGGGCGGGGAAGCTATCCTTTCTAGGAGAAGATGAGCCCTTGGCAATGCTATTTGATAGAAAACTTCAGAATCAATTGGTCTACAATCGTAAAACTAATGGTTCAACTAAGACTTGCATAGCTGAGATGGTCTAATATGATCGCTAGGCTATGCATTATCAAATAAACTGAAGCAGTACACTTTACCTGCTCTATTTTGTCACTTTCTCAGCTCAGTTCCGGTCCACATGTAAGTTGGGATCAGATTCTAAGACGGACGGCATCCTTACTCCTCTACCAATCTGTTTTGGAAAATGAGGTAGGCCAAGCCTGCATTGGTGTTATGAATACTCTTAGGCCAGAGGCAGCAGACGCAACTTCTGGTTCGGGTCAGTCTCGTATGATTGGGGCTTTACAAGCCTATGGCTACTGCTTTAAAGCGCTTGCTGCTCATAATCACAGTTGGCAAAGTTTTTTAGTACAAACCCTTCTGTATGCAGATAATCCATTTACCCAGCTCGTTCAACTTCAGCAATTAGACGATCTACCCCTAGAGCTATTGAGAGCGGCTCGTCATGATTTACAAATATTGCAAGATCTCTGGCAATGGAATGGGGATGGACTGGTGAAAGCCATTCAAGAGCTGGGTGGTCCCCCCCTCCCTCAGTTCGCAGGGTTAGCTCATACCACGAATTCCTTACAAGGCTCGCCTTTAGAAGGGTATGACAATTGGGCAGATGCGTTGCCCGCACTGGCAAACTACCATCGTCAATTTGGCTGTGGTGAAATGGCGCAATATCGAGCATTTGGCTGGTATGACGGGCGCCTCAACGGCTATCCTTGCCCTGATCAAATTGCTATGGATGAGTTAGTTGGGTACGAAGCTCAGCGCGATCAGTTGCTCCATAATACTGAAGCGCTGCTACAGGGATATCCAGCTCTTAACGTCTTGCTTTATGGCAGTCGGGGAGCAGGTAAGTCGGCCATGATTAAGGCATTATTGCCCCTGTACGGCGATCGCGGGCTGCGCCTCATTGAAGTTAGAAAATCTGTCTTGATTGAGCTACCCCAAATTTTGGCGCATCTGCAAAATTGCCCGCAAAAGTTCATCATCTTTGTCGATGATCTGTCCTTCGAAGAAGATGAAGAAAGCTATAAAGCCCTGAAAGTTGTCCTGGAAGGCAACCTTGCTGCTAGACCTAAAAATGTGATTGTCTATGCCACTTCCAATCGTCGGCATTTGATTCGAGAGTTTTTTGAGGATCGCCCCCGTCCTAGTCAGGCAGATGAGATTCATACTTGGGACACGGTACAAGAAAAACTGTCCCTGAGCGATCGCTTTGGCCTTACCCTCACCTTCGAGCCTGCCAATCAAGACACCTATTTAAAGATGGTCTACCACTTAGCTCAGCAAGCCGATATCACCTTGGCAACCGAAGATCTAAAATTTAGAGCTTTGCAATGGGCAACTCGTCACAACGGTCGATCCGGTCGTACGGCGCGCCAATTTGTTGATTTCTTGCAAGCAGACTTAGCGCTTGCGGCTGACTTGGGTCAAATCAAGTGAACTATTGGGTGGTTGGGTAGCTGCGGCCGATGGCGAAGCTGGAGGTGTCTCGTTGGGCTTAGAAGCAGGGGCAAGGCTAGCGACTTCCGCAATTAATAGTTCAAGCGACTTCAAAGCCTCAAACAGCTTATCTTGCTGGAGACTATGCCTCCCTAAGGTCTGCATCACACTATTGACCTGCACCACGATGCCTGCCACATTATCTAACAGCTTCGGTTCTCGAAAGGCTGGGAACCAATTCAAGCATCCTGTCTGAGTGGCTTTTTGCCGTTCCGCCATCACAATTTGTCGTTCTTGACTGTTATTAACGATAATCTGAATTTGAGGATACTTTTGACGACACCATCCACACAGGTCATAGACTTTGCTGCCCAGGAGTTGAGTATCTAGAACTAGCAATTTGGGCAATGCTGCTGCTGCTGCCTGTCGGGGTAAGTAGACTCTCAAATCAATCTCGGGGGACTCCCAAAAGCTATCTATATTTTGTGAGCGCAAAATGGACTGCCAAATCTTTCCTTGCAGGGCATCGGCTTGCAAAAGCAAGACTTGAGCCTGCTCGGCAGATCCTGTACCTGTGGCGCGATGGACTGGAATATCCTGAAAAAGGAGCCGCGTATCACCGATTCTGATGCGATCGCCATGCTGGAGCAAAATAGGCTGAGTGATGTCTTGGCCCTGAAGTTTGGAGCCGTTGCGGCTGTTGAGATCCACGTAGCAATAGTGGTGGTGTTGCAGGTTGACCAATTTGGCATGTTGACGAGAGGCACAGCGATCGCTCAGTTGTACATTATTCCCTGGATGGCGTCCCAATGTTTGCTCAGCACCCGGTAGCAAATCAAATTGCTGATTACTACCTCCGGTTTGGATCAGTAATTGGGGAATCTCTAGGGATGTGGCAATCACGCTGAATTCAATCCTGATTTTTGATAAACACCTGCCTTAGTATGGGCAAGTTGATCCCTCAACTGAACCTTCTTAAAAAATTAATCTGGCCTCTCAGTGGCGTAAAAATGTACAATCTTTAGCTATTTTTACTAATGCCTTATGCCAAACTGCAACCGGGTCATTTCCAGCCATTAACATTGGGTAATGCGGTCTATACCAATGTCATGGTTTCTACTCAAGTTGAGCCCATTTCAGGAAAAAAAGCAATTCGCAGGCATGATTACCCATTCCAGGATCAATTGATGGCAACCCTGCTTGCTTGTAGTGGAAACAGGGTTGCCATCAATTGTTTGGAGAACTTAATTTTTAATTTTCTTCGTCAGTGGAAACTGCAGCATTCTCAGCAATCTCATCTCCTCCTGTGGCTTCATCGGTTTCAGACACAGTTGCAGGCGCTAGTATTGATAGGACGACTCGCTCCCCTTCTCCAGTAAAAGCGACCCCTTTGGGTAGGCTCAGCTCATTAACATGAATCGCATCTCCCACCTGAAGTGAGCTAACGTCAATCTCAATTGATTCTGGAATACTTTGCGGTTCACATTGTAATTCCAAAGACGTTAAGACCAAGTCTAAAGATCCGTTATCATTGGTAACCCCTACAGGTTCGCCAGTTAGATTGATGGGTGCTGTAATCGTTACCGTATCTTGACCCGATATCGCAAAAAAGCTCAGATGGTACAGATCATCTTTCCACGGATGAGTTTGGACATCTCGGAGCAGAGAAAGACAGTTCAAAGAGAGCTCAGGGACTTTGACTGAGATCAAAGTATTATTGATCTCCACTGCATTTAACATCTTTTGAGCATGGACCGTTGACAGACTCAAAGAAACAGATTCAGCTTTTTTGTGACCATAGAGAACTACTGGAATCTGGCCCATTCTCCGAAGTTGCCTGGGATTAATCTCACTCTGGCGGGGTGTACACTCTACTGTGAAGTCCATACAAGAAAGTCCTATAAAACCTATACATAGTAATATCTCTAGGCGTTAACGTGAAAAGTCAGGGGGCAACTGACTAGAGTCTATGCTTAGTAATTATAATACAAAGGCTTTTGTTGGAGATGGGCTTCGAACTTCGATGTAAAGGGGTTTATGAGTTGTCTCCAAGATCAGTTACAACCTATGCTGGCGAAACTGCACAACGCTACTTAGCCAACGGGATAATGATATTTGCTGACCCGTTGGCAGGCTGAGTCGTTCCCCGTTAGTGACCCTTGGAAATGATGGTTATCGGCCCTTCAGTTTCTAGGACGTCGATAGGGGGGTGAGGAGGGACCTCTGGGGGAGAACTGCGATCGCTCAGCCCTTTGATGACGATATACAGAATTGGCACCACAAACAAACTGAGGAAGGTCGCAATAAACATACCCCCAAAGACCGCAGTTCCTAGGGATTGACGACTGGCAGCCCCAGCTCCGGATGCCACCACCAGCGGAAAGATACTACTCAGGGTAGAAATAGCCGTCATCAGAATAGGACGGAGTCGCTGTTGGGCAGCTTGGAGGGCGGCTTTGGGAACTGATAACCCTTGTTTTGTCCGCAACTGATTGGCAAATTCGACAATCAAAATCGAATTTTTGCTGGCCAGACCAATCAACATCACCAGTCCAATCTGGCAATAGATATCATTGGGAAATCCCCGCAACAATTGGGCCCCTAGTGCCCCCAGTATTGCTAGAGGAACCGAAAGCATAATGATTACCGGATCTACATAACTTTCGTATTGTGCTGCTAGCACCAGAAACACTAGCACCAGTCCCAAGCTAAAAATGATGGCAGCTTGGCCCCCAGACTCCACTTCTTCCAGGGAAGCCCCCGCCCACTCAAATCCAAGACTAGGCGGCAACACTTCTGCTGCCAGTTCTTCCATGACTTGGATCGCTTGTCCAGAACTGACTCCTGTGGCTGCTGCCCCGTTAATCTCAATTGAACGGTATTGATTGTAGTGGTTAATCGTTTGGGCACCCGTGACGGGCGTAATGGTGACCAAATTACTCAAGGAAATCATTTGGTCATTATCTGAGCGCACGTACAGCTTACCAATGTCGTCTGGATTAGAGCGAAACTGCTGATCCGCCTGTACATAGACACGATAGGTACGGCGTCCGAAACTAAAATCGTTAACGTAGCGCGATCCTAAATACACTTGCAGCGTATTAAAGATTTCATCAACATCTACTTGCAAGGCTTTGGCCCGGCGCCGATTCACATCAATCTGGAGCTGGGGTGTATTGGCACCATAGGTGGTAAACGCGCCTTCTAGGGCTGGATGTTGGTTGGCTGCTCCTAGTAATTTGCCCATATTACCCACAAACTCTTCCAGACTCAGAGTGCTGGATCGATCTTGGAGCTGGAAGGTAAAGCCACCATAACCGCCCAAGCCCCGAATAGAAGGTGGGTTAACCGCCAAAATTCGCGCTTCGGGAATTTGAAACAGTTGCCCCCGGACCCGTTCAATAATGGCTGGAGCTGCTTGTTCGGATGAGCGTCGTTCTGACCAAGGTTTTAAGGTGGTGAAGACAATGCCGTTATTGGAGGCATTGCCGCTAAAGCTAAATCCGCCGACTGCGAAGGTGGCTCGTACTTCGGGGAGGGGCAGGATCGTTTCTTCAATCTGCTTCATGACATCACTGGTGTATTCCAGAGAAACGCCATCTGGGGCACCAACAATCGTAATGAAATAGCCCTGATCTTCTTCGGGAAGAAAGGCAGAGGGCACGGTGGTATACAGCCAAGCCGTCAAGGTGAGCAGAGTAGCGAAAACAACTAGCACCAAGTATTTAAATCGATTCATCCAGTCCAAGATGCTGCCATAGCTCCGGTATAAGCGATCTTGCTGGCGATTGAACCAGTTGAAGCCGGGGGCTAACCAGCGAGGAATGCTAGGATTTTGCCGCAGGAGTAATCCGGAGAGCGTCGGGGTAAGGGTGAGGGCGTTGAACGTGGAGAGAGCGATCGCAAAGGCAATGGTCAAGGCAAACTGTTGATAGAGAGCTCCGGTGGTCCCTGGGAAAAACGCCACGGGCACAAATACCGCCATCAGGACCAAAGACGTGGCGATGACGGCTCCTGTCAATTCTTGCATCGCTACAATCGCTGCTTGACGAGGACTGATGCCCTCATTCTGGATTTTGGCAGCGACATTTTCCACCACTACAATGGCGTCGTCGACGACCATACCCGTCGCCAGAGTCAGACCAAACAGGGTCAGACTATTGATCGAAAACCCAAACAGCTTGATAAATACAAAGGTGCCAATGAGAGAAATAGGAATGGTGACGGCTGGAATAATCGTCGTCCGCCAATCTTGCAAGAAGACGAAAATCACCAGGACAACCAAGAGCACAGCTTGAACCAGGGTCCATACCACCTCAGTCAGAGATTGTTCTACAAAATCTGTGGTGTCAAAGCCAATGTCGTAGGTCATGCCAGGCGGAAAATCTTGGGACAGATCGGCCATGGTTTGTTTGACGCCTCGGGCGACCTCTAAAGCATTGCTACCAGGAATTTGATAAATTCCCAATCCCACCGCTTCCTTGCCTCGGAACCGGAGAAACGAACCATAATTCTCGGCCCCCAGCTCCACCCGACCCACATCTTTGAGGGTGACTAAGCTGCCATTATCGCTGGTATGAACCACTACCTCTTCAAATTCTTCTACCGTGCTGAGACGGCTTTCCGCTCTCAAATCAATTTGGAATTGTTGACCTTTAGGCGCTGGGGGCTGACCAATTTGTCCGACTCCGACTTGAAGATTTTGCTCCTGGAGAGCATCTACAACATCCTGCCCTGTCAAGTCGCGTTTGGCTAACCGCTCTGGGTCTACCCAGAGGCGCATTGCATATTTACGTTCCCCAAAAATAGTGACATCCCCCACCCCTTTGATCCGCTTGAGAGCATTGGACAAATACAGATCGGCATAGTTGCTCAGGAAAATACTGTCGTATTCACTATCTTCGCTATAGAGGCCAAAGCCCATGAGAATACTGCTGGATTGCTTGCTGACCCGGACGCCAGTCTGTTGGACTGCCGTGGGTAACTGGGATTCCACGCTGGATACCCGATTTTGGACATCTACAGCGGCTAGGTCTTGATTGCGATTGCTCTCAAAGGTAGCGGTAATCGAGCTAGTCCCACTATTGCTACTGCTCGATGTCATATACCGCAGCCCTTCGACCCCATTGATCTCGCGTTCCAGAATGCTAGTGACGCCATCTTCTACGGTGGCTGCGTCTGCCCCAATGAAGTTGGCCTGAATGCTCACCTGTTTAGGACTGATATCGGGGTATTGAGCAATGGGTAAGGAGGGTAGACTGACTAGCCCCATCATCAAAATGATCAGAGCACAAACGGTCGTCAGGACGGGCCGTTTAATAAAAAAATTGACAAGCATAAACTGAAGCCAGCGGCTACAAAAGAGTCAGGGGATAAGCAGTCATGACCAAGGATAGAAATATATAAATTATAAGAAAAATGTCAGTAATTGATAATTTTTCGAAGAAAGGCATGAGCGATGATCCGCATGCACCTTCTTACTGAGAGGGAGGATTCGACGGAGGTTTGCCCGTATCTATCATTAGAGGTGCCCCATCCTTCAAGTTTTGGAGACCAGACACAACAATAGTGTCACCGGTTTGAATGCCATTGAGAACTTGGTAGTCATTGCCCTGAATGCTGCCCAGTTCGACAGGCTGTTGGCGGGCTACCATTGCGGGGACTTGGCCTTGCTGTGGCCGAGGTTGATCGGCGACAAAGACAAAGGATTTGCCGCCAATCCGGGAAATAGCTGTTGTGGGCACCAAAACACCTGGCTGCGTTTTCCAAATCACCCTGGCTTCTACCCGTTGACCATCTCGTAACTTACCCTGAGGATTCGAAAAACTGGCCTTGGCTAATACGGCTTGACTATCGTCATTGACCGTGGGTGAGACAAAACTGAGCCGACCCGTTGTTAGGGTTTCTCTGGTCTGAGTCTGATTCAGTTCTACCGGCAGCCCTACCTCTAGTTGGTCCCGTTTCTCAATGGGAATGTTGAGATTTAGTTCTAAACCTTGGTTTTGAATAATGGTGGTTAACGTGTCTCCTGTACCGACAAGAGACCCTAACTTGACGGGGATGTCCCCAACGGTGCCAGCAATCGGGGCAACCACCCGGCTGTCTTGGAAATCTTCGCGTGCTGACAGGGCATTGGCTTTGGCTTGGTCTAAACCTGCCCTGGATTGGGCTAAACTAGCTTTCGCTGCTCGAATTCGTCCGTCAATGGTGCGTAGCGCGGCTTGGGCAGCAGCGCGATCGCGCCGGACTTGATCTAAAACTTGCTTGGCCAATGCGCCTTGTTGGACTAGCTTTTCAGTTCGATTAAATTCTGTATTTTGCAGCTCTAATTCAGCCACAGCACTCTCGCGTTCAGCCTCAACGGCCTGGAGTTGAGCTTGGGCATTGCTACCGGCAGCCGCGGCCACATTCACGTTAGCGACTGCCGCCCCAAAATCAGCCTGGGTTTTCTCGGGGCTTAATTGAATAATGGGCTGTCCTTTGGTGACAGTTGCTCCAGACGAGACAAAAATTTGGGTGACTCGCCCCTCTGTTTCGGGGCGCAGCACCACACCTTGCTTTGCTTCTAAGGTCCCTAAAAATACCGAACCCTGTTTGACGGAGCTAGTTTGGACCTTCTGCACCTTGACCAAGACCCCCGGTGGGGGTTGTTGACCGTCTGGTGAGGCTCCACTAAAGAGTAAGCGCCACGCAGCAACCCCTGCCCCGATCAGGACAACGCCACCAACGATGAGCCCAGTGCGGCGCTGACGGTGGCGGAACGGGGTGGATTGAAACGACCGCTTAGCGATAGCAATTTGCGACTCAACGGGTTCTTGCTGGTTTGAGGTGTCAGAAGGTTCCATAGATCGACGCTATTAGGGGTAGAAGCAAACGCTTGAGTTCAGAGAAAAATAGTGTCAACTGAGAGAGTCATTGCCTAATTTTTCAATTCTCTGAAAACAATATAAAAAGAATGTAAACTCCATTCTAGTGTGAATTCGGCAGGACGGGACGTCAACTAGATATCTCTAAGTGGATGATGATACTAGGTCAGAATCATCTAAAGGTCCTCCTCGGTCGCCGACTGAGATGGATTGAGCTGCTGTTGAAGACGTCGTCCAAATTCTGCTGGGAGCTTAGTAATCGCTTCTTGAACAAAGGCTTTGACAAATTGCTCGCGGCGATGCAATTGAAACTGACGTTGCACCACTTCCGTCATACCGCCATCTCCCCAGTCTTGATCATTGCGGAAATACTCAATAAAACTCTTGCCAGCAATTCGCGTTAAATAGGCGGCGCCGATACTCTGAATGGTTTTGCCGATGACAAAACCGGCCACACTAAATTGCAGTGCCCGTGAAAAGACTTCAATCGCTCCTTTGACAATTCCTAGGCTTACCATGGTTTTAGCCAGCGAGAGGGCCAGATCTTTGGCTCGATCCAAGGTCAGATCGCAACCATAAATTTTGGCAATTTCAATCACCATTTGGGTATTGACGGCGGCAGTGGCCAGTAAATCAATCACAGGCACAGGGGTGACCCAAATGACACCCGCCCCGATCCACTGGAAGCGTTCGACGATTTGATCAGCTTGCTGACGACGTTCTTGATCAATACGCTGTCGGGCTTCAGCACCTAAGCGTTGGGACTGGAGGAGAATATTGTCTGCAAATAAATCTGCACCTTCATCCCGGAGAATGTGGACAATTCTTTGGAGCAGCGCTCTGATGTCTGAATCGGGCTGTAACACCTCGCCAGAAGCTAATTTTAGTGGTTGGGGACGAGCTGCGATCGCCACCACATCCTCCGGCTGAATCCAGCCTTGCACGCGCTCTTGTAGGCGCTGCTGAATGAGCGTCTGATCGCTAGTTTGGTAGCAATCGGTTTTATTGAACACCAGCAAAGAACGTTTGCCCATCTGCCCCAAAGCCCGCAGTGGTTGGTATTCAGATTGGGTTAAATCACCATCCACTACAAATAAAAGTAAATCTGCTTCTGTAGCTAGCTTGCGAGCTGCCTGTTCGCGATCTGTCCCGGCGATACCGGGTTCTGATAAACCAGGTGTATCGGTAATCTGTAGCTGCTGATCGACGCCGCGCAACTGACAGCGAAAAGTTTTGCCGACGGCGGTTGTGCCAATGGTGGCCCCAACGGCTCCCACCATCTGGCCCATCACAGCATTCACCAAGGATGTTTTGCCCGCTGACCCCGTGCCAAATACGACAATTTTTAACTCCCGACGAGTGAAGGTTTGAGCGATCTGACGGGTTTGCTGAAGTAAGGCTTGGCGGGTAACTTCATCCTGAATTTGTTGGATTTGGCGCCGGACTGCGCGCAGATTGGTGGCCGCAGCATCTACCTTATCGTCGGGGACTTGGGGAGGACGCTGTTTCTTAGGCCGTTTTTTGCCCCGAAACATCCAGCCATAGTAGAGAAAGACCCCAATCAAAACCACCATTAAGGCGATCAGACAAAATAATAGTAAATTCGCTAAGAAAGGGGAGGTCAGGGCAATTTGCCCATAGAGCCACTGTAAGGAGCTGACCAACCACAACATCAGCCCCAGAATGATGGCGAGACCTAACAGCAGAATCAGCAAACGAGGCCACGGCATAGTTTAGGGTAAATATTTGGTGACGCGCTTCAGGCCCGGCAAATCCAGCGATTGTCGTCGCCAAACCCGCACCATGAGCCAGAAATTACTGAGGAAATATCCAGACGTCAATACACTATTGAAGAATAATAGGGAAATTCCCATGCCTTGGGCATTTTTGGCATTAGAAAGGGCAACGCCAGAGGTAAGACCCACGGTCCCTACTAACCATGCCAAACCTATCAGAATCGCTACCCGGCTGACTTCCCGTTGCTGGCGCTGGTCGGAGACCAGCCCTTGGCTTTTGCTCTCCCGTCGACTTAAGGTCCAGAGAGCGGGCACGACCCCAAACACAGGCACCAAATAAATGAAAAGTAGGAGCCGTCTTAAAGTTCTATTCTCAAAAACGTTGCGGGAATCTTCCATAGTATTAGCCTTGGGAACGGCATCAGGAGATACCCCCATCCTAAAACATGATCGCCAACTGCCCTGCTTAAGGCAGCCACTGTGGATTTAGACCTGAACCTATCGCTTGAGGTTGTAATTTCTGGCCAGGTTGAAGGGGCAACAACCATAAATTACTGGTCGAAATGGTACTGCCCTGATTTGTCTGTACAACGTTTTCACTCTCAGGACTAGCCTCTATCGCCTGATCGAATAGTAAGGACGAACCATCGGGGGCTAGAGCAATACTAATATCCCGCTGATTGGGAAGATCCAGGAGTCGAGTTTCTGTTTTAGTCGCCAGATCGATGGTGGCTAAGTAGGGTGTTTCCACATACTCTTCTCCAGAGCCAACTTGGGTCAATAAGCAATAAAGCAACTGCTTTTTAGGATCAAACAGCGCATTGAGAACAGAGCCAGAAATTTTGAGAAGCTCCGTTTGCTGCCCTTGATTCGTCACCAAAAATAAAGAGCGGGTGAAGTCGGTATTGAACTTAAGCATGGTGGCTGCTGAACCATCTTTAGCAAAGCTCAACACCATGCCAAATTTAGGCAAAAATCCTAAGGGCTCGTCATTGGCGTCGCTATCTAGGGGCAGAATGGCTAACCCTTGCCCTTGGGCAATGACCAAAGATTGGCTATCCGGCGCAATTAGAAAATCGCCTCCTTGAACATTCTCCAGTTTTTGCAACGATTCCCCTTCAGGTAACTGCCAAAGCGATACTTCGCCCAACCCATTGCCTTGCTTGGGAGCCCGTTGAATGACAATCCGACGACCGTCCGCGGATAAGTCAAATTTGAGGATCTGGTACTGCTTGTTATCTAAGACCAGCTCAACTTGGCCAGCGACTTGTGCAGGCTTACTTTCTAGATCGGGTGGATTGGCTTCCAAGCCTGTCGTGACCGTGTAGAGTTGCGGATTGAAATTCCCTTGGACTTCATTTTCCCGTTCCGTGGCTGCAAATAAAATGCGATCGCCATAGGGATACGGCCTAAATTCTGTCACTACTAACTCAGGAGACGTCAGGACCGTTTTTTGAGATTGGGTGAGATTATTGAGGATCAACCGACCCGATTCTTCGCCATTGACTCCCAGATAAACGTAGGCGAGATCGCGACTACTGAATCGACTCGCAAACGGCTGCATGACTTTGGGTTGAACATGGGAACTGAGGCGGGCTTCCTTCACCTGGTCTAAACGGATTTGGAACTCAGTACCATAGGGAATGGTCTCCGTCAGCGTATACGCCAGCCGCCGACCAGCCCAGCTCAATTTACCCGGCAACTTAGGGGTTAATTGTAGATGCTGCTCGACCTGTGGCCAATCCATGGTTCGGTTGAAGGTAAGGGTAAAGGCCGTATCCTCAATGCCAACTTGTTTTTCTTGCCAATTAAAGTCCCGCACGACAGGTTCAGTATGGTCACCGCCCATGATCAGAATGCCGATCAAAAGAGCGAGGGCCAGCATCATAGCAGTGGCAACACGATCAAGAGGGTGAAGATGATTTTTAATCGACATCTGGATGCAAGCAATACGTCTACTGCTGTTGATTCTAATGCAGCCCAGGGACCGACTGATGAGTCAAGCGTAGAGGAAGATATCCAGACCTTACATACCCATGATCGAATACCCCGAGTCGACGTATAGGATTTGGCCCGTAATGCCCGTAGACAAATCACTACAAAGAAAAGCAGCGGTGTTACCCACTTCTGTCTGGGTCACCGTACGCTTTAGGGGTGCTATCTCTTCAACGTGATGAATCATATCTAAGATGCCGCCTACAGCCGAAGATGCCAGCGTTCTGATCGGTCCTGCCGAAATACCATTGACACGAATATTCTCTGGACCCATTTCTGCGGCTAAATACCGAACATTCATTTCCAATGCTGCTTTAGCAATCCCCATGACATTGTAATTAGGGATCACTCTCTCTCCTCCTAAATAGGTCAAGGTAACGATACTACCGCCTGCCGTCATCAGGGGTTTAGCCGCGGCACTCATTTGCACCAGAGAGTAGGCACTGACATCCAAGGCCAGATTGAAGTTGTCTTGTTTCACTGCACTAAAGTCACCCCCCAAATCCTCTTTGTTGGCAAAGGCTAAACAATGAATCAGGATATCTAAGCGTCCCCACTGTTGTTTAATTTCGGCAAAGGTTGCATCCACTTGATCTTGATCTTGAACATTGCACGGTAAAAATAAGCTAGGGGCAAGGGGTTCAACTAAGGTTTTGACTTTAGACTCGTGACGACCTCTTTCATCCGGCAGATAAGTGACCCCAAGATTAGCGCCTGCCTGGTGGAGTTGTTGGGCAATGCCCCAAGCAATGGAACGATTGTTAGCAATTCCAGTGACAAGGGCGTTTTTTCCAGTTAAATCAAGCATGAATATGATTCGAATAAAGTGTTAAAAGTAGGGGGAAGGAATGAGATAACAAAGCCTGATCCTCCTTTCTAGATCTAGCTTAGAACGAGTTGAGGGCAAAAACGATATCACTGGTAATAGTGTCTATTCTCAATTACCTTTTCAAAATTGTATATTCTAATACAAAAAATGCGTAGTAAGTCCGCTTAGCTTAGGTGAATTGCTTTCTTGCAGTATTTGGCCTCGATATCAATGTCTAGATGGCAAAATGGGGGGATGTGAATCCCGCCGTCTTCAAGAGTGAAGCTTAGACTTCAAATGTTTTAACTGATGTCTTCCTTAGTTCAGATCAGGCTATGAGCACGGTAATGGTTACGCCTCAAACTAATCAATTGACACCGGACAATCCTCTTGCTGCTGTATTTCGGCACATGGGAAGTGGCGTGTTTCCCCCCGTCACTGAAACCTTTGATCGCGGTAAAACCATCTTTTTTCCAGGTGATCCGGCGGAGCGCATGTATTTCTTGGTTAAGGGCGCTGTGAAGCTATCCCGCGTTTACGAAGCGGGCGAAGAAATCACCGTTGCTCTGCTGCGAGAAAATAGCGTATTTGGTGTGCTGTCTCTGTTGACGAAGCAGAGATCGGACCGTTTTTACCATGCTGTTGCTTTTACCCCGGTTGAATTACTGTCTGTCCCGATTGAGCAGGTTGAGAAAGCATTACAGAATGATCCAGATTTGCCGATGGTGCTATTGCAAGGATTATCGTCACGTATTATTCAAACAGAAATGATGATCGAAACCCTAGCCCATCGAGATATGGAATCTCGCTTGATCAGTTTTCTCTTAATCCTTTGCCGCGATTTTGGGATGCCCAATGGTACAGGGATTACTGTAGATCTCAAATTGTCGCATCAAGCGATTGCTGAGGCGATTGGATCGACTCGAGTGACCGTCACTCGATTACTCGGGGATCTTCGAGATCAAGAGAAAATTTCGATCCACAAAAAGAAAATTACAGTTCATGATCCAGTGCTACTGGGACAAAGCTTTACCTAACCCTAACCTCATACTTTAGCTGGCGTTGAAGTGGTAAAAGCCGTTGTGAGAGCCAAAACTCTATGTGTAGTCATTAGCGGCGGTACCAAAAGCCGAAATCTACTGGGCAAAGCAGGCCAGTAAAGCTGATCTCATGATGTTTGCTGGTGCGGGTTGTCCCAGCCAAAGGGATAATGCTGCCGCCCCCTGTTGCACTAGCATTTCTATGCCACTAATTGCAGTACGTCCACTGGCTGTGCAGGTCTGTAATAGCAAAGTGGGATTGGGATTATAAATCAAGTCATAGACAATGGCATTAGCCGGGAGTTGGTCTATCTCTGGTGCTGAAAGAGGAGAAGCTTGAGAATGTGGCGACATCCCCACAGGAGTAGTGTTAATAAGCAGAACAGCCTCGGTCAAGATAGGGGACCGATCCTGCCAAAGATGGGTTTGGATATCTAGGGATAGAGCAGAGGCGCAAGTCGCTTGTAGCTCCTGTAATTTTGAGGTTTGGCGGCCAATGATATGAACTTTGGGACACCCGAGCTGGGCACAACCCGCTAATACAGCTCTGGCAGCCCCACCGCATCCCAAAATACAGGGAGTAATGGTGGACCAATCTCGATCGATAGTCTGCAACGGGGACACAAATCCTTGAACATCTGTGTTGGTACCCGCCCAGCCAGACTCTACGGGCCAGACTGTATTAACGGCCCCGACTGCTTTTGCGATCGCAGTTGTTTCCGTCAACAGAGGCATGATGGCTTGTTTATGGGGGATGGTGATATTAAAACCACAGCATCCAATATCCCATAAGCTAGAAACTACCTGGGGCAGGGCTGCAGTGGTCACAGGCCAAGGTACGTAGACGTATTCCAGAAAATCTTGCGACTTTTGGGTTGCTAATGCCTGTAAAGCGGCGTTGTGCATGACAGGGGACAGGGAATGTTCTATCGGATCACCCATGACCCCCAGCAATTTTGTGGCACCTGTAATTAGAACCATATTATGGCAGCCGCTGTACCGAGCATTGGCCAGAAATAAGAGATCAGGAAAATAACCTAAACGGCTTCAAAGTCTTTTTCGCCTGTGCGAATTCGAACAATTTGGTCAACAGGGCTAATAAAGATTTTGCCGTCGCCAATTTCACCGGTGCGGGCGGCATTGACAATCTTCTCGACAACCATATCGGCTTGATTGTCTTCCACCACAATTTCAATCTTCAGCTTTTGTAGAAACTCAACCGTATACTCTGAGCCTCGATAGCGTTCGGTTTGGCCTTTTTGACGACCAAAGCCGCGCACTTCTGAGACCGTCATGCCGACAACACCAGCATTCACTAAGGCAATTTTGACTTCGTCCAATTTAAAGGGGCGAATAATTGCTTCAACTTTTTTCAAGATCTTAGCTCCAGATTTTAGGACAACATCAATTTCAGGAATGATTCGATGTAAATCATTGAACGTTATGGAGATAATCTGTCTGCCAGATTACCCAAATTAATTCAGAGATCACATTATCCACCAAAGTGATCAAGAACGAAGTGTAAGATTTCACCTTTGATATTCCTTAGTCATGAGGAATGACATGTTTGAAATTTTAGGATGTAGAGGGTCAATCCGGCAATGTAGCCCAGACACTGAGATAGATAGATGAGGAACTGCTGCAATCTGGAGGTGGCATAAATATCTCAAACCAGCAAAAATTGAGTTAGCTGTAGGCTGTACCGATATCCCCCCCTAAAGGAGACTGCCATGATTGAGTACCGCAACAACCCCACTAGTAACATTGTCGAACTTATTATTGAAGGCAAGATTACCGAAGCCGATTTGGATCGGGTTATTGATCAGATGAAGGTTGCCATCGGTAGGCACGGCAAGCTGAAGTTGTTCGAAGAAATCCGTAGTTTTGAGGGCATTGATCCCATTGCCCTCTGGAAAGATGCTCAGTTTGGGTTGAGCCATGTGGATGACTTTTCCCATGTTGCTGTGATCGCAGCAGCGGAATGGGTACGGACAATTTCTACTGCGGCTGATAATATCCTGTCTGCCCAAGTAAAAGCCTTTGAACCCTCTCAAATTGAAGCAGCTCGCACCTGGTTGCTGACTGCACCCGATCCAAGTCAAGTATCGGCAATGAAGTACCGCAGCAGCGGCGAGAGCAACATCGTTGAAATCATGATCGAAGGCAAGATTACCGCCGCCGACTTTGATCGCATCGTGCCCCTGATCAAGGCTGATCTAGCCAAGCATGGCAAAATTAAAGTTTTAGAAGAGATCCGCAGTTTTGAAGGGATGGACCCGATGGCATTGTGGAAAGATTTGCAGCAGGCTTACCTGGTGAAAGACATCACCCATGTGGCGTTGGTGGCCGATGCCCAGTGGATGCGGACAATGGCTGAAGCGGTGAGCGCAATTTTCCCGGCTGAGATTAAGGCATTTGAGCGATCGCAAATGGCTGCAGCCCAAGTATGGCTAGCCAATCGTTAAGCGTGATCTGCTGCAGACGCACTGTTGAGGGGAGCCTCAGCCGCATCGGTTGATTGATGGTTAGAATGATCATCCTCAGATCAAGTCAATCCATCGCGTCATTGATCACTGCTTCTCGTACTGGACTTAATAAGAATTAGTTGCAGAAACATCGCCTGTACAGAGAGAATAAGATCAGTAAACAGATGCTCGTTAGCCATCAATCGACAGGGGACTAGGCTGGGCGATTTTGGGCTGGGGCCAGGGATAACATTGCCAACTGAGCTGGGCTAAACTGCGTGGTTGGCTAGAGGTTGATGCCCCTTTGCTATTCTGCTTGCTCTATTTCTGTTCTCGTTCATTTGTCTCATATGGTGAAGTCCGCAATTTTGCAGCTAGACAGTATTACCAAGCATTATGGTGCTCATCTGCCTGCTGCTGTGAATCAAATTTCCTTCCAACTTGAGCAGGGAGACATATTAGGGCTACTAGGACCGTCTGGTTGTGGGAAAACGACCTTGTTGCGCTTGATTGCTGGTTTTGAACAGGCAGAAAAGGGTCGCTTGTGGTTAAATGGTCAAGTTATTGCGGGTGCTCGTCAATGGACGTCACCGGAGCAACGCCTGATTGGCATGGTCTTTCAAAATTTTGCCTTGTTTCCCCATTTAACGGTTGCAGATAATGTTGCCTTTGGCCTACAGCAAGCCAAAAAACGTGATCCTGAGTATACACAACAGCGCCAAACAAACGTTTTAAAATTAGTCGGGTTGTTGGGGATGGAGAATCGCTACCCTCATGAGTTGTCGGGAGGACAACAGCAACGCGTTGCTTTAGCCCGAGCCTTAGCCCCCCAACCTCAACTAGTGCTTTTGGATGAGCCTCTAAGTAATTTAGATGTGCAAGTCAGGTTGCGTCTACGCCAAGAGCTGCGAGATATTCTCAAAGCAGCCGGAACGACGGCAATATTTGTCACCCATGATCAGGAAGAAGCGCTGGCGATCGCCGATCAAGTTGCCGTTATGCGCCAAGGTTGTCTGGAGCAAATGGGAACCCCAGAAGAAATTTATCAGCATCCGCGATCGCAATTTGTAGCTGAATTTGTGACGCAGGCTAATTTCTTGACCGCTCACCGCCAAGGAGATACTTGGCAAACCGAGGTAGGGTGCTTCGCGGCTCATGAGCAGGCCGATCTCACCCTTGCTGAGCAGGCAAATGCCGTGGTGATGATTCGTCAAGAAGACCTCATCTTACAGCCGGACCAAGATGCTCCTACCATCATTCGCGATCGTCAGTTCTTGGGCCGTGAATATCGATACTGTCTCAAAACTCAATCGGGTCAAGAGCTACATGCCCGCTCAGCCTCCTTAACTGCTTTACCCGTCGGTACCGCCGTCAGTCTAGCCGTCATTCCTCAAAATCTCAAGATTTTTCCTCAGAATTCAGCTCATCCCCGCCAAATAGCTGCTTAATCAGAGTATTGGCGCTGGGAAATAGCCACTTTTGCGAAGCGCTATAGGCCAAGCCAACACTGACAAGCCCCAATACTAAAGAGGCCGCGTTTTGCAAGAACTGACGTCGTTCGATGGCAGGGATTTCAGTACTTACCTGATTTACTGCTTCTAGAGCTTCTGTGGCCGTGGGATACCGTTGGCGGAAATCATAGAAAACCATGTTGTCGATCACCTCGGCCAACGCCGGGCTGACAGATGTATGGCGACGCCAGGCAAGCTCACCTGATTTCGGATCAATTGGGAGTCGGCTTTTAGTGGGATCAATGCCCGTCAGAGCTTGGATGGCAATAATGCCCACGGCGTAGATGTCGCTGCTAAAAATTGGTCTGCCAATGGATTGTTCACTGGGCATATAACCATCGGTGCCAATAGCTACGGTTTGTAGTATCCGCCGCTTATTCTTAACAGAACCAAAGTCGATCAGCACAATTTTTTGATCTTGTTTGCGGCGGATCAAATTGGCTGGCTTTAAATCGCGATGAATCACCCGGCGTTGATGCACATAAGCCAGGGTCGTGAGCACATCTTGCAGAAAAGCAATGACTTTAGCTTCAGACCAGCGTCGCCATCCTCCCAATTCTTGTTTAAGGTTATTGCCCTCAATAAATTGCTCAACTAAAAAGAATTCTTGATCTTCCTCGAAATCATCAAATAACTGAGGAATTTGATCATAATCTAAGCGTCTCAGCACTTTGACTTCCGTGGCGAATAAACGGCGTGAGGTCTTAACCGTAAAAGCGTCATCCCCCTCAGGCTTCAATTGCTTGACGATACAGCGACGCTTATTTTTGTGCTGCGTATCAATGGCCAAAAATGTTTTGCTAAATCCACCACTCCCGAGCGCTTTGGTAATTTTGTAGCGATCCGCAAGTGTGGTTCCTAACATGAATTTACTCGGCTCTGCAGTAAATTATCATACTGTAGTGCAGAAGGTGGTCATAGGAAACCCTGCTTTAGTAGGGTTTTTAAGTAGAATTATTACGATTTTAATGTCGATGGGATCCTTGAATAGCTAATATCACTTGCCAACAGACTGATGTAAGAGAGAGTCCTGAGACAAATTTCGTGCTTAAAATTCATCTTCGTAGCTGCCGCTTGCTACCGCGTTGGCATCATTGTCACGTTTGGATCCCAACAAATCTAACCGATCTACCCGAATTACAGGACGAGAGCGAGCCGCACCTGTGTTCCGATCTTGCCAATGGTCGAACTTGAGGGCTCCGGTAATTCCGATCAAACTGCCTTTACGGACATAGCTGGCTGCGATTTCTGCCGTTTTGCCCCAAATTTCTAAACTGAACCAGTCGGGTTGATCATCCCGAGAGCGACGATTGACAGCCAGGGTGACATTGCAAACAACACTGCCAGACTCAAAGTACTTAACATCGGGGTCCATGCCAGCACGGCCCACTAGGTTGACCACATTCAAACTCATAGGGGGACTTTCCTGAACTTTCCAACTAAGATGGCTATAATCCTAATCGATTTTAGCTGGATTCTTCCTGCTCAGGCGTTACAGTTGATGAATCTGACTCGAAAGGTTGGATCGGACCTCTGGGACCATCAGCCACAGCCACAACTGCTGGAGAGAGAGTCGGAAGGGTTTTGGGTCTGCCTTCTCCCCATTGGTCCAGAATATCTTTGACCAAAACTTCTTTGACCCAAATCTGGCCGATGACCATCAGGGGTAATGCTAGCAACAGCCCTAGAAAACCAAAGAAGAGAGCAAAAACAATTTGGGAGAGCAGGGTAACCGCTGGCGCCAAAGAGAGTTGTTTGGCCATTACTGTGGGCACAAGAATGTACTGTTCAAGTTGTTGCAGAACAATATAGAGGATCAGGACAAAAACCGCTTTCCAGGGTGAATCGAGTAAAGCGATCGCCATTGGTGGAATCAAGCTTAGGGTTGGTCCGATATTAGGAATGGCTTCCAGGAGTCCGGCAATCAACGCATTGGCAAGCACGAGCTTCACACCCAGAAGCCACAGCCCTAAACCACTAAAAACGGCAATGACCGCCATATTGAATAAGATACCGGCAATCCAGTTATCTAAAGCGGTATCGCATAGATCAAGGATATGGTCGACTCGGTGCCGATAAAAGGAGGGAAAAAGACGAATGAAAATACGCCGATATTGATCAGGATCGACCAGGAACATAATGGTCAGCACCAAGATCAGCAGAATGTTAAGGGCCACCACCAGGGAGTTGGAAAAGAGGGCAAAAAAGTTATTCAATAAGCCTTCGGCCAGTGCGGGGATTTTTTCTCGAATATTCTCAATCAAAGAATCCACTGGAATTTCAATGCCAGCACTGGGTAAACCAAATGCCAGTCCTGTTTTTTCCGCATCCTGAATCAGTTGTTCAACCCGTGTCAAACTAAGCGGTGCAAGTTCAAACAATTGCTGAGACTGAGCTACAAAAGGAGGAATGACTAACAGGCCAATTAAGCAGGCAATGCCCAGAACTGAGAAAATGGCCAAGGCAACGGCAATCCCTCGGGAAACGCCACTTTTCATGAGCTTGCGAACAAAGCCGTTCAAGGCAGAGGCCAGCACCACAGCAGTGAACCCTAGCAATAGCACTTGGCGAATTTCCCACAAGATGTAGATGGACACCAAGAAAATAATTAAGCCAATCCATTTACCTAGATTCAAAATCTGCCTCCGTTGCCAATATCTCTGATTGAGACAAGGGGATCGTGCCCCTCACCCTGTATTACCGAATTTTAGGAGACCGTTTGTGCTTTCAGGAGGGGAAATCCTAATTCTTCACGTTGCTGGAGGTAAAGTTGGGCGACTTGGCGGGCCATTTGCCGGATGCGGCCAATATAGCGAGTGCGCTCAGTCACAGAAATCACGCCTCTAGCATCTAAAAGATTAAAGGTGTGGGAGCATTTAAGAACGTAGTCTAGACCCGGTAAAACCAATTTTCTATCGATCAACTGTAGGGCTTCTTGTTCGTACAGGCCAAAGAGCTGAAACAATAGCTCGGGATTGGCAGCCTCAAAATTATAGGTGGATTGCTCAATTTCGCCTTGGAGGTGAACGTCGCCGTAGGTGAGGGTGCCGTTCCAATCAATTTTTGCGATCGCATCCGTCTCTTGCAGATACATTGTCAACCGCTCCAGGCCGTAAGTCAGCTCAATGGACACAGGCCGACAGTCTAACCCCCCACACTGCTGAAAATAGGTGAACTGGGTGACTTCCATGCCATCTAGCCACACTTCCCAACCCACACCCCAGGCCCCGACAGCCGCATCTTCCCAGTTATCTTCAACGAAGCGAATGTCGTGGTCTTCTGGTTGAATTCCTAACGCTCGCAATGAGTCCAAATAAATGTCTTGAATATCATCAGGAGACGGTTTGATCAGGACTTGGAACTGGTAGTAGTACTGATACCGATTGGGGTTTTCGCCATAACGTCCATCTGCTGGCCGCCGACAAGGCTCTACATAGGCAACGGCCCAAGGTTCGGGTCCTAAAGATCGCAAAAACGTATGGGGGCTTTTAGTGCCTGCTCCTTTTTCAATGTCGTAGGGCTGGACAATGAGACAACCGCGATCGCTCCAAAATTCGTGGAGTTTGGCAATAACGGATTGAAAATTCACAGTGGCTGACCTACTTGGTAGAGGGGTGTCAGTTACCTAGTCTACGAGGCTGATAGGCATTTTGATTATTTAAATCAATACCTTGGTAAAGAGCTACTGAGTAAAGCTCCAACCATTAATGTATGATTTCGTTGCCCCAGCTAAAAGAGTTTAGCACTCTAAGTCTGGAGGTATAGATGGGTAGCTTCCTTGGCCTGCTGGGTTCCCTAGCGAAGTATTTTAAGTCAGAAAATGTTCCAAACAGAGGCGTGAGCTATGATTTGAACAATAGTACTGATGTCTCTGTTAGAAGAGCGATGATTCTCCAAGTCACTCCGTCTACCCAGATACCGAAGATTTCTTGGGATAAACTTCCCGATGATTTTGTTTTACCTGATGACCCTGTGGAAAATATTCAACAGCCTTTTCTGGCTGCTGCTTTAACCGAAGCCCTAGGCGCAGCAGGGTTGATTACCCCAGAGATGCTATTGGCATCCAACTTTGGTTTAGTAGCTACCCTCAATGACAAAACGGTTGTTAAGGCTCCAGATTGGTTGTTTGTGCCCAGAGTAGATCCAATTTCCCCAAGGATTGTCCGCCGGAGTTACACCCCTCATCGAGAAGGGGAGCCTGTTGCTATCGTTATGGAATTTCTCTCAGAAACTGAAACGGGTGAATATTCTTCTCGGCCCATCCATCCCTATGGCAAGCTTTATTACTACGAGCACATCCTGAAGGTGCCTACCTACGTGATTTTTGATCCGGCAACGCCCGTTTTAGAAGTACGCCAGCTCCAAACCGATCGCTATGAATTGCAAACTCCCAATGAGCAAGGACACTATTGGATTCCTGAACTTCATTTATGGTTAGGTCTATGGCAGGGAGAGCGATTAGGGATTACCACCCATTGGTTACGCTGGTGGGATGATGCTGGCCGTCTTTTGGTATGGGAGGCTGAAAAGTCTAATCAGGAACGGCAGCGAGCTGACCAAGAACGGCAAGCTAGAACAGCCGCTATTCCGCGCTTACTAGGGATGGGATTGAGTGTAGAGGAGGTTGCCGAGACATTGAGTCTCTCGGTTGCCGAGGTCAGCCAGGTCAACGAGGTTTGAACGACAAAAGCTGAAGAAATAATGTCAGCCCATTCGCAGTTGTTCTAGTTTTCGTTTTGCCTCTGGATCGAGAGAGTGGGCAAGGAGGCGACTGGGTGAGCGTTTTTTAGAGTTTTGCTTAGCCCGGATTTTGACCGTAGTGTTAGCAATTTCCTTGACTAATTGCAGGGCAGACAGCCACTCTGCACCGTATCCTAATACGGTCAATTGTTGGGCTCTGTCTGATGTTGCCACGATGATCCGGTTTGATCGGGCGCGGGCTTTAGCACAGTAAAGTTCAATATAGCTATCAGCTGTTTGGTTATAGTCGGTGTAGTAGATATCTAAAGATTGGGTATAGGGTTCGCAGGCACCCTTCTCTTTGCGGTTTTGAGCGTCGAATACAATACGGGCTTGATAGCCTTGAAACGCACTATAGTTAGCCAAGGAATCAACGAGTTGATGTTTGGCGATCTCCAATGTTTGGCGATCTTCAAAGATAGAAGCAGGGGGATTGCCTGGTTGGTGTTGTGACCACACACCGAGGATGTTATAACCGTCTATCAATAAGACAGGAATGTCAGGCAGAGTACCCATACAAATTCGCAACGAAAAATTAATATTGCTTAATCTTTATTGTGCCACTTCTGTTGCACTTCAGTAGGTTTAGCTCATGTCTGATGTAAGTCCAGGCGTTGATATCGTCATCCTTAGTAATGGACCTGGGGAGTTGGTAACTTGGGTAAGACCTGTTCTTCAAGAACTACAACTGCTACTCTCTTGTTCCAGCAGAGTATCAATTTTGCTTTCCCCTTGTGCCCATGCGGGTGGAAATGAGCCGCAAATTGCTCATAGTTTTCCGGGTGTGGATCGGGTCTTAGGGCCAGACTCTTTCTTTGCTTTTTTGCTGCGAGGAACCACGTCTGAGCGTTGGCAGTGGTACCAACAGGGAGTAGTCGTATTCCTGGGGGGCGATCAATTTTATGCCGTTGCGATTGGGAAGCGGTTGGGCTATCGGATCGTTACTTATGCTGAATGGGCACCCCGTTGGTTACCTTGGATTGATCGGTGTGGAGTAGCTCGGTCGGAGATGCTACAGCAAATGCCGCGTCGATATCACCCAAAGATAGCAGTGGTGGGCAATTTGATGACGGATATTCGGGCAAGTAGCGACATAATGTCTTGTTTATCCCAGTTGGGTTGGGATGCTGAAACTGAAATTGTGGGTCTTTTGCCGGGATCTAAGCCTGCGAAGTTACAGGTGGGAGTGCCGTATTGTCTGGCGATCGCAAACCATCTCCATCGCCATCGTCCCCAAACAAAATTTCTCATCCCTGTTGCCCCAGGACTGTCTACAGAAGCTCTAGCGAATTACGCCGATCCAGAGTGCAATCCTCTGATACCTAAATTTTCGGGTAGCACGGCTGTTTTGGTCCACCCGGATCAAGGACTGCCTTACTTATGGACCCCTGAAGGGGCCAAGGTCTGGTTATGGCCCCAATATCCTGCTTATGACCTGCTCGCGCGGTGTCAGATTTGCATTACCACCGTCGGTGCTAATACAGCTGAACTAACTGCATTAGCTGTCCCTATGGTAGTCATTATCCCCACTCAGCATTTGCAGGTAATGCGAGCTTGGGATGGTGTTCTAGGATTGTTGGTTAATCTACCCATGCTAGGGACCCCATTAGCTATCTTGGTCAACCACCTCATTCTGCAACAGGGACTAGGGTTCACCGCTTGGCCCAATATTTGGGCTGGCCAAGAGATTGTGCCAGAATTAATAGGGCATTTACAGCCGCAAACCACCGCCCAGCAGCTCCAGAACTTGTTAGCAACACCAGCAGATTTGCAGCAGATGCAAACCAAGCTAAGAGAAATCCGGGGCCAAACAGGAGCCGTTACCCGTTTTGTACGATTAATTGCTGACGCTCTGCCCGCAGAGGTGAATGATACCTAAATCGAGCAGCGATGACCGAACCAAATATTAATAATCGCGAGATTGGCTATCCCGGCGACCCAACTCGTATACTCCACCAATCAGCAAGCAAATCATGCCGAGACTCACGCCCCAACTCCGGCCACCAAAGCCCCAAGCACTGACGTAATAACAAAGGCTGCCCACTAGCAAAAATGGCAAAATACTAATGAGTGACGCACAGAACAGATTTTGGGCTTCTCGGGCTGGGCGAGTCCGTTCGTATTCTTCAACCGATAAATAGAGCGATCGCTCTGCGTAGTTTAGCCATCGACAGAGTTGATGGATGATCCATTGACTGAGGGAATGAAACCCTATGTACAAGCCTGTTGCCCACAAACTCCCTCCCGCAATTGGTAGAGCTTCAATCTGAAACTGAAACGGCAGGAAATCGATCACCATAGCTGTGGAGTAGTAATGGATAACGGCAAATAGGATGGCAAGAGACGGCATCATATACAAAATGCTGCTTTATATCACTATGACACCTATTCTGGAATAAACCCACAAAAATCTTAATTGTTTTACAAGACTGCTATTACATGGATGTCAGCAGTAGAGTAGATTCAAGGCCATGCAAAGCTAGGGCTTTGCATGAGGTTGTCCCAACTGACAAGGGGAGCATAAACCAAAAAATTCTAAGGTGTGGTAGAAGATTTCGAACTTTGCAGATTGTCGGAGTTGATCTTCCAACTCATGTACAGGACATTCGTCATCCTGGATGGGAATAGACGTTCCACATTGCAAACAGGTCACATGGTGTCTATCCTGCTGAGCAACGGTATACAGGGTCTCGCCACTATTCAAAAGGCGGGCTTGGATGGCGCCATTGAGTTTGAGCGCTTCTAAAGCGCGGTAAACCGTCGCCAGACCCAGGGATAGTTGGCTTTTGCGCAGCTCAATATAGAGTTCTTGCGCGGAAATCTCCCGATTAAGCTTTTTCAAAAGCTTAAGGACAGTATTTTGACTTCGGGTCAGTTGCGATTTCATGGAAAGAGCATCATCAAATACGACGCAGCAGCCAATTAATTGCGACAAGGTTCAAGTTCTGGTAAAAACATTGCACGAATGGTTGGCTGTGACCACTCTAAACACTGTAATCCTAGGATAGACCAACATATCAGACTTGAGTCTGCTAACTTAGAAAAAAAGTTGGAGGCTGATCATGGGTCAATGAACTCAGCTCCTACCCAGTCGTGTCAATGTTCAACCCACAACATACTAGGATATTGAAGGGAAAAGCTTCTCCATGATCCCTGTTCATTCGTGTGATGTCCGTTCCTTCATTTCCCTAAAATCAACTTTATGACGCGTAGTAAGCTCTCAGCTTCAGATAAACAAACGATTACTCAACTCTTTCAAGAGTCTGAACAGACAGTTGCCCAGTTGGCAACTCGTTTTGAAGTGAGTAGTTCCACAATTCGGCGCATTCTCAAAAGTCAATTATCTGATCAAGCCTACGAAGCCTTAATCGCCACCAAACAAGAGAAGCGCGTTCCTAAATCTACTCGTAAAGATAAACCTGTCCCGGCCCCAAAAACGGATGCCGCCAGCGAAGATACTGGTCCTAAGCCCACCAAAGTCATTGAGACTCCCACCCGACCTGCACCGATCAAGAAACGCGATCGCATGGCAGACAATGATACAACTGCTGAGATAGAGCCTCAACCTAAAGCAGCATTGCCGCAGCTTGCGGGTGATGAAGACTTAGCAGAAATCATCGCTGACATTGAGCATGATCTCCACGATCAGACGGATGAAGACGTGGATGAAGACGAAGAACTCGATGATTTCGATACTGATGATGTCGAAGAGAGTGATGAAGATGGCTCCGATCCTTCTACATCCTTGGGCGCGAACTTAGACTTAGCGGAGTCGATTCAAGTCTTGCCTTTTTCAGAGGCCATCTTTCCCAAAACTTGTTATTTAGTGGTGGATCGATCCGCAGAATTGATTACTTGTCCGCTAAAAGCGTTCGGTGAATTGGGCACTATTCCCGAAGATGAGGTGAACGCTAAGACTTTACCCATCTTTGATAATCATCGTATTGCCCGTCGTTTTTCTCACCGAACCCAAAGAATTGTGAAAGTTCCCAACAGTAATATCCTGAAGAAGACCTGCGACCAACTGCTAGCAAAAGGGATTACGCGGCTCCTGATTAGTGGTCACGTTTATTCTCTATGATGCCTTTGGCGTAAGCTAGGGCAAGCTAGTTTATGAGCTATGATGCCAAGACAAGAAAAGTGATAAACCACCATTTAACCTCTGCAAGTCTGAACATCTATATTGAGAGTTGAGATTGGTTGCTAGTTCTCTATAAACAAGACATTTAATATGAAAGCGATGATTTTGGCCGCTGGTAAAGGTACCCGCGTTCGCCCGATAACGTTCACTATTCCCAAACCCATGATTCCGATCATGCAGAAGCCTGTGATGGAGTTTTTAGTAGAACTGCTGCGACAACATGGTTTCGACGAAATTATGGTAAACGTCAGCCACTTAGCTGACGAAATCGAAAATTATTTCCGAGATGGTCAACGATTTGGGGTCGATATTGCTTACTCATTCGAAGGTCGGATCGAAGACGGCAATCTAATTGGTGATGCCCTGGGTTCGGCTGGTGGTATGCGCCGGATTCAAGACTTTTCACCTTTTTTCGATGGTACATTTATTGTTCTCTGTGGTGATGCGCTGATTGATTTGGACTTGACTGCCGCAGTGGAATGGCATCGTCAAAAGGGCTCCATTGCTACCATCGTTATGAAGACAGTGGATCCCAGCGATGTGTCCAGCTATGGTGTGGTGGTGACGGATGATCAAGGCAGAGTGCAATCTTTCCAAGAGAAACCGAGCGTTGACGAAGCACTGAGTAACACCATTAATACGGGCATTTATATTTTTGAACCCGAGGTTCTCGATCTGATTCCTTCAGGTCAAGAATTTGATATTGGCGGTGATCTCTTTCCCAAGCTGGTGTCGATGGATATGCCGTTTTATGGGATTGCCATGGATTTCGAATGGGTAGATATTGGCAAGGTTCCAGATTATTGGCATGCTATTCGTAGTGTGTTGATGGGTAACGTCAAAAACGTTGCCATTCCTGGCCACGAAATTAGACCCGGAATTTACACAGGTCTGAACGTCAATATTGACTGGGATAAGGTTGATATTCAAGGACCTGTATATATTGGTGGCATGACTCGCATTGAAGAGGGCGTCAAAATTATTGGTCCAGCGATGATTGGTCCTAATTGTCATATTTGTAGTGGCGCAACCGTAGATAATAGTGTCATTTTTGAATACTCTCGCCTAGGTTCAGAAGTGCGTTTGGTGGATAAGTTGGTCTTTGGGCGCTATTGTGTCGATAAAACAGGCGCATCCTTGGATGTCCGAGCGGCCTCTTTGGATTGGTTGATTACCGACGCTCGTCAGGATGCTCAAGTCCCATCACCGATGATGACCTAGGTTTCTAGGAATGTGTCGTTGGGAATAACTGAATATCTGGGCCACTGCCGTCTATAAGCGGGAATATTCTCCAGATGCTAACCGATGACTCATCAACCATTGGATATCCTCTGGGGCATTAGAGATCCAACGGTTAACTAAGTCAGCAAATTTGGTGGGAACCTGGATGTTATGCCAGGTTTCTGCTGCATTGAGGGATAAAGCTTGATATAGGGTGGGCTGAGATAAAGTGGTTTTGATCGCCGCTGCTAAGGCGATCGCATCGGCTGCGGGGACAATCATGGCATTGCGACCCTGTCTGAGATATTTTGCAAACATAGGGTGATCTGAAGCAACGATTGGCGTTCGAGTGCTCAGGGCTTCGTATATCGTCATCGGTAGCCCTTCTGGATAGTTGTGATGGCTCGGAATCAGAATGAGATCAGCACGATGCATGAGGTGAATCACTTGCGGATGGGGAAGTAACCCGACCCACTCAATAGCGTCAGCAATATTGAGATCTTGGGCTTGGTGGGCGAAGAAGTCGATCTCGCCTGCCCCAGCGATAGTGAGGGAGACTGGAAAATCTTGGCTGCGCAACTGGGCGATCGCATCAATACAGGTGCCAACGCCTTTGTCTGCTATCACCGATCCCACATACAACACTTGCCAGGATTGAGCCGATGATCTAGCCAGGGTTTTGGCCGGGAAATCGTCAGGCGTGACCATAGCAGGCCAATCCCAAGGAATAATTTTATGAGGATTAACGCCAATATTCTGGAGTGATTGAGAAGCAGTAAGACCGTGATTGCCAACCCACTGAATTTGGGAATGGTTGAGAACTTTCGCGAGACGATAGTTACGAAGACGATGACGCCACCCCTTCGTCATAAACGAATCAGCAAAAATGGCGAGGGTGGGCAACTGATGAGTAATACTCCAGTGTAGTAGAGGGCGAATCGGTGAACGAATCACCAAATGGGTGGGGTGATACTGAGTGATGAGTTGCCGTAAGGTGGGCCAATCAATCCGCCCCTGGAAACCTGCACCAATAGCACGGACGCCATTGGCGAGTAGCTGATTGTAAGGCTGATCTGTGAGACAACAGAGCGTTGCCACTTCTTCGGTTTGTTGCCCGAGGGCTGCCACCGTATCAACAGCGTATTTTTGAGCGTAGTACGTTTCATCGCCACCTGCTGCCAGACGGACAAAGGCTTCTCGATAATCGCCCGCATATTGAATAATGAGTAGACGTATGGTCTGCATAGCAAGGGCTTAGGTCGACTGATGAAGGAGGGGATCTAGGGGAAAACCGAGGTTAAAGTGGAGACGGAGGATCACAATAATGGTGAGACATCCCAGTAATAGTAGAGTTGCTACGAGGTCTTGGTAGATACCGTTGAAGCCTTCCCGCAGTAGACCATAATTCACAGCAAGATAATAAAACAGGTCATTGAGGGCTACCCCCACAACGGCACCTACTGTGCCAAAATATTGGGAACCCAGGCCAATGCCAAGGACCGTACACAGCAACCTGAGGAAGTTACCGTAGGTTGTATATTGAAACTTACCGATAGCCAATAGATAAGGTTGATTGGTTTGTGAGAGCATCCGCGGCCAAATGCCTAGCGCTAGAATCGGCAACATCCAAGCTGCATCGATATAGCGGTCATCGTAAAGGGTCGTAATCAAAAGATCGCCAAACCCCGAGAGCAGCAAAACTAATATCAGAGAAGCGAGTAGAAAAAGTCGGCGATTTCTCAGGATTTTGGGAAAGAGTGTCTCCCGAGGCTGATCAATACTTTTACTGATGGCTGGAAAAATCACCTTACTACTAATGGTCATTACCACTTGGTTGGGCAGATCGCTAAGAGTAAGGGCAATCCCATACACACCCAATAATCGGAGTGAGAAAATATCTCCTAGCATTAAGCGATCGCTTTGCTCTGCTAGAAAAGTCAAAGCGGTGGAAACGAAAATCCAGCGTCCTGAGGCCAATAGATCTTTGAGGACTGCTGCTTCCCAAGCAAACTGGTTGCTGGAACCGGGAAAGAGCATGTGGCTCCATACCATTTTGAGAAAGGTGGCAGTGAGTCCTCCCCACACTAATGCCCAAATACTGGGGGCAATGGCTGCCCATGCGATCATGACGGCTAAGCCTACGGCTTGAGTGGTTAGCTCAAACACCACTTGCTTTTTGACGTTAAGCTGTCGCTCTAGTTGAGCCACAGCGGTGGATTCAAATCCCGAGAACAGGGTGGTAATACCGACGATGGGAATGAGCCATACCAATTCGGGGTGATGATAGACTTTAGCGATTGGCCAAGCAATCATGAAACAGCCGCCCCAGAGGACAAACCCTCGAATCACATCAATGGTCCAGGCTGTGTTGAGAAAGGCTGGATCATCTCCGCGCTGATTTTGAACCACACTCCAACTCGTCCCTAGGTCTGAAAAAAGTTGGAGGCCAATGATAAAAAGATTGGCGAGGGCCATCAACCCAAACAGCTCAGGGTAAAGCAACCGCGTCAGAATAAGGTTGCCAACAAAGCGTAAGCCTTGACTGCCACCATACCCAATCAAAGTCCAGAGGGTGCCGTGAATGACTAGCTTTTTGAGAGAGGTCATAGGTTGAGAAGGGGATGCTGGCAACATGCTGGCAAACAACATGCCATTTCATTGTTCCCGGAATCATAGATCTCTCTGACGAATCGATGGGGATGAGATCACCACCAGGCCGGAGCGAAAAGAATGACCTATGCCAAGATGACGGCAGAGACAGGCTGTAGAACGATCAACTCAAGGTTGAGGAGCATCAATAGCGAATGGATGGACGGCGATGGCTGGTACGACAAGAACCTCAATGGCAGCAATTTGAAGCCTTACTTCAGCAAGCTGAGCAGCAGGGTCTCAAAAGCATGACGGGTCGAGACGTACAGCATCTCAGTGGTCTCTACCGGTTGGTGGCAGCCGATCTGGCCCGAGCCCGAGCCCGGCAGGTGGGAACGGCAGTTACAGATCAGTTGCAGCAATTGACCTTACGGGGCTATGCCCAAATTTATCAAGGGGGACGGCGTCCGGCTTGGCGATCAGTTTGGGAGTTTGTTTGTTGGGGATTCCCGGCTGTTGTTCAAGAAACATGGCTGTTTACAGGGTTAGCAACCGTTGTGTTTCTAGTGGGGGGTGTGATGGGCTGGTGGTATACCTGGCGTGATCCAGTGTTTCTAAATGTGGTGATTCCTCCCCAGATCATTGATATGGTTCAGGAGGAAGGGAAGCTCTGGATGGGATCTATCGTTGGTCGTGAGCCTTTGGCGTCCAGCAGTATTATGCAAAACAACATCAGCGTCACTTTCTCAACCTTCGCTGGCGGCATACTGGCGGGGTTGGGCACGCTCTATATTTTGTGGATCAACGGACTGAGCATTGCTGCGATCGCCACCCTCGTTGGTCAAAACAAACTAGCCTATCCCTTCTGGGCTTTTGTTTTTCCCCACGGGGCTTTGGAGTTGCCGGCTATATTTTTGGCGGGTGGTTCCGGATTTTTGCTAGCGAAGGCGGTGGTTTTTCCGGGGCGCTACAAACGGTTGGCTGCTTTGAAGTTATATGGAGGGCAAGCGATTCAGTTGATGTTTGGGGTTGTCCCTATGCTAGTGATTGCTGGAGGGATTGAGGGGTTTTTCTCTCCATCGCCGCTGGTACCAGCCCCCGTCAAATATTTTGTGGGTCTAAGTTTGCTGTGGGGCCTGCTCCTTTATCTACGTCGTCAGTCCCCTTGACCCTTTTTCATCCTGGATGACTGCGATAAGATAGAGTCTAGCAGCAGTTGTTCAATATTGATTTGCAGAAGGAATAGGTAGACCCATGGTAGAAGCAACTCAGACTCAGCAACGCGGCATCATGATGAGTGACAATGCCCTCAAGCATGTGCTTGAACTCAGAGAAAAACAAGGGACCGATCTGTGTTTACGAGTCGGTGTGCGTGGGGGTGGCTGTTCTGGGATGTCCTACACAATGGATTTTGAGGATCCAAACAATATTCAAGACACGGATGACGTGTTTGATTATGAAGGTTTTAAAGTCGTCTCCGATCCAAAGAGTATGCTGTATATTTATGGTTTGGTTCTCGACTATAGTGATGCGTTGATTGGGGGTGGCTTCCAGTTTACAAACCCCAATGCGACACAGACCTGTGGTTGTGGCACCTCTTTCTCTGCCTAGGATTGTTAGTGAATGGCTGATACACTCGAAGACTATTTTCAGGAAGCATTAGATCGCTACCAAGCTGGGGAACCTGCTGAAGACTTAATCCCTGTTTTTAAGGATATTTGCGATCGCACCCGCAAAAGCAGTCCAGCTTGGACGTGTTTGTCCTGGTTATACCTGTTAGCCGAGAAACCTAATTCGGCCTGCAAAGCTGCGCAGAAAGCCGTCAAACTTAACCCGCAAGATCCGCAAGCCCGCGTTAATTTATCCGTAGCAATGCTAGAGACGGGGCAAAAAGGGGTTCGCAAACATATAGAAATTGCTCAGCAAATTGCGATGGCAGTGCCTGAATTGCGAAAGGAGCTAGAGGAAAGTTTTACAGATGGATTGAAGCGCAAACCGGACTGGGCTAGTTTGGAACGGGTCCAAGCTTGGGTCTTTGAGAGTTAACCGTTCTGAATGCCAGAATCAAAAGACTTGGTTTACCAACGGACTGCTCATTTTTTAATTAAAACTGGATGATCCAAAGAATGTCATGTTAGATAAACTCATCAATGGGATCAACAACATCCTAATGGTCGACGTGTTTTTCGTCGTTTTTTGCTTTGTTTGGTTTTTAGTGGGCCTGGCTGGCAGACAATTAGGTATCCCGCTTGGATTTGATGTTTGGTATTCTTTGTGGCCGATGGTCATTCAACCCGCGATTGGTCTGGTTATGGCGGGTTCGATTATCACTGGTATCGTCAGTCAAATTCGCAAACGGTTGCCTTCATCTTGATGACAACGTAGTGAGTTCGGGAGTTTTGGAGAGAAGTGTGCTAAAGACGCCCAACTTCGTCCTTCGACATCTCATCTAAGTCATCTTCATCGTCCCAGTCATCGTAATCATCAATCACAGGATCCATCAGTACAGCTTGCTGGGCTTCGTATAACGTTAACCATTGCCCTGGAGCATGGACTCTATGGGGTGGGTCTTGGTAACGGGCAAAAAACCAGGGTGGAGCAGTGGGTTGAGTGATTTCAGCTTGAATCCGATAAGGGTCTAGCTGGGGATAGTCAGGATCCCGTTCGACCTTTACCCATACTTTTTGGCCGATTAATTCATCTGGAGACAACATGGTGACCTATGAAGCTTGAGCGCTAACATCCTCTGAAACATCTCTATTGTACAAAAATGAGGAAACTTAGGTTTGCAATTATATGAATTCCCAGGGTTTGAGTTGGTAACAATCTAATCATTCCCAGTCAAAATGGCAACTTAACTGCAAGCGTTTTTGATAGATGGAGATTAACGGTTGGGATTTCCGTACTAACGGTTGGGGAAACACCCTAAATTAGAAAAAAAGGGACCACCTGATCAAAAATTTAGTGTATGCATAAAAAGGGAGTACTTATCAGCAAACTTTGGTAGCGAATAACCATGAGGCGATGGCATGTTGAGTCTATGGGTCTACCAAAGCTCACAGAACCCTAATTATTAACTTGCTTGGAAGGACACCATTGTGACAGTTGCAGTAACACAAACCGACACCGAAAATTATTGGCAGTGGCAAGATTGGCGTATCCATTACGTGCAGAAAGGGGAGCAAGGTCCCTGTATTGTTTTGCTGCATGGTTTTGGTGCCTCTACGGATCACTGGCGTAAAAATATTGATGAGTTATCCCGTTATTATCGAGTTTGGGCCGTTGATATGTTGGGCTTCGGTCGGTCTGAAAAACCCAATATAGACTATACCGGTGATCTATGGCGAGCACAGGTACAAGCCTTTTGCGAAGAGATTGTGCAAGAGCCTGTTTTTATTGCAGGGAATTCTCTGGGCGGGTATGCTAGCCTCTGCTTTGCTGTGGATTGCCCCCAGTGGACACGGGGCCTGATTTTACTCAACTGTGCAGGGACGTTTACGAAAACAGATCCCAAAAAGCCGGAGCAGTCTGCATGGCAACAGCAGTGGCAGCTACGACGGCAACAAGTGATGCGATCGCGACCCGTCATCAATACCATGAGTTACTTCTTGTTTAATCGGATGCGGAAGCCGGAAAACATCCGCAAAGCTCTGATGCAGGTCTACAAAGATCATACGGCTGTGACGGATCGTCTAGTCGAAGAAATTTATCGCCCTTCCTTGGATAAAGGTGCTTTGGGCGTTTTCTCTGGGGTATTTAAGTCCCCTCCTGGCCGTAAGCTCAATGTGTTGCTGGAGAGTTTGAACCGACCGCTTTTATTGCTCTGGGGCTCAGCCGATCCCTGGATGACGCCCCAGAAGGCTGAGCAGTTTCAGCACCATTACCCTCAAGCTGAATTGGTCTTGGTCGATGCAGGGCACTGCCCCCATGACGAGTGCCCTGAAGTCGTCGATGCTGAGATGCACCGCTGGATTCAAGAACAGGGATAATGAGATCTATTTTTTGGCGGTTGCCACATTATCCATGAAAGATGGTTTGGGTGGCAATCGTTTGATTACCCCAGCAGACTAATGTGAATGTAGACTGACAAGTTCGTGTAGCCACTCACTCACATTAGTCCGAGTCAGGATAAAGCCCTGTCTGGGGCGGAGTGACTGCATGAGGTTGCTCAGTCAATTTTTAGATCTTTGGTGAGACGCAAATCTAAATCGCGATCCGGGTAGACCACAATTAAGTCGCGGTCTCGACTACTTCTGCTGCCAAAGTCATCATCTCTGCGACTAGTATCTTCGCGCCTGATATCGCCCAAAATTGTGGCCAAGATCTCTCGGGCTCCACTAGAGGTTCGGGGGCGCCGGGAGGCAGTGCGCCGATTGGGATAGATAATCTCTGAGCGAGCATCGAGGTCATACCGACGACCGTTAGGAAGGATCAGATGTTTGGCCTCAAACTGGGTACCACTATCACGAGACCGCAGGCGACCTTCAATGCGACTCTCGCGAGGGATAACCACTCGTCCGGTATCATCGGCGCGAATATCTTCATCCACGTAGAGAGTCAGGTTGAGGTCATCGTTTTTGCGAATCACTAAGCGATCGCGATTCTTGGCCGAGGTGCGGATGGTTCGACCTTCGTAGAGACGTCCGCGATTAAACTGGGATCGATCTCCGTGGCGATCTTGCCAGCGATCGTTGCGCCGATTCTCCCATCGATCATCACGATCGCTATACCGACAACAATAGCCAGCGTCTTGACGCCGGCAGTCGTAGCCCCATCGCCTTGCGGCTTCAGGGAAAGATTGGGAATGCTTCCCAGAAAACTGAGCTTGGGCTGCTTCGGTGCCAATGCCTGATCCCACTAGCATTAAGGACACCAAGGTGGTGGGTAGGAGTCTAATTGTAGATTTCATAGGTATCACTGCCTTACGAGGAGTTTAGAGAGATTCAACAACCGATATGTGATCTCTATGACGCCTCAGAAATCTAAATAGTTTCTCTCAGACTGGGTTCTAGGCTTCCTCTAGCGTTGATGAGGGCACGACTACTGCTGCTGTTTGCCGATAGTAGCTCGCCACAATGGCGACCATTAACCACCATAAAGTATTGATTTCAGGACGATACCAAACTGTGTCCACGAAGCCATGAATGAGTGTGCCGACGATGGTGGCGATCGCACCCATCAACCACCACACCTCGCGGCTTTGTAATCTGCGGAGTTGGCGTAACTGCCCCCAGCCTTGCTGAAAGATCAACACAATCAGCCACATCAGACTGGCGAATCCCACCACCCCGGTCTCGACCAAGGTTTCCAAGTAAACGGAGTAGGCACTCAGAGCACTGTAGTTGGGCTTTTGAAAGAGGGGGTAAATCTTGTTAAAGGCGGCGTTGCCGGGACCGATGCCAAGCACAGGTCGGGCACCGATCATCTTCTGCACAGACTCCCAAACATTAATCCGAAAATTATTGCTGCTGTCAGCTCGACCCGAGAACACGCTTAAGGCCCGGTCGCGCAGGGGGGCAACAAAAGCAATGCCTAACACCACGACTGCCAAGATCGTGCCAATGGTCAGGGGGAAAATCCAAATCTGCCAAAATCGGGGTAAATAAGGTAACAGCCAATAGAGAGTCATCATAGCCATCATAAAAATAGCCAAAACTAGACCAATCCAGGCCCCTCGGCACCCGGTCCAGTACATGCAGGCACAGTGAACCATCAACATGGTGGCAGCTAGCAGTTTAGCCCCCCAGCGTTGCCATGCCACTAATGCACAAAGGCTGAAAATCAGGGCAGGTAGAATATAAGCTGCCAAGAGATTGGGATTGCCCAGATAACTATATACCCGTACTTCTTCCGCCGATGTAGAGTTGGGATCAACCCAAGTTGCCAGAGCCTCCGCTCCAAAGAACTTCTGGCGTACTCCGTAAATGGAAACAATGATGGCGGCATGTAGGTAAACCGTAATTAGCCAGGAGCGGAGTCGAGGTATCCGTACGACCCGCTCCGCCAGCACAAACACAAACAGATACAGGGTCATTTTCACTAACCCTGATGCTGCTGCCATTTTCACTGGAGACAGGACGGTGGCCATCACAGTAATGCCCCAGAACAAAAATACGAGTAGATAGATGGGGGAGAACCGAGTGTTTTTGAGGTCATCTGAAAAGGTAACCAGCAGCCAAAATCCACCACAAGCAACAGCCAACAGCCCAGTTAAGCTGTTGGGCACAAAAGGAGCGAGGGCAAAAACAGCCGTGAGCAATACCGCTCCAATTTCCTGATGCCATTGTAATAGCCAGCTCCCCTGGCGCCATTGGCGCAAAAACCCCAGCAACCGCCACATCAAACTCCCTTGTCGCCATTGACGAGTCTGGATGGAGTTCAAGGTAAGATTCTGCCACATTATATTCATAGGCTTTACTTTGTCAGACCATTCTCCAAGGCAAAGCGTACCAGTTCTGTCCGACTATTGGTGCCTGTTTTGCTGAATAGCCGACTGACATATTTTTCAACGTTGCGGACGCTGGTTTCCAAACGGCGAGCAATTTCTTTGTTCATAAGCCCTTCTGCGACTAGGTCTAATACACTCTGCTCACGGGGTGTAAAGTCGATTTTGACGGTCGGGGTGTTTGGGATCGCTAGGGAGGGCCGATTCATTAATAAAGCTCGAATTTCAGCCACCTGATTGGCTAAGTCGGCAATGTCTGTGGTGGCGGTAGCATCTTTAGCCTGTTTGCGAGCGAGGAGATTAGTAACGATGGCTACGAGTTCATCAGGATCAAAGGGTTTGGAGAGATAAGCATCGACTCCGGCGTTGTAGCCTTCAATCCGGTCTTTTGTCATGCCTCGGGCGGTCAAAAAGACAATGGGTAACCGACTAAACCGAGCGTCTTCGCGCATTTGTGCCAAAAATTGATAGCCATCGACTTCCGGCATCATAATGTCTGAAATGATCAGATCAGGGATGCGCTGTTGCAACAGGTCCCAGCCCACTTTGGCATTACTGGCGACATCTACGGTAAAACCGCTGTCTTCTAAGTAGGCTTGCACCGCTTCCCGCAATCCTGGCTCGTCGTCTACCAATAGTAAATGCCCGGTCATATAATTTTCATCACTGAGAACAACTAGCTTCAGTTTACCGCCCGAATCTGTCAGTATGAGGAGTGGGTGTCTGAGATACAGCTAAAGGTAGCGCTATGCGGTTAGAGTTTGTCCCAGTAGAAGAGTTTTACTTTGCTATTACCCTATGTGTACGAACGCTGGCGGAAATCGAAAATCCTGAGTTGGTCGCGCAGATGCAGGAAAAATTGGTAGAGTCCTACGGACAATCTTCGACAGTAGCGGCGGCTCAGCAAAATACGTTTAACTATGTGTTCCGGGTCCATGATGTGGACTGTGATCCAGCAGAAGAGTTGATTGTGTCAGTTGCAGATTGGGGTGAAGCGTTGCGGTTGGGTAGTGACTATGGCTGGATGTTGGACGAGAACCGCAAACCCAAACGGACAGAAAAATTTACTCAGCGAGATGAGTTTTTGCAACAGCTCAAAGACTACATACAAGAGAACTTCCAGATCGCAGTCATCGAACCTTTAACAGCGAACACTCCAGAGTAAAAATCTCATGGCCGTAACTTTAGCTAATGCTGATCACCTTGCAGAGGTGGCAATGCTATTTGATCAGTATCGAGTGTTTTACGGCCGATCTTCGAACCTTGGCGATGCTAAACAGTTTTTGGCCGAACGCTTTCGCACTCAGGACTCAACAATCTTTTTGGCATTAGACCAAGGAGATAGCGTCGGCTTTACCCAGCTTTACCCCAGCTTTTCGTCAGTTTCTATGCGACGGATTTGGATTTTGAATGATTTGTTTGTGTTGGCATCTCATCGTCGGCAAGGTATTGCCAAACAGCTAATGCAGGTAGCCGCAGACTATGCACAGAAGACAGGAGCAGTGCGTCTAGCGCTAGCAACTCAAAAGATAAATACTGCTGCCCAATCACTCTACCAATCTCTTGGTTATCAGCAAGATCAAGACCTTAGTCATTTTGTCTTAACTCTTTGATTTTTTTATTTCGATTATAAAAAATTTGTTGGATGGTAGGACTGCTTTAAGTTCTCTGGATCTAATTCGAAACTACTAGAAATCTGTGTAGAGCAAAGCGATATATTTGATTTAGTTCCTTCCTGAATGTCACTTAGCATAAGTCCGCAGAGATGTAGAACGATCTCAAAACAATTTTCTTGCTGTTTCTCCACAGTTCTTTACAAATAGAGCATCAATTGTTCCTCCGACAACACCACCAACTAGAGGTACAAACTTCATAAGATTGACAACACCTTTCTCACCAGCTTTGGTAACTAATCGAAAGCCGACTTTCTTATTGATTTCGATTAATACCTTTCCAGGTATTTGCTTGATTAAGTTTTGACATACCTTGTTGCCGACCGCAATTCCTGCATTTTTGAGTATGTTTTCTCCGGCTTCACCAATAAGGCACAATAAAACAAATGTTTTCACTTGTTCTGAGTGAATATTATATCCTTTTAGGTGAGCAACAGTTGCAGCCGTGTTAGCTCCCAGAGCATAAGAAGCTGCCAAACCCGCTGGAATGGTGATAGGCATCGTGGTGATACCTCCTAGACCTGTGACAAAGCCTGTGCCGGAAGCCTGGGCGATCCGCCAAGCAATAAGTGAATCAATAGCATCCTCAGTACTTGAACCTGCACATCTGTAATCTGCTACTGTTTTTTCTGGGGTGGGCAAAACTCCTAGCCCCTTAATTCCAGCATCAAAAATCCATTCAAGGGTAGCTTGAACCAAGCTATTGTTGTCAACATTGGATGGAGTAGCAACCATGAAAGTAAAATTCCTTGTCAGAGAGATATCTTTATTCCATGATTCCCTTTGCAAAACGTTGTAAGAATACGAAGAATTACTGATCTTTATTTTTATGAAATTTTAACCCTTGATCTAAGTAGACTTTTCTTAACGTATTTGTTGCATATAACATCGTTTCTCTTGAAAGAAACTTTTTGCACAGGGCACCCTTAGAGTGCCCTGTGCTTAGCAGTTGGAGAAAGTATGGCTAGTAGCAACAAAATCTACTTTAAAAAAGGACTAGGACCGCTAACACCAAAAATTTCAATTTCAGTAGAGATGCTGAAATCTTCAGTAAAAAAACAACAGGCTCCTTGGGTGGTTGATAGGGGATTAAACTCTATCGGAGTCAATTTCTCGGATATAGCTGCTTTGCTGGTTCATGAAGTATCCCCTCCTACAGGCTTAATAGAGCAAACATTGCACTCCAAACTGGGAGAAGCTATTGCTGAACAACTTGAACAAGTCATATCTAGTCGTGATCATCAATACACTACTCACCAACTCGTGTGTGACGGAGTTGAACAAGCACTTGCAGATGATGGGCGACTCAGTCTGATAGAACTTCTAGAAAAGATGCCAGCAGATGTAGAAGTAGATATTGACCAAATTGAAAACGTCGTCAAAATCATTGATAGCTTTGCCTCCACGATCCCTGGCAAAAAAGCTAACACAGATAGAAATTTAGATACGATTCTTGTCAACCTCATCTATCTCGGCAATCTGAGAGACAAAAAGTCTCATATTGATCAGGCGATGAAGTTCGCGAATGTTACTGCATCGATATCACCTTTCCCGCGACGCAAGGCCCTGCCTGAAGTATTAAAGATAGTTGATCAGCTTAACTCGAAAAAGGCATTGAAGACACTTAATTCTCTGTGAGAAATTGGTACAGGAATACAAGTTCGAAAATAGCCAAACTCAAATGATTCTCCGTGCTTTGGCCAAAACTGCACTGAAACACACGAACAGAGACGGGAACATTCTCAGTCACTCGTTTAAAGCCACAGTCCGTAGTGTTAAGTTTAGCCCTAGTGGCATCTATCTGGCTGCCGGGAGTGATGATTGCTCTTTACAAATGTGGAAAACCTACGATGATGGCCAGACCTATGTTCAGGTGTTCACAATTAAGGCTCATAAACGCGAAATTAAAGCCATTTCGTTCAGTCCAGATGGTCAGTTCCTAGTGAGTGCGGGTGAAGATGAAGTAGTGAAGGTCTGGAACCCACGAACTGGAACGTTGCTCTATACCCTCCCTCGCAACCATAATCATGGTGTTTTTAGCTTGGCCTGTCGTCAAGATGGTTTATTGGCTAGTGGTAGTTGGGACAAATGTATCAACCTCTGGGATACTCATCAACGTGCTAATCAAAGGACTTTGCAAGGACATAAAAGCCCTGTTTGGGCTCTTGCCTTTAGTCCAAATGGTCAAATCCTTGCGAGTGGAGCGGATGACAAAACAGCCCGCCTCTGGAATCCTGACACTGGCAAGCTCATTAATATCCTAGAAGGTCACAAACACGGTGTTTATGCTTTGGCTTTTAGCCCCGATGGAAACATTTTGGCAACTGGTAGTTGGGATCAAACTATTTGTCTTTGGGATGTAAGCAACGGCAAGTGTCTCAAAACTTTAAAAGGTCATAAAGCCTCAGTCTGGCAGCTTCAATTCACTACCGATAATCAGTACTTGATCAGTAGTGCTGACGACAAGTTGATTAATATTTGGGATTTAAAAACTTATTCGTTGCGCCTAACGCTTTCGGGGCACCGTAATGGCGTTTATGGGTTCGATATTTCGCCAATACAGCCTATACTCGCCAGTGGAAGTTGGGATCAAACTGTGAGGCTGTGGCACATTGCACTTGCAAGCTAGCGACGGTTCGAACTTTCGTGGGAGTACCTTGGTTAGTGACTCTCTTCAGTAGAATCGTTGGTGATGCTCCTTTGACTAGTGGAGCTGAGATAATCTCACCTAACTACCCTATATTTTGGCCCTGATATCACCTCAATCCTTTGATATATAAAGCCTAGGACTGCCTTGTTACCCGCCAAGCTGATGCGCATACTTCAAACAAGGCACTGATCAATCCGCGACCTCACTAATCCAGTATTTAGTGCGAAAGTTCCATACACTTAGTAATAAGCAAAGCTTAAGCAGCCTACACAAGGCTAATGATCAAAGTACTGGTTCTCTCTCCATGAATAAAACGTTACGCAAGGTCATTAAATTTGGATTGATTGTTGGTGTTGTTGCGATATTGATTGGGCTGCTCCAACAGTTGGATATGGAACCTGTAAAAGCTCAAGTCAAAGGGCTTGGACCCTGGGCACCCTTTGGGATTTTTGCCCTGCGCTCTATTAGTGTGGTGATTCCCATCATTCCCAGTACAATATGGTCTTTTTTCGCAGGATCTTTTCTGGATTATCCGTTAGCTGTAGCGACTGTAGTGATTGCAGATCTATTCTCATGTAGCTTAGGATTTTACCTTGCTAAACGATATGGTCGCGGCTTGGTCGAAAAGCTAGTTGGTACTAGATTCATGGGGAAAGTAGACGAGCTGAGTCAGAAACATCTAGAAAGCAACTTTTTTCTCTTAGCCGGGGCCCTGATGACGGGGGCCTTTGATTTTGTCAGCTACAGCGCTGGATTAACCACAACTAAGTGGAGAATGTTTCTGCCTGCTCTAGCGATCGCGGCTATCATTTCTGATGCACCGATGGTTGCCATTGGTGCCAACATTTTCAAAAAAGGCAATGGCTATATCTTTGCAGGATTGGCTATTTTGAGTGCTTTTTGTCTAGCAATTTTAGCGGGATGGCTACAAAAGCGAGCAACGGCCTCTGCTGTGAACAAGTAGGGATGCTGACTAAGAGATTGGGTTGGGGTCTAGTCCTGGCAGTCGGAAGACCAGCGCCACAATTCTGCCAACCGCTCAGCATGTTGATACTCTTGGTCTGCTCGCTGCCTTTGTGTAGTGGTTCCCTAGCAAAGAACCTTAATTGGCATGAGGGGAGGGCGATGGTACAGGGATAATAACGGGCGATTGCAGAGGAGTAGGTTTAGGGCTAGGACTGGGCCTCAAGGTGGGCTCAGGGGTCTCTTCAGGGGTGGGCTCAGGTCTAGGGATGGGATCCAGGGTAGGTTCTGGGGGTTCGGTGGGGACAGGTGTAGAGGTTGGCGATGGCCTTTCTAGATCCGCAATTCTGCGTTTCGCTGTGAAATAAATAGGATCGGCTCGGTTGTCCCAGTAAGGATTTTGAGGAAGCTGAAAGGCTAAGTCTCGGGCCGCATACCATCGTCCCCGGTCAAAGGCCGTTTTAGCTCTTTGAAACAGGTCTTGTTGTTGCTGCCATTGAGTTTGCCATTGCTGAACTTGCGTTTGGGCTTCCTCAGCGCTGTCATTGTTGCTGGGGACTTGATTCGCTAAAGCGATCGCAGCTTCTAAATTCCCTGACTGACGGGCTTCCTGTCTGGCTTGCTCCAGAAGATCATCACCAGTATTCACGGAAGTGACTTTGGGGTTTAAAAACGGTAGTAGTTCCTCTGTCACACCTAAATAAGTTAGACCCACCAAACCGAGTCCCAGCACAATCGCCATGGCCCCAAAACCAATCAACCAAGGTACACAACCTGACTCTTTAGATGCTGCTGCGATGGGTTTAGGTTTAACGGGTTGTTTAACAGGCTGAGCTACAGGCGTTGGTGGAGACACCACTTGTGTGGGCACAATAATCGAAGGTGAGTCTCCCTGGGCAGATAGAGGAGGGGAAGTAGCAGGCGCAGGAGAGGTTGGTTCAGGGACAGGAACCTTTGGAATCTGTGCTTCAGTCCCTGGCAATGCTTGTAACGCTTCTGTTGCCGTTTGATAGCGTAACTTGAAGTAGGGGCGCACCATCTTGGATAAGAACTGCGCAAACTCGTCACTCACTGCTGCCTGGTCGGTCCACATGAGTTCCCCATCAATGTCTTCCCGAAATTGAGCAGGTACAATGCCCGTAACGGCTTGAATTCCAATAATCCCTAAAGAATAGAGATCGCTACTGGCCCGGGGCTTGCCTTGGCTTTGCTCGCTAGCCATATAGCCCGGTGTGCCCACAACAACTGTGATGCTGGTGAGAGTATCTGTCACTAGGGCCTGGTTTCTCACCTGTTTAACAGAGCCAAAATCCACCAGAACCAATTTTTGATCTGCTTGCCGCCGAATAATATTATCGGGTTTGATATCTCGATGAATGACCCCTTGGTCATGGATAAATACCAAGATTTCCAAAATTTCTGAGAACAGCGATCGCACCTGAGACTCTGACCATCGCTCCCCTGCGACCAGCTCGTCTGTGAGGGGTGATCCGTCCACCAGCTCTTGAACTAAATAGAAATCTTGATCTTGCTCAAAGAAGGCTAATAACCGGGGAATTTGATCATGATGTCCCAGTTTTTCTAAAGTATCTGCTTCACTGCGAAAAAGACGGCGTGCTACTTCTAAAAACTTAGGGTCATTGCTAGCGGGTTGTAAAACTTTAACCACACAAGCTGGATTGCCTGGTCTGCGGGTATCTTCGGCAACGTAGGTTTGACCAAACCCCCCATAACCTAGGGAGCGGACAACCCGATAACGTCCATCTAGTGTTTGCCCAATCATGTTTTTAGTTCAACCTCTGCCACCCCTGCCCAGCATACCTAGGCGTAAAGATATGAGGATGAAATATTTCGGCGAGAAGTTCCATTGAATCCACCAACCGAGGGCCAGGTCGGTTGAAATATTGATTGCCATCAGTTACATAGATTTGATGGTTTTGCACTGCTCTTAACTGTTGCCACTGGGGATGTTGGGCCAACTCTTGGGTAGCTTGAGTGGTTTGCTGGAGATCAAACCCACAGGGCATACAAACAATGATGTCTGGATCGGCTGCGAGGAACTGCTCCCAAGTTAGCCAGCTAGAGTGTTGGCCAACGGTGCTTAAGCAGGGGTCTCCCCCTGCTAGACTGACCAGCTCAGGTACCCAGTTCCCGGCGATCATTAACGGATCAGTCCATTCGAGACAAGCCACGGTGGGCCGACGGCTAATATTGCCCAGTTGCTGTTGGTATTGAGTGATCCGGCTTTGCAACTGAGCAATGATCAGTTGATGACTACAGCCAAGGGTGACAGCGACTTGCTCCATATCTTGCCAAATATGCTCCAAGCGACTGGGCTGCAAAGAAATCACTTGCATAGATGGCTGAGTCATTTGCCCTAGCGCTTGTTCCACATCTGCCAGACTCACGGCACAGACTTCACATTGGGCCTGCGTCAGAATATGGGTGGGTCGGAGGTGTTTTAGCTGCTCCAAATCCAACCGATAGATACTCAAAGCAGATTGCAGCAGTGCTGTCACCTGGTCATGGATTTCACGGCTCTGTTCTTCCGAATTGAGGTTAGCCGCTGTACAGATCGGTAAATGCTGGACCTGGGCCGGATAGTCACATTCGTGAGAACGGCCCACCAACTTTTCTCCCAAACCTAAGGCCGCAACTATTTCTGTTGCACTGGGAATTAAAGAAATAATGCGCAGGTCTGATGTAGACATGCGAGATCGCTTACTCAATCGTGATTGACTGGGGACCACTGCCATTGTGGGTGTGGTCATCATTAGATGAGTAGATATGATCGTTAGGCCCCTGCTTTTGATGTAGCCAACTCTTGACGGGCTCTTCGGTTAAGTTTAGACGTAACAGTCCCGAGGCAAAGCCTCCCATGAAGGCAACAGGTTTGCTGACTAATTCTTGAAAAAGTGGTGATAATTCGTCCAAAAACATCTACTCGTCTCACGCAGGGTACTACTGTTATGTTAGCGCGACCTTCGAGATCATCCCCTGAGATTCGAGATCATCCCCTGAGAATTTGTGAGCAGCAGCTTATGGAGACGAAATTTTGACCTCGAAATCAGGCTCTTTTGATCGCACTGATCAAGTCTAGGGCATGATAGTCCACATCCAGATTACTACAACCGTATCCACAAGCAGTTAGGATACGGTTGGGCTGGGGATAAGTCCTGAAATCAATGCCATCCTTGGCCATCCAATATATATAAAATAGTTCGGTAGCAGGCCAGCCATCCCAGTTGCCGATGGCCTGCAGCAACAGCTAAAAGACAGAAAAACCCTCAAACAAGCATTGTTTAGATTATGCTCGGTCGAACCCTCGGTGGACGATATCAGGTTCAGAAGACATTAGGTGGTGGAAGTTTTGGTCAGACTTATCTGGCTGTTGATATTCATCGCCCTGAACGCCCTCAATGCGTCGTCAAACATCTGCAACCAACCAAACGAGATCCTGATTTTTTGCCCAAAGCCCGTTCTCTCTTCGAGCGGGAAGCAGTGATGCTAGAAAAACTGGGAAGCCACGATCAAATTCCGCGCCTGTTAGCCTACTTTGAAGAAAAACAAGAGTTTTACCTTGTTCAAGAATTTATTCCGGGCTCCTTGCTGCGAGAAGAGTTGCCCTTAGGCTGCCGATGGTTAGAAGATCAGGTAGGGCAATTGTTGACCGATATTCTCGATATTCTGGTGTTTATCAATCAATTTAATGTTATTCACCGAGATATCAAGCCTGAGAATATTATTCGCCGCCAACCAGATGGTCGACTTGTGTTGATTGATTTTGGTGCGGTCAAACAGCTACGTCAGGAAATTAGTAGCCATCCTCACCCCTTTTTACCCGTGGGAGGGACGATTGCGATCGGTACAGCGGGTTATATGGCACCCGAACAAGCCCAGGGTCGGCCTCGCCCCAATAGTGATCTCTATGCCCTGGGCATGATTGGCATCGAAGCCTTTATGGGTAAAAACCCAACCCAGTTTGTTCAAACTGCTCAGGGTGAAATTGACTGGCAAGAAGAGGTTTCTGTTAGTCCAGCCCTGGCAGATGTCCTGCAACAGATGGTGCGCTATCACTTTCAATATCGGTACCAGACAGCCCAAGATGTTTTGCGAGATTTACAAGGACAACAATCATCAGGATGGTTGAAAAAAATGGGCAAGATCTTCCGCCCGCCTGTACAAAAACGATGGGCAGGAGATCCTGATCCTGCCATTGAGCGTCGGTATCAGACCACTCCTCAAGTCGCTCGCCCTGCTGATTTTCCGTCCAATCGCTTTGATGTTGAGTCACTCTCTGCTGATCCTGAGAGTGCTACCCAACCTGTCTTGCCAGAGACAACCCACCAAGTTTTTATCAGTGCTCTCAATCGTGAGCCTGAATTACAGGTGGCTCAGCAATTGTTCGGGGCCATCAAAATGGCTGGATATCAGCCCTTTATGTCTACCCAAAGTTTGGAGCTAAAAGGGCATTGGGCCCAACATCTTGATCAAGCGCTCAAAGCTTGTAATGTTTATATTCTGCTTTTATCTCAGGCATCAGCCCATAGTGAGCTGATGCTACAAGAAGTGCGGGCCGTCAAAACATTGCATCAGCACCGCCCTGACCAACGGCCCCAGATCGTACCCATTCGGATCGATCTGCCAATGGATGGTTCCTTGAACTACGAGTTGAGAGGATATCTCCATCGCTTGCAACAACGGATTTGGCGCTCCCCTGCTGACACACCTACTTTGGTGCAAGACATTCTCGCGACGTTGGCTGCTAGTGCTTCAATAGCCAAAACCTCTGAACAGCCTAGTTCAAGCTCTTTCCCCACTGTGCCACCGATAAAACAAGGATCGGATGCGCCCCCCTTACCCGTAGCAGAACCGGAACTGCCAGAAGGACAAGTCAATGTGGCTTCGGCGTTCTATATTGAGCGACCGCCGATTGAAGCCCGTTGTGCTGAAACAGTGGTACAGCCTGGTTCTTTGATTCGGATCAAAGCACCTCGGCAAATGGGAAAGACATCCTTAATGGCTAGGATTCTCCATCAAGCCTCTAGTCAAGGCTTAAGCACAGTGTCTTTGAATTTGCAATTAGCAGATGGCAAGGTGTTTACAGATTTGGATCGGTTGTTGCGGTGGTTATGTGCCAGTATCAGCCGTAGACTCCGGTTACCCAATCGAATTTCTGAAGTCTGGGATGATATTTTTGGCAGTAAATATAATTGCACTGCTTATTTTGAGGAACATTTACTGCCTGAAATTTCCGGTCCCTTGACCTTGGCCTTGGATGAAGTTGATCGCGTATTTGAGTATCCCGAGATTGCCAGCGACTTTTTCGGGTTGCTCCGGGCCTGGCATGAAGAGGCCAAAAACCAAGAAATTTGGCAAAAATTGCGGCTGATCGTGGTTCATGCAACGGAAGTATATATTCCTCTCAATACCAATCAGTCTCCTTTTAATGTGGGATTACCCATTGATTTGCCGGAATTCACGCTGGCGCAAATGAGGCAGTTAGCTGAACTCCATGATTTAAATTGGGATGATGCTGAAGTTGCCCAACTCCAAACCTTGATTGGTGGGCATCCGTACCTCTCTCGCTTAGCGTTGTATCACATTGCTAAAGGCGACATGAGTTTGTCCCAATTGATGGCCACTGCGCCGACGGAAGCAGGGCTGTTTCGGGATCATCTGCGGGGACATTGGTGGAACCTACAACAGCATCCTCAGTTGGCTACAGCTTTTGTAGCAGTTGTCATGTCCGAGCAGGCTATTGCCCTAGAACCTTCTGTATTGTTCAAACTCCATAGTTTGGGTCTGATTCAATTGGTAGGAAATGGGGCTAGTCCCCGCTGCGATCTCTACCGACAATATTTTTCTTCGATAGCAGCATGAAGTCAAGGGGGAAGGCTAGAGTGGTTTGAGGGGGTTGACTGCTTCTACTGCTCAACCTCATCTTCAGCTATCGGCCATCAGCTTATGGATACCTCTATTTCAGATTGGAATCAGGATACTCCGACTATCAATCCCTACCAGGTGGGTGGAAGTTTGCCGATAGATGCGCGGACCTATGTTGTGCGGCAAGCGGACCGCGATCTATATCAAGCCCTTAAGGCAGGTGAGTTTTGTTATGTGCTGACAGCCCGGCAGATGGGAAAGTCCAGCTTGCGGGTTCACACGATGAAGCGCCTCACCTTAGAAGGCTTTGCTTGTGCGGCTATTGATGTCACTAAAATTGGTAGTCAAAATATTACGGCTGAACAATGGTATGCCAGTCTAATTGGCGCTCTGGTAAGTGAGTTCAAGCTAGGGGAGCAGTTTCATTTACGGTCTTGGTGGCGCGATCGCACCCTCCTGTCCCCTGCTCAACGCCTCACCGACTTTATCGAGCAGGTGCTGTTTGAGCAGGTGCCTCAGAATATGATCATTTTTATCGATGAAGTGGATAGCTTGCTCAGTCTGGGTTTCTCCGCGGATGACTTCTTTGCTCTGCTCAGGGCCCATTACAACAGTCGAGTTGATCACGAGGACTTTAAGCGGTTGACCTTCGCCCTATTTGGCGTGGCCACGCCCTCACAGTTGATTCAAGATCAGCAACGAACACCCTTTAATATTGGTCAGGCCATTCCGCTCCGAGGCTTTCAACCCTCGGAAATCTGGCCGTTGGCCGTTGGCTTGCATGCCGTCTCAGAGTATCCTGACCGTCTGGTTCAATCCATTTTGACCTGGACCAATGGTCAACCCTTTTTGACCCAAAAACTCTGTAAGTCGATAGCAGCAGCAACGACTATCCCCACCGGGAACGAAGAGGCATTTGTCGCTAACCTGGTGCAATCACAGATCATTGATCACTGGGAAGCCCAGGACGAACCGGAGCACCTGCGGACCATTCGTAATCGGTTGCTGCACAACGAAAAGCAGGCAGGGCGGCTCTTAGGCGGCTATCAAAAACTATTAACGGCGGCTCTACAGCATGGCCAAGCAGGTATGCCCACGGACAACAGCTCAGGGCAAATGGAACTGCTCCTGTCAGGGCTAGTCATTCAAGATCAGGGCCGACTCTACATTCATAATCGCATTTATGCCAATATTTTTAATCTTGACTGGGTAGAACAGCAGTTAGCGCAATTGCGGCCCTATGCAGAAGTGATGCAATCTTGGTTGCGGACGGCGGGGCAGGACCCATCCCGATTGCTGCGGGGGCAAGCCTTGCGTGAAGCTTTGGCCTGGTCCAATACTAAAAGTTTAAGCGACCAAGACTATCAATTTCTGAGTGCGAGCCAACATGCTGATAAGCAAGAGGTTGAGGTTAGTCTTGAAACCGAACGGCAATCCAAAAAGGTCATTGAAGACGCCAACCAGATTCTCACCCACGCTCATAATCAAGCCCGCCGGATTATTCGAGTTGCGATCGCAGGCTTAGCATTGGTATCCGGTATTTCCGTTCTGGCAATTGCCATTGGTATGCGTACAGGACAGGACTTGCAAGAATCCCAGCAAAGCCTGGCCCTTGAGCAAGAAGGAGCGATCACCCTCAAGCAGTTTCCGACCAATCAACTCCAAGCCTTGCACTCAGCCATCGTCCTGGGCCAAAAACTACAGAAACTAGCCCCTTCCCAGGGTAGTATGCAAGACTATCCCACAGTCAAACCCATCTTTGTACTGCAAACAATTCTAGACAGCATCTACGAGAAAAATACGTGGCAAGGACATAAAGGGCAAATCAATAGTGGTTTCTTTAGCCCTGGCGGTCAACAGCTGATCACAGCAGGGAAAGACGGGTTCATCCGCATTTGGTCGGATAGGGGAGAGCAGCTGCAGCAGTTCGAAGTTGATGAGCAAGGTTTGAGATATGCCAATTTTCTCAAGGACGGTCGAATTCTAACGATTACTCAGGCTGGTGAAATCCAGTTCTGGACGTCTTCGGGGCAGTTCAGCTCAGAAGGATCACAAATCATCGGCAAACTTAATAGCATTCGTTTTAGTCCTAATCTCGATCAATTTGCAACTGCCTCAAGTAATGGCCAAGTTCAACTGTGGGATCTCAACGCTCGGCAACTCACTCAATTCATTGCTAATAATGGCCAAGTCCGTAGTCTCAGTTTTAGTCCTGATGGTCAGTCTATAGTGACCGTTGGAGCCAATGGCACAATGCAGTCCTGGACCTTATCTGGCAGAAAACTGAGTGAATGGGAAAGTCAGGCGAACCCCAGCCTGAAACTCAGTAGCGTTAGCTTCCTGCCTGAGTCCTCCCGCAATGCATTTCCGTCGAGCCCTGAAGATCAACACTTTGCCATGGTAGGTTCCGATGGCCTCATCCGGCTCTGGAATGCCGCAAGTACTCAACCGCTCAATGTTTGGCGTGGGAGTCAGACCCCCATCTATCTGATTGATGCTAACCCGCAGGGGCAACAGCTTGTAACGTTAGGAGAAGACAGCACCATTCGCTTATGGGACTTTGCTGGTCGACAACTTGCAGAACTTAAAGGTCATGCTGGGTTGGTGAGTAGTGCTAGTTTTAGCCCCGATGGTCAACGCCTGCTCACGACGGGCAAAGATGGTAGTCTTCATCTTTGGAATCTAGGTGGACAGAAGCATTGGCGAGGTCAACATCAAAGTATCTGGAGTCTTGCCCTTCATCCTCAAGGCAAGGTTGCCACCACTGGGAAAGATGGCAAACTACGGCTGTGGACAACATCAGGAAATTTGCTCTGGGAAGTAAACGCTCACAAACGGGGAAATGATGTCGTCTTCAGTCCCGATCTAAAGCAGATGGCCACAGCTGGCGAAGATGGCCATGTCCGCATCTGGGATTTGCAAGGGCGTCAACTCCAAGATCATCTCGTGGCCAAAAAGGGAGTCTATTCTTTGAACTATGACCCTAGTGGTAACTTACTGGCAGCCGCAGCCAATGATGGCACAGTGCATCTATGGAATTTCGAGACTGAAGAACATCGCCAGTTCGTCGTTTCAACTGCTCCAGTTTTGGCAATTCGGTTTAGCCCCGATGGCCAAAAGCTCGTCACTGCTGGAAAAGATAATCAGGTTAAGATTTGGACCCCTTCAGGCGAAGAACTCGCTAGCTTTGATGCTCAGCAAGGTTGGTTAAGTGATGTGCGTTTTACCGATGAGGGCCAGTCTGTCGTGACGGCTGGGAAAGATGGCTCCGTTCGATTTTGGTCTACAAAGGGTAAGTTGCAATCGCAATTTCAAAGTCATCCGAACGATATTTTACGACTGGTTGTCAGCCCTGATGGTCAGCGTTTAGCCACCGCTGGGCAAGATGGCATTGTTAAAATTTGGACATCCGGTGGACAACAGTTAGCTGAACTCACAACGCATCAAGGCGCGGTATACAGCATGCAATTTTCCGCTGATGGTGAGTCTCTGATCACGGTAGGCAAAGATGATGTGATTCGGGTATGGCAAACGGGGAATCTCTCACAATTGCTGCAACGGGGGTGTCAATGGCTACAAATTTATCTTCAGCAACACCCTGATGTTGCCAATACTTGTGTCCGAAGTTAACAGAGATATACCAATTTGTAGCCAATCTGACAATTTATGGCGATGTTAGTATCCACCTAAATGTATCATTTGGCTTCGCAAAATTCAGTAAGGGAGCATTGTCAACTAATATGAAGATATATCAGTAATATTAACGGTCAACAAATATTGGTAAACTTCCTGCGCTAGCTGATCAATTTATGTTCTGCCTAGGTCAGAAACGTTACCTAGTGATCACTCTCAAAGTTTGTTGCCAAGAGGCCCTGAGATGACTGAAAGCTTTCTGTGTGAGCGAATACTAGCTCATATATGTTTATTTTCCTAAACCAACAGCCGGAATGAGTTCATCTTCCGAGACACCTCTCGAACATCTTGAACATGTAGTCAAGTCAGATGCTGGACTACAGCTGTTGTTGTTTGTCGACAAACGCTCCACGGCCAAAGAGCAAATTAATCAAATTGCTCAGTACTTAGAAACCCTGCAACTCGACTTTGATTTTGAGTTGCATGTGGTTGAGGTGGCCGAACAACCTTATTTAGTGGAGCATTACAAGCTAGTTGCGACCCCAGCCTTAGTCAAAGTTCGGCCGGAACCGCGGCATATTTTGGCTGGTAGTAATTTAGTCTCTCAACTAGAGGAATGCTGGCCATATTGGCAGCATTCACTTCCATCTAATGGCCTGCTTGAGAACGAGTCAGTTCTGAATGGAGAGGAAGCATCTTTTGCAGATGCTGCTCAACTCATGCAGTTGTCCGATAAAATGTTTCGGCTACAGCAGGTGAATGAAGCCTTACAGGATCAGCTAAAATTCAAAGATCGAATGATCACCATGTTGGCCCATGATCTTCGTAATCCTCTGACGGCAGCAACAATTGCCTTAGAAACTTTAGAAGGACAATGGGACGAAGATCGTGAAACTCTTCGAAGTTTGTCTTCTGAGCTGATCCAGCGATTGACTCACCACGCCCATACTCAAACCCAGATCATTGAGCGGATGATTACGAATCTTCTGGAGGCCTCGCAGGGGAGTGATCCAGGCTTGCATATTCATCCCAAGCAACTCGATTTAGGTGGGTTGTGCCAAGGGATCTTATTAAGAGTTCAAAATGCGCTCAGTGTAAAATCTCAAACTTTAAGTAGCGATATTCCGCCCGATTTGCCCCTTGTCTATGCCGATGCCGATCAAGTTCAGCAAGTCATTCTGAATCTTTTAGATAACGCGATGAAATATACCCCCAAGCAAGGGAAGATTCAGTTATCTGTCTTGCACCGAACAACCCAAAAAGTTCAAGTCAGTATCAGTGACGACGGTTTGGGTATTCCCTTAGAGCAGCAAAAAGATATTTTTGACCATCAATACCGATTGGCACGAGATCAAAATGAATCTGGCTATGGTATGGGCTTAGCCCTGTGCAAGCGCATTATCGGTGGTCACTATGGTGAACTTTGGGTAGACTCGGTTCCAGGCCAAGGCAGTTGTTTTCATTTTACGCTGCCGGTTTACCGATAATAAGGATCCCAAAATGACTGACTAGGTCTGCGATCATCAATAGTTATAAAATTTTGTAGATTTTAAGACAGTAGTGGTCCAAGACCATAGTAGGCTGAAATCAATGCTTCGTTTGCAAATTCGATAAGGTAAAAGATTCATGGTTGAACGTGGTTCTAAGGTTAGAATTCTCCGTCCGGAGTCTTACTGGTTTCGGGAAATCGGCACCGTTGCCTCAGTGGATCAAAGTGGTATTAAGTATCCTGTAATTGTCCGGTTTGACACTTGTAACTACTCTGGGATCAGTGGTACTGCTGCTGGTATTACCACCAATAACTTCGGGCTACATGAAGTAGAAGAAGTTGAATCTGGTGGTAAGAAAAGTTCCACTAATCCCAAGTCGGGCAAACAAACACCCATAGAGCCTAAGGCTCGTGCCACCACTGGTCAAACAAAAACAGATGCGACTAAGGGTGCTGAAGCCACAGCTAATCCAGGATCTGGGAACATTGTGGTTGAAAATGCCCCTCCTGGAACAGACAACAACTAAGCGTGGTTCGATTCATTTAAGAACCAGCCAAAGTTGTGCCTGAGTTGCCCGAGGTTGAAACGGTCCGGCGTGGATTAGAGTCCACCACGGTAGGATTGCAGATTATGGGTGGGGAAGTCGTGTATCCACGAACGATTGCCCACCCTGATTCCCTCCATTTATTTCTAGCCGGTCTGCAAGGATCGACCCTTATTGATTGGCAACGCCGAGGCAAATATCTTTTCGGCCAACTTGGTGAAAGTAGCTTTACTAGTACAGCTCATCGTACGAGAGGATGGCTAGGAGTTCATCTGCGGATGACGGGTCAGCTTCTATGGGTGAGGTCAGACGAAGCGGTACACAAGCATACGCGTGTCCGTCTTTTTTTTGCGGATAACCGTGAACTCCGTTTCGTTGATCAGCGGACCTTCGGCCAAATGTGGTGGATTGCACCTAACGAGGTCCTTGAACAAGTTATGGGTGGCTTGCAGCGTCTAGGACCTGAGCCCTTTGCTGACGATTTCTCCGTTGAGTATTTACGGCAATCCTTTCAATCCCGGCAGCGATCGCTGAAAAGTGCGTTGCTAGACCAGTCCTTGGTGGCAGGATTAGGCAATATCTATGCGGACGAATCCTTATTCCTTAGCGGCCTACGGCCATCGACGCCGTGCTGTCAGCTGCAAACTAAACACATCCAACAGCTACGGACATCAATTGTTAAGGTATTGTCGACTAGTTTGACGGCTGGCGGGACAACCTTCAGTGACTTTCGAGATGTGAAGGGGGTTAATGGTAATTATGGTGGTATGGCCTGGGTCTATGGACGTCAAGGGCAGCCATGTCGATCCTGTGGCAGCGAGATTGAGCGTATTAAACTAGTGGGGCGCTCTACCCATTTCTGTCCGCAATGCCAACCCGTCCTAAAATGATGGCTGATAGCGATCTCGTGTTCATCTCACTGACAGGAGGCTGAGGCAATATGCAAAACAGGCAAATCTTAATTACGGGCGGCACAGGAGGGTTAGGACTAGGGGTTACTCCCCAAGTATTAGCTACGGGTGCTGAAGTGACACTGCCCTACATTACTGAGTCTGAAGTGGAGCGATTGCAACAAACTCTATCTCCCGCAGAACGGGTGAGAACTCACTTTGTAGCTACAGACTTGGAAAAAGAAGCTTCTGTAGCGGAGCTAGTTGATGGTATGGACCGAGTCGATGCTGTCATTCATTTGGTCGGTGGGTTCTCTATGGGCAAAACCCATGAGTATGCCTTTGAAGATTGGCAACAAGATTTGAATCTGAATTTAAATACAGCGTTTTTAGTTTGTAAACATAGTCTCAGGCGCATGTTGCAACACAATTACGGACGGATCGTCACTGTGGGGTCTAGAGGCGCTGTGACTCCGGGAGGGCAATTAGCGGCTTATTGTGCCGCCAAGGCTGGTGTGGTGGCTTTGACGAAGGCGATCGCAGATGAAACTAAAGGCACTAATATTACCGCTAATGTTGTGTTACCTAGCATTATTGATACCCCCGTCAATCGTGAATCCATGGGTGAAGACAACGCCGATCAGTGGGTCAAACCCGAGTCTTTAGCCCAGGTAATCTGCTTTCTAGCCTCTGACGCCGCCCAGGATCTTAGGGGAGCTGCTCTTCCTGTTTATGGCAATGTTTAACCCTTTTTCCACCTACTTACAGAGTCTGTATCCTACATTCAGCAGGCTACCTAGCAGAGTAGATAATATTTTTCACAGCCCTTACCAAGGAACGGCAAGATGAGTTGCTGCCTGCTGAATGTAGGTTAGAAGAAAATATCAATGCTCAAGAAGATAGACAACCCCCTTTTAGTTGAACACATACATCTATCTATGGCAGCCACATAACACGGCGTTGGTATGGACGGCCTGTAGATCTTGATATTGCAGTCAAGGTTACTTACTGCCGTTCAACTTTGCCGTTAGGTACATATTCTTTGCCCAAAGGTGGCTCTTGATTGTCAGTAACATATAAGTTACCATTGATCTAGTTATGAAAGTCCAAGAATATATTAGAAAAGATAGCTCAAATCCTTATCAGAAATGGTTCGATAGCCTAGATGTCATAGCTGCTACGAAGGTGACAGTTGCTAAGTCTCGTCTAGAGTTAGGCAACACATCCAGCATCAAGTGGTTCGATGGAATCGGCGAATATAGGATTGACTGGGGGCCAGGGTATCGAATTTACTTAGCTCAAGAGGGTAAGCAACTCATTGTTCTTTTTGGGGGTGGCACCAAAAAAGGTCAACAGTCAGATATTAGCCATGCTAGAGAACTGTATCAAGAGTATAAAAGACGAAAGAAAAAGGCTAGCGAAGCAATAACGCCAAAAGAAACCAAGAAAAAGAAGAGGAAAAAGGGGAAAAGATCATGACATTAACCAGAGACTTCAAAGAAACAGTTAATGCACGAGTCCAACGAGATCCTGCATTTGCAGCAGCTCTACTAGATGAAGCTGTGTCCCTTTTCCTCAACGGTGAACCAGAAATTTCAAGACTCATATTAAGAGATCTTGTCAATGCAACTGTAGGTTTCGAGGAACTGGCAATTGCAACCTCTAAGCCCAGCAAAAGCCTTCACCGAATGTTATCTGCAAAAGGTAATCCGACGATGGATAATCTAACGACTATTCTCAATGTCCTTCGTAAAACATTGCGTGTAGATATCAAAGTTCAGACTGTTCCTTGCGCTTAAGATTGAGTTTATGGTGAAGATCTAATGTTGATGCCGAGATAGTACCTATCCAGAACTTGCAAAGGTAGGCACTGGATTGCTAGGAGGATCTACACGATCAAAAGGCTTGCAGGGAAAGGGTTTTGATTAAAAATAGAAGTAAAAGCGTAAAGTCCTTATCACATAAGCCTTAAGAAGCCCTAGATCCTGTTAAGAGACCAGTACCCGCCCAACACATTGCGGATCAGCTCTAACAGTATTCTCTGTCTGGGGCAGCAAGAGTTCCTACATATAATGTAAACAGCTATTCTCTCTGATGTCGCTTTTATGGACTACCAACATATCATCACAATTGAGTCTGGAAAGCGCAGTGGCAAGCCGTGTATTCGGGGAATGCGAATCACAGTATATGACATCTTAGAATACTTGGCAGGTGGGATGACCGAGGCAGAAATTCTAGAAGATTTTTCCGAACTTACTTCGGAAGATATCAAAGCTTGTCTTGCGTTTGCAGCCGATCGTGAGAAAAAGCTATTTGTGGCGTCGCTGTGAAACTGCTGTTAGATGAAAATCTATCAGACCGGATTATTCACAGGATTGTCGATCTTTATCCAAATTCTGAGCATGTTAAGGCGTTAGGGCTTATCTTCAGATCGGTAATTGTCCAACATCGAAGATTATTCAAACCTTGAGAGAGTGTGTGGACACGATCACTCAATTTGCAAGTAGCGAAACGGAAAGTCTTCTGGTGCTAGCGTAGTGTGGAGCCGTCGCGTCACTGCCGACTGTATTGAGAGAGTACCTATCCAGACCTTGCAAAGGTAGGGTCGATACATACTGATATGACTGCCTATCCTCTAGGATCGCCAGGGGGTAGCATTCCATCAACCCCGCTCTCAGCAGGATGCTTGTACACTGCATTTAGAGTGAATAATCAAGCCCTAAAATCTCATGGTTCGAATCTTTATTTCTCTAGTCTTAGTGAATCTACTGTGGTTAGGCAGTGGCTATTTTACGCCTACCTGGGCTGTCACATTGCAGCCCCTGGGCGCACTACCGGGTCTGTCAGGTGTATTAGCGGGCACCCCCCCCAGCGACTTAGGCGTTCATGACGGTCACTTGTCTCCTTGTCCTGATTCCCCTAACTGTGTGGTCAGCCAAAATGCGGATGAAGACCATGCGATCGCACCTCTAACCTACCAAGGCGATCTCAATACTGCCCGCGCAGCCGTCTTAAAGGTGTTGAGTGTTGTGCCCCGCACCCAAGTCGTAGAGCAAACCAAAAATTATATTCGGTTTGAGTCTAGCAGTCGGTTATTGGGGTTTGTCGATGACGGCGAGTTTTATTTCCCAGAGGAAGATAATCTCATTCAGGTCCGTTCAGCCTCCCGATTAGGAGAATCTGATTTGAGCGTCAATCGCAGACGGATTGAGCAAATTCGACTCGCTTTACGGGACTTGGGTGTATCGTCGTGACCACATTGTACCGATGGTTAATGCCTACCCTCTGCTGCATTCTCTTATTGACGGGCTGCGACCTGCCCCAGGTCACTGCTGAAGCTCGGATTTTTTTGAATCTATCCTTAGAATATCTAGACGAATATCAGCTTCCCCAAACGGACTTTGACAGTACGGTGGTGGGAGGGTTGTCGGCAATGGCTTATAACCGCAAACTAGATCGCGTCTATGCCTTGTCTGATGATCGGGCTCAACCTCGGTTCTATACCCTCAATCTCCAGCTTGATCAAGCGAACCCTGACCGTCCCACCATCAAAACCCTCGACCTAGAAGATGTAACTTGGCATTCGCGTTATCCAAGTCTGAATAAATGTCTTGCCTCATCCTCTTGTAATTCAAGCCTCATCAGTACTTGACTCAAGGCTGGAATAGATATCAGGGGCCAAGCCCAGGAGCTTTATGATGC
>Ga0209185_1000331_pt1 | contig 61056 bp, 76 predicted proteins | sample SidtaG_2_FD_187425 | JGI IMG/M metagenome (GOLD analysis project Ga0209185, IMG submission 187425) | Marine algal microbial communities from Sidmouth, United Kingdom - Sidmouth_Asex2 metaG (SPAdes) (version 2) | ecosystem: Host-associated > Algae > Red algae > Unclassified | place: Sidmouth... | reverse complement strand
TGCAATAGCTGCAATCGCTGCAATAGCTGCAAGAGCTGCAATAGCTGCAAGAGCGGCAATAGCTGCAATAGCTGCAATAGCTGCAATCGCTGCAATCGCGGCAATCGCTGCAATCGCTGCAATCGCTGCAATAGCTGCAATCGCTGCAATAGCTGCAAGACCGGCAATTGCGGCAATCGCTGCAATCGCTGCAATAGCTGCAATCGCTGCAATAGCTGCAAGACCGGCAATTCCAACAACCATTATTTGTTGAATTATCTTGCTTATAGTCTGAACGTTTTTCGCTAAATGATTTTGATACACCATTGATAGATTTATCTTCTCTTTTTAGAAATTCAGCATACGATTTAAAAATCAATGTTTTTTGCATTGTTCTATTATTTTAATTGTTGATTTATAATTATTTGATGTCGCCAGTATAAGCGATTAGATTCATGAGTCCTCGCATAGTAGTTACTCCTTCGAAGCTCATCTCCCCGACCTGGGGACTAAAGCTCTGAAGCTTATTCTTTGGATCCACGTGCAAGTAATCCAGTTCTACCTTTACGTTGCCGACCTTGTATACATCTGTGTCGTATCTGCCATGTCTATATCCAGGGCTGTTATTGATGCCTGCAGCCTTTAGGTTCTCGGCATTGATTGGCTTGGGAGGTTCTATGCCTTCGATATCGTATGGCTTGACCTGGTATCCAGAGAACTCTTTGTTCATTCGGTCGCTTTCCTTTTTAGCGACATCTTCTTTGTAGTGAACAGACCAGACGCTATCATCTGGAGCCTGTACTATAAAAACTTCCTTTTGCATATTACTTATTTGTTGATTTACAATGTCCAAAAGCGAAACCATTTAAAAATATCTCCATGTTGGGTATCTAAATAGTCGCTCACAAATCCGTATAAAGAATCATTATCTAACTTGTATATTTTGTCGTCACAGATAATTGTTTCGTCTACGAATTCACCTGTTGATTTGATTTTCGCTCTTATTCCTATTTTTACCATATTTAGTAATTGAACTCCTCCCTTACAATGTCGGCTCGGAGCTCTTCATTATACTCCTCTGCTTCCTCTAAGGTTTCAAACCAGTGCCACTCTTCGCGACCATTGCCATGACCAGGGATCCAGTTATAATAAAATAGCTTCTTCTTGAGGATTCGTTTGTTGAACCAGTGCTTTATACTTCCAGCGATATAGAGTATCAGGAGAAGTACTACACAAGTAACTATTACTACGATGGTGATCACCTCACCGACTGAGAAGTATATCATGTTACCTTTTTAATTGTTCGAAAAAAGAAGGCGATCCCACACCTGAAACCGCCCTCATATCAAATTGTTCTTTCAATACAATAATACATTAAGTATTGTATATATGCAATAGTTAATCAATAAATCCAATAACTTTTAAGTTATCTGCCGAAACCAACAACTTCTCTCCACTCTGGACCATCTCTGAATTTACCACATATACTCTGTGTTTCCCATTAATAGGGGACTCATCGTTATATACCAGCCCCTTCTTGCCTACCTTTGTAATCACTAAATTGCCTGATCGCCTGCTTGCCATATTTTTCTATATTTTATCATTTATTTTCAGAGTTTCCGAGGAGGACTTTCGGGGGTTTTGCCATAGGTTGCCAAGCAACAACTCTCTTCTCATCATCATTCCTGGCATCACATTCCTCAAAGCAATCATACCACATTACAATTCCCAATTCTCCACATGGTCCCCATTCCCCTCCAGATACAGTATTGTCACTGTATAGTATCTGGACTATATCTTCATCTAAGGGGAGGTTGCCAGAACTTACGTATATCCAGTTATTCATACTTTTTCAATAGTTATTGTACAATACTGCTCTTCCATAAAGTGCACGATTCTGATTATTTTGTACGTATCGTGTTCGATATATACAAGATCTTCCATTCTTGGTACAAATAAACAATTCTCTCTTTCCTGGAAGACTTCTTCTTGACCTGATATTAAAAATTTGATTCTCATATTGAATTATTTAGCTCCAGTATCACTTGTGCCTTCTGGATTGGCTATCTCCTGGAGAGCCTCAACCAGGCTATACAGCGAGAGTTCTACCATAAACTTGACTACTTTAGGTGTATCGATGATTGCATACTTGGTATTGTAGAACCAGAGCCATCGTTTGTATGCTGGTGAGTCTATTACAGGGATATTGACGTGCTTTACCTTTGGGATCTTCTTGCTGGCTATATAATCCTCCAAGGCCTTCATCTCTCTTTCTATTACAACCAATTGCTGAACAATCAAATTATGCTTCTCTGAGTTGATTATTTCATTAAACATAAGACTTATCATGTGGCTCCTGGCAGATCGTAAATCTTCGAGGCTATCTTTTAATCTCCTCGGTGGTGGTGGCGGAGGTGTCATCGGCTGTGGTAAGTTGGGATTCATTTATTTTTCTTTTAGCCATGCCTCATAAGAATCGGCTTTCTTGATTGATCTTGCAACTAGCTCCTTCATGCTTACTTGAATTGCTCCATGTTGGATTGCCAGCTTTTTCTTACTTTTCGAGATATCAAAATGCTCCTTTGCAGAACCTATATCTTGCACCCATTTCCTTGCAACTCCGATCTTATCTGCCATTTCAAATAACTCATCAGATGTATCGGCTGCCATGTGACACATAATCATTCTTCCGAATTTTGCTTCCATATTATCAACGTATACTGCCATAAAACTTAATTTTTATAATTTAATCTTTTCAATGGTCATTCTATTGTCTGGTTCATCAAGAAGCCAGTCAGGAAGGATATCGTCCCAGTAAACTATTGATATAATTTCGCCATCCTTCTCTTCCCAGGTTGCAATATCTCTTATGGGGATCATGTATGCTGTCTTGATCATACTAGCTCTGGTTTGCGCTCTTTAGGCTTGATATAAATATGCTCAGGAACGATATCCATTGCTTCCAGTATAAATTCGTCTACTTCGGTGACTGGAGCGAAGTACTGCGACTTTCTCCAGTAAGAGGATAGTGGGAGCGTGTCCCTGCATTCGGTGCAGTATATCTTGACTACTCCTTCAGGTAGTATTAGTCCGACATCAATAGATTGCTCACAGCACATGAAAGTATCGATGACTGGATAGATCTCGCCTTTTTTTATTTCTGGCATATCCTGGAGGGCAACTACTCTCTGCCCTTTTTCGAATTGTCGCTTTGGGTTTGGTTTGTCCATAGTTAAAATATTGGGAATTCTCTTTTAAATAATGCTTCGTGTTTAGGATCCTTGTCTTGGACCTTGTCTATCTGCTTGAAGAAGTATGGCGTTTTATATAGCCTGCATATCTCCCTCATCTCATGTGCCCAGGCAATATCGAAGGGACGCTTTCCTGGTCCACTCTCTCCTCCTTGTATTACCCAGTCTATGCCATGCAGAAGGCCACCAATGTCATCGTGCTTGATCCTTCCTACATGGGGCTCTATTGATAGGAACTTGTTTCGAACTTTTGCTTGCTGGAGGATACGTCCATACGATACAGTCTCGGCATTGCTGATAGAAGTGCCAAACCATACGTTGGGGAAGTAATGCAGTATCTTTGGAACTGATACTTCAATGCGTTCTGGTCTCTTGGTAAGGAATAGAAATATTAAGTCTGGATAGTATCCAAGCTCTATTTCAGTAAATAGTCTAATTCTTAAGTCGCTGATTGTAGCGTAATCAATTATTGGATTGTTGAGAGGTTTGTTCTCTTCCACTATATCCATCATACTGCCAACAAATATTTTGTACTTCTTTCCTTCGTCTTGGGCTTGAGCCTGATACTTCGCGAGGTCGTTGAATGCCGATTTGATACGCTTGCGACCTTTTTTCTCACCCCAAATATCGTTGCCGAATCTATTAGATAGACTTTCTGCATAGCAGTTCTTGCAACCAGTATGTACTTTGCTGCATCCCCACCATAGGTTTACAGTGTGATCAGTCCATTGTATTTTGCTATCCTTTGCCATTGGTTGTATTTAAGAAGTTATCTGGACGCTCTGCTATTTCAAATTCATATACCCAAACCTCGTCCAGGTCGCTCCAGTCATAGTTGATCATCATCCATAGGCTCTTGAAAGAATGTAGTGGGAAGTTGTGCCCATGAGTTGGATAGTTCTTATCCATTAAGTAATCCTTATATCTTCCATCAGAAAACACCTCTATGCCTTCAGCTATTGCCTGCTCTTGAGTCATTTCGCCAAGCTCCTGCTTGTATACGTTGGTGACCTTTAAAAATAACCTGCAGGCATCCTTGGGCATGAAGATAGATGGCTTCCAGCCCTGCCAGTCCTCAATGTATCCTGTGGGGTCTGGATAATCAGTTTTAAAAATATACTCCTTCTTTCCAGTCTTATATGAATCTACTTATTGCCAGGTCTCTCTTACCCACATAAAGTCGCCTGGAGCAAACTTTGCTTTTGTACTCTTATCTTTTACAAGCCTTCTAGTTTGAGTCTTGGTCCCGTTGAGGATAGCTTCCACCATGTCCGTCTTGAATAGTATTGGTTTAGTCTTGCTCATGATTCTAATTCTTTTAAATGGTCAATTGCATCTTGCTCTGTTCTACCAAATCCAGTATGATCACCCAATTCATAATCTTCTCTTGAAGCCGACCAATCATACTCCTTTGTTGGTATTGATGGTTTTTCATGGATAGTTATTATTTTTCTAGCATCACTCATGATTTGATTCTTTTTTCAAAGTACAGTGTAGTGAGCCTCTTGCCCTTTACATAACCACCACTGGCGAGGATACCAACTACTCTCCAGCCTTTACGTCCCATCTTGTTCGAGTACTTTACTATGCCTTCCTCTGACAGCCACTTATCTCTTCGCCTGTAAATGTATCGTTTCATAATTGTTTACTTTTAAAAAAACAGGACCACCAATGACCTTGAGAAGGTATGGCGATCCTGCCAACAAAAAACTAGAGTCTAACCGAGATACCAATCGGATTCGAACCGATGTGATTGGTTTTGCAAACCAACTCCTAGCCACTCGGACATGGTACCTATGATCTTAAATTATAAATTGCCTCTCAGCCTTTGTAATTCGAAATAGTATAGTCGTTCATTCATCCTAGTGAACACCTCTGGAAAACTATCCAAGAGCTTTTTGCCTGGTACAGTAAATGCCAGTTGATCTTCAGATGTTTGAAAAAAGTTTGATGCGTGGAATTTCTTTTTCAGCCAAACCAGACCACTATTTGTTGATGTGATATGGAAGCCGTCTGTGAATATTTCTGCTTTTGAAGCCATAATTACCTTTTTTCAAATATACATTAACTATTCCATATATACAATAGTTTATTTAATTAAACTGATTTCTTTTCTCCATTACCTTGATCGTCTGGCTCTCTAGCTGCCCCATCTGCCGATATAAGGCCTCAACCATCGTATTGGGGTCATATTGGTCAATATCCTGGAGGGGACTGGATATGATATCACCTATCTCTATTACAAGCCTCTTCCAGTCGTACTCCAGGTCATTCAAGCTTTGCTGCCATTCTAAATTCTCAGTCCTCATTTGATCAACGCTGGCTTTAGCACTCTGTTCCTTCATCCATTGGCATAGAGAGCTCGTGTCATCCTTATCACATGTCAGGCTGATAGGATCCTCGATATTAATTATTATTTCGGGCTCTGGCTGGACCTTCACCTCTTTGAAGTATCCTTTACCAGTATCGTGCAGCTCCGTTGTCACATCTATTCCTGGATGCTCAGGGATGATATCTATGAAGCTGAAGAAGGTGTGCTTCCAGCATGCGATGTTATTGGTGCAGTTCCTCTTGGTTTTCATTTGGATAGCCATATACTTTGCCGTCCTATGTACTATTTCCCAAACGCTGCCCCTCTGCGTCATACCTTTCTCGGTGATGAGCTGGTATCCTACTGAGTCGGGCTCCATATAAGCCACGATCACTGCCTGGAGGATATCGGCATCGACTTTGAAGTGCTGCGCTCGGTCCTTTACTGCGATGTGTGATATATCGTAGATATTATCATCTTGAGCGTTCAATAGGGTGCCGATTAGTATTGCAAAAATTAGAATTAAATGTCTCATCTCTTTTAGATTTTATGTTGTGAAATTATTTTACTTGTATTGATACAATTTTTCTTTAACTATGCTTGCTATCATTGAGTTTCGGTAATTGTATTGATACAATTATTTGATTTGTATTGATAGTCCAGCCTGGTATGTTCCGATCGACTTTACTCCTTTGCTTGGTACCAGGAACTGCTCTACAAATAGTCTGTATTCTTTATACTTCCTGTGCTTAGTAGAATACTTCTTGAAAGGAGCGTTCAATCTTATACTGAAGGTCTGGTTCATATTCTGTCCAAGCATTATCGATTCCCAGTTGATCCTGTTCATATATCCTATTTCAATGGCGTCATACCATACAAACTCGAGGTCTCGGTTGATTTCTAAGGGAGTAAAGTCAATTCCTATCAGTTTGACAATGCCTGGGCTTACATGTACAGACTGGATTGATTCGAAAGAAGCCAGCGACATTGAGGAGGATCCTAGAGATATCGATGCTGCCAATCGTATTCCAGATGTCTTTATGGCCAGCTCTCCAGATAGGTATATGTTTTGAATCTCTGCAACTCTCTCCTTCTCTATTACTCCGACCACTTTGTCGGCAAAGTTTACGTTGACCAGGGGGATATCGTTTACCGTATTCTGTGCATCGTATGCCACCTCGGATATGCCTCCAAGTAATGGCCCGACCAGGAGTACGTCTCCAAGTCCATATCTCAGTATTGATTGAGACTTCTTTAATCCAAGGTTTACTTGTGTCTCGATTTCGTTCTGTGCTGATGCGACTGTGCCAAGTAATGTGATGATTGTAAAAATTAGATACTTCATGTGTAATATATTTATGGTGAAAAAATAAATTATAGAATTGATATGGTACCAGATAGAACCTCTCCTTCGTACTCCAGCCTGTATGCTACTATGCCCTGTACTTTGAAGTTGCGGAAGGAGCCGTCCCAGGAGGTGCCCTGGAAGAGTTCTGTTCCCCATCGATCATATATGGTGAATTGTATTTTCTTATCTATTGGGAAAGGGTGCCAGGTATCGTTGATGCCGTCCCCATTCGGTGTGAATGCATTTGGTAAGTATAGATCCGCGACTGGCTCTGGCTCCTCCTCTATTGGTATATCCACCTGCAGCTCTACTTCTTCTGCAGGTGGAGTCTCTTCGGTTTCGGTTTCAATCTCCACTATTTCATATTCTTGATCCTCTTCAAAGTCGGTTGCTATCCAGACGATCGTTACTATACTATCGCATCCGTATTCATTAGTCAATGTGTCGATTGTAATGTGGTCTGTTAGATGGAGGAGGGTGTCGGTGGATTCGCTAATAGGATATCCAATTACTTGTGTGTGTACAATAGAGTCGCAGCCTAAGTAGCTGGAGTGAGTTTCTGTATAAGAATAAGACTCTCCGCATTCATGCAAAGTAATGAAGGTGTCCTCTACTGGATCCGATATTACTAAAGAGTCGTAGTATACAAATAGAACCTCGCTGTCGCTGTCCTTATCCTCTATCAGCGTAAACTCCTGTCCGCATCCTAGATATATTATTTCCTGGTGACATTGCTCCTGGTCAATGGTGTCTCTGATTCCATCTATTGAAAATACAATTATAGTAGTATCGCATTCAATTCCCTCTTCCCACCCTGGATGGTTTGGGCTTGTGTTGGATTCATAGGTTATCTCCATGTCACCTCTTACGTATACAGTGAATATTGAATAGTCGTTGCAGGGAGTGCATTGGGCTTGGCAAAAGGTAGGAATAAAAAACAAAGCCATTATTACTGTGACGATCAAGTATAGTGTGTCGCCAATTCTCTCGTGCCCTTGCACGTCATCCTCTGGAGGGTAAAAATTCATAACTCAAATATTTATATTGTTAGATAATAAGTACAATACAAATATGCATGGTTATTACGCTTGAGTAAAGCGGAGATTAGAGAGTGGTACTGGATTGTGATGTTATGGTAGGAGGCAAAAATTGAGTGGCTTCTTGGCGATGTATTATACCTCTGTGTTACAAATTAGCTGGTTTAAAAGACTCAAAGGTTACCCCTCAAACCCCATAAGACTGACTCATGATATCAATCTCATCTGTAATACATAATACAACGTTGCAGCTCCTCGTCAGGAACGCCACTCTTCTTCGGTTGGTTGTTTTACCTTTGGACTATTTTCCTTTTTCTAAGTCCTTTAATTTATCGCGATTGGTCTTCCTGGATTTAGCCTTGACCGTTGTCTTCGTCTTTGAACTAATCCTTGGACCAGTATGCTTATTGATGATAGTAATATCGCTGCCGACTATTGGCTGTAATGCTTCTCCTTCTGGATCCGTCTGCGCCATCTTTGGGATGTATGCTCCAGTCACCTCCATGAATAGCTTTTGGCTCTGTGGCTTTCCAGACATTCCTGCTCTGAATATTGCAGCCATCATATCTGGTACCAGAACACTGTACTCCTTCATCTGCTCTCGTATCTTGAGAGTCCGTTCATCATTCATGTGCCGAAATACAGTGATATAGCTTAGACCAGTTGCTTCTGCAAGATGTTTGAATGTAGGAGGACGCTTATTAGCTTTTAGAAACTCAAGCCACTCCTGAGTGATCAAGAAGTTGTTTGCCTCCCAATCATATCTTCCTTTGTGCTCTACAGTCAACTTCTCCTCCTGCTGCTTCTTCGGCTTAGTAGTCTTACGCTTGCGAGTAGTTGCTTTTTTGGCTGGAGTGGTTTTCTTTTTTGTGCTCATCCTATATTCCTGTTAAGAGTTTTCTATCAATACACCAATGGCAATTATTACAATAAACATTAGCATGTATATTAGAAAAGTTTGTAATCGGTTCTTAGCTTTGTATGGACTCATCAGTTCGTGATGATATTATATTTAATTGCTGCTTCAGTAGGTACGCCATCATCACTCAAGAAGAAGCTATTTTTAAATATATCTGATCCATCACTGAATAAATTATACAACCAAACTATATCGATGCCCTCTTCCTCGCTGGTCTTAGCTTTTAATGACTGGATATGTTGATCGATGATATCATTGGGAGCTCCAGTCTCAGTGATCTGTAAACTGCAATGTGGCATATAAACCCTGCAGAACTCTAAAGCCATATCTATTATTTCATTCGTGATACTTGCATCACTACTCCACTCGCTCATTGGCGTTCTATTGTATCCATGTACTGCAACGCTGTAATAGTACTTTGCAAACTTTGAGTTTGCTAGGTTCTGGAAGGAGAGCTCTGTCTGCAGTCCTTGACCGATTGGCATTGCTGCTGTGACTAACTTCGGAGTGAACTGCTCATAATCATCTAAAGAGAGACCTTGGCTTGTATTGTACTCCAGCCATGCATCTACTCTTGCAGATTCAACAATGTTATATTGGGCAGGACTCATCCCCCAGGGCTCATTGGCTATCTGAACAAAGTCTATATTTCCATGAGTCGACCAGAGCAATGCCAGGAAGTGTTCTTTTATTTTTGCGTATTGCAATCCACCAGTATCACCCCATATCCACATGGCAATAAATTTGTTGGGCCAATTGAGCCAGAAGTCAAACGGATTCTTCACAGCCTGGGGGACCACCATTACGATATCAAATTGATTGCTCAACTTTTTAACTCGCATTGCATTGTCGCACATCGATCCATTGTAATCTACTCCAATGCAATCGTTCATTTCATTTGTAGGAATAAAGGTGTGGTTCTTTGCCATCTTCCCACCATTCTGGAGGATACCATTAAAGGGGAGATCATGTTCTACATTCCAGAAGTATCGAGCACCTTTCCCTCTTAAATTTGGATAGTGATCGATGTTGTTGGTTGTATTCACATAGAACTGCGTCCCGACTGGTTCGGGCTCTGGTTCTTGCACTGCCTGCTCCGAAGATACAATTACAACACTTTGTCCAGGCTGTATGGTGATAGTATCTACCTGAGCAACTATTACATAAGCAGAAGCGATCCAGAGAAACAGGATCCAGCCAATACACAATTTACTTTTTACATTTTTCATTTTCTAAGGTTTAATTCTTTTGAGATTTCAATAAGTATGAGGGTGTATTCGGTATTCTGTGATTCTAATATCTTGACGATATTTTTCGCATGTAGATCCACACCCATTTTCACACCAACACAATCAATTTTTATACCAACATAATCGTATCTGGTATATTTTGCAGTTAGCTTCTTGAGAGCTTTTTCAATATTGGCTTTCCTAATCTGCAGATTGCGTTGGTGCTTCTCCAGGGTGCGCTTTTGCATTTTTGGTATTTCAGCAATTAAGACCATAGATCCTTCCTGTTTGTATAACTGTTATTCACTTTTGTGGAGTCGTACACCACATCAGTTTTTAAAGCTTTTGCAATCTTAGCCAGCTTCTTAGATCGCACTATTAGAGCCTCCTTGAATAGCTCCAGAACTTTAACGTCCTTCTCTGTCCAGATAGCGTTGCTTACTTCGATTACATTCTCTAATCTTCCTGCAGCTCGCTCTCTGTCCAGGATAGCTTTTATCCTGATCGGCTCTACCTTTACCTTGCCCTCTTTCTCCACAAATTCGGAGATTTGAATGTAGCTCATGCGCTTACTGCGATCAGTGGCAAACTTCCTGACAATAGCACAGATATATCTGCAGTAATGTTCCTCGTGCCTGGTGATAGGAGCAAACTCCTTGCTGGTAAGTAAAGAGCTCATATTTACAATTGGTTTATACCAACCAGAATTCTATCTAGAGTCGCGTCCAATCTCCTCTTGAATGATTCGTGCTTGGGTCCATGAAATGAGTATCCGTCCTTTATTTTGATTAGGTCAGCTTTGAGCTTGATCAAGTTGCTGGCGTTTCGGTCCTGAGCTATCTTGGTGAGCTTCTCTTCCTTCGGTTTATTGCCAGTTGGCGCAGGAGCATTGAAACTCAGCGTTTCGTTTCTCTTTTTTAGCTCCGAAACCTGTTTTTTAGCCTTCTCAGCGTTCTTTTGCGATTGCTCTGCCTTCTGCATCGCTTGTCGGGCTTTCTGTGCTGCTAGGTCTGCCTTACGCTTCTCCTCCTTGGCCTGGGCTTCAACTTTGGCTTTCGCATCACGTTCAGCCTGTAATTTAGCCTCAGCCTCATCTTTGACCTTCTTCGCAGCTGCTTCGGCTGCTTCCTGGGCCTTCTTTGCTTCGGCAGCTGCTTCCTGTGCTATTCGGAGCTCTTCCTGGCGTTTGGCTTCCTTCTCTGCCTTTTCTCTTGCCTCCTGGTCTATCCTTAGCTGCTCCAGGCGAGCTTCTTCCTTTGCCTCTTCCAGTCGCTTATCAAATGCAGCCTGTGCGCCAAGGAGGAGGTTTTCAAACATGCCGTCCGTCATTATCCCTATCATATCGGGGATATCAGATTCGACCACATCCAAAGCGAGGAGTTTATTAGTACGATCCTCCTTTACCTTTTTGATTCTCTCCCGTTCCAGGTTCTCTGCATGATCCTTGATCGCCTTCATTGCCTTTTCCAGTGGATCCCCAATCATAACCTGAGTGTTCTTATGGGAATCGATAAAGCGTCCCTCCTTGAGGTTTGTAGCTTTCACCTCCTTGTGGATTTTTGCAGTAGCAGTTCGAGCCTTCACTAGCTTCTTGTATGCTTCGGTTGCCTTAGTAATAACCTCCTCTGCATAGCCATGCTGCTCCTTGAGAGCCAGCACTTCGTTTACTTCATTCTCAAGCTTTACCATCACATCGATCATAGGTGTGAAAAATTCCCTTACAGCCAGAGCCTTGTTATGCTCTAAGCCGTAAGGTTGAGGGTCTATAATCATTGTAACAGGTGCCTGGGCAATTTCGTTTGTGTAATTTCCTTTTTGTGACATAAAAATATATTGTTGATTTGTTGATTACTCATCAAGTTTAGGACGTCCATTCGCCCTCGGTGTTGATTCAAATTTTTTGAAGTCTGATTCCTTTATAAGCCAGAGCCTGCCTACCTTTGTAGCTGGCAAGCGTCCAGAACGGCAAAATTGCTTTATTCGCTCCGCTGTGAGCTTATCCTTTGAAATAGCAGCAACTTGATTTGCAGTTAAAAGCATAGATATTGTATTTATATACAATAATAGATAAACTATTGTATATATGCAAGACTATTTCTTAGTTAATGCCTTTCTATACTGCTTTGTGGCGTCTTTTCCATTTTTGAGGAGGAGGATGTCTGGATCCAGGGAAAGCATGCGATCAATTGCCACCTGGCAGTAGATTGGATCTATTTCTATTGCATGTCCATTCCTTTCAGTTAAGTGGCACGATACCAAGGTCGTCCCTGAGCCATTGAACGGATCATATACATTCCAACCCTTTCTGGAAGAGTTCTATATAAACTCCGACCATAATGGAATTGGCTTCATTGTAGGATGATCAGCATTTCGCTCTGGCTTATTATAGTCGAACACTATTGTCTTGGTTCGATCGTCTATAAAGTAATGCTTGCCGTTTGGATTCCAGCCATACAATATTGGCTCATGTTTGTAATGATAGTCTGATCTTCCCATTACCAGTTTGTGCTTATTCCATACCATCTGCTGCCGAAGAGCTCCGATATCAGTTAATGCTTGAACAAAACCAATATTTAATGGACCAGCAGGGACAGTTACATATATCGATGCTCCCTTTCCCCATAAAGGAAAGAAGGCGTCAATAGCAGCCCTCCAGAGAGCTATTGTCTGCTCCTCGCTCATTGCATCGTTCTGGATAGTAAGAGCATCCTTGGTCTTTCCAACATAAGCTACTCCATAGGGAGGATCGGTTACAATGAGCTGGATCTTATTTCCATTCATCAATTTGGATACATCTTCGGGTTTGGTGCTATCACCACAAATTAACCTATGAGTTAACTTTTCACTTTTGAATTCAAATATATCACCAGTCTTTGCGTTCGGTTTTTTCTTTGGCTTTATAGTGAAATTTGAATCTTCATTTGTTGTTTTAGTATTCTTTGCATCGTGGGCATCAAAGAAGCTATCACCCATCCAGCCCTGGACATCACTAGATTTCCAAAATGTATCCTCGCTCAACACATTGAAATTCCAGTTGCCTGCATGATCATTATCCTTGAGGATAAATTCACGCTTTTCATCTGCAGACAGATTCTTTACTTTCTTAACCCAAGTATCATCAACTTCTTTGAAGCCTAATTTCTTGAGTGCCAGAAAACGCATATTTCCACTTAGTATTACATTCTTCTCATCAACAATGATCGGTCGGATGGACATCATCTTTTCAAAATCGGTGATAGACTTCTTTAGCCTTTCCAATTCCGAATTGCTGATTATGCGAGGATTCTTTTTGTGCGTTTTTAGTGTCGAAAGCTTTATCATCTTATCTGACCAGTTTTTTATCTTTTAGTAATTGCCAGAGGGCATCTCCCTGGTCCTCGGATATAGTTGCAAGCGCAGCGACTACCTTCTTATATTTCGCCTCGCTGTACTTTAGCTTGACAGTAGTAGTCGATGCACTGAAGGCCACCTTCTTCTGTGTCTTGCCTCCTTTCTTTTCCTGTGGCACAATTGGCAGTCCCTGCAGGAATTCTTCACCCATCCAATCATTCACCTCTTCATCCTTCCAGAATTTATTATCGAACATCTGTGCATCCCAATCTCCACCATGATCATTGTCCTTCAACATGAATTCCTTCTTCTCCTCCTCAGATAGGTTTGAAACCTTATGCACCCATGTGCTTGGGATCTCTTTGTATCCGAGTGCCTTCAATGCCTGGTAACGTTGATTACCAGCAAGGATGATACCTTTCTCATCAATGACAATCTTTCGAATAGTCATCATCTTTTTAAAGCCCTCTATCGATTCCTGCAGCTTCGCCAGTTTTGCTTCACTGATCTTACGAGGATTCTTTTTGTTGGGCTTAAGTTGTGATAATTTAATCTTTGCCATTATGTACTATATTTTATATGCGTTAAGGACTTCTTTTTTGATGTGCTTCTCATATCCTCCAACTGCTAGGATAGATATAATTGCATCGATACCATAGTGAACGCCAGCCATCACTCTAAAGAATCCCCACAAGTAAGATGCATACAAAGCATCGTGCACCTGTTCCTCTTTTAGCTCCAGCTCCTTATCTAAGGCTCTAACTGATGCTTGTGATAGTGCAATATGTCCCTGTCCGATTGCAGGGTGCGTTGGACAGCCTTCTTCGTATGCAGTTAATATTGGTCCTATTGGCGCAGCTTCTTCTGGACGGATCAAGCCGAAGTAATACTTAGTCTCAAATACTTTCCTGATATATCGCTTCTGGTAATCAGTAATCGTTTCATTTACATCGATCACCGTTTCTATAAATTGCTTCCACTTATTGTGATGCCCTTTGATGTTGGCAGTACCACCATACTTTGGATTAGTGAGAGCCTTCTTTAATGCTAAGGCGAAGTCTAAAGGATCATCCATGTGTACTATATCAGCCATGCCCTCTGGATCATCGAAGCTGAGTCCTTCTATCTCTAAGCATTTAGGAAGATATCTCGGCATATCGAATTTATATGGCCAATACTTCTCTGCTACATCCCAAGGAAAGATTCCCTTCTGAACTCGCAACCTGGTTGTCAATACTTCGGCTGCTGCCTCCTCTAAGTCAAAGTCCTCTGGAATCTTTAAACCATGGTTATCGCCAACCATAGGGTTTACGATATCGCAGTTCTCGATCTTGTCGATCTGTTCTTGTGTAATCGGAAATACAGGTTTATTTGGTCTCCACCCTTTGGTAGTGTTTCTCATGCTACTTTTTATTTTGAGTTAATACAATCAATCCAACAACTCCAATCAGTATTCCAAGAACTATCACAAGTGCAAGGGGATTGTTTTGTGGATCATCATTTATCGGTTCATCAACAATAGGATCATCATCGGGCTCTATTTCAACCTCGCCTCTTTCCTTTAGAATGTATTTAGTTAAGTCGGGGATTCCATAGCCAGTCCTGACATCTCTTCCTGGATCTCCAATATCCTCACTAATTCGGATAAGCTCATTAATAGCATCGACCTGGGTCATTCTTTTGCCCTGTGCTATTGCGTACTCTTGCATTATGGCCAGCACTCCAGAAATAGTTGGTGTCGCCATAGAAGTACCAGAAAAAGGAGCATACTCGTCATTGTTGATCGTTGACAAAATATTTACTCCTCCACTCGATACAATACCAATTCCATGTGAGCTAAAGTCTGGCGATTGCTTCTGTTGATCAACTGCAAATACACTTATGATATTTGACCACTTGGCGGGATATATCATACCGTCTGATCCAGAGTTTCCTGCAGCAGCAACGACAAGGCATCCCTGTAGTATTGCATAGTCGCAGGCATCCTTTAATGCTTGGTTTGGGTCTCCTCCAAGGCTCATGGAAATAATATCCATACCAGCGTCCGCAGCGTCTACAATGGCTTCACCGATTCGGATCGAGCTACCTGATCCATTATTATCTAATACTCGGAAGTCATATAAATCTGGTTCACAAGATCCTACTACTCCAAAAGTATTATCTAGTGCTGCATTGGTACCAAATACATGTGTCGCATGGTTGTCGCAGCAATTAGAGTCGCCAGTATAGTCTCTTATTTCTTTAACGCTAGGAAGGTCATCGTGTGCCTTTACTCCTGTGTCCAGGATAGCAATTTTAATACCTTTTCCAGTCCAACCTTTAGAGTGTGCAAACTGTATCCCATGCATCTCCCTTGGGTAAGGGTCTATTTGGGAAAGGGCTCTTGCCTTATTTTGGATGATTGGAGTTGGTAGTGAGCAGTCTATCTCAGACTCTGGAGGTGGTGTATCGTATACGATTATCCTCTCCTGAGCAAAGGATAATGTAATGAGGAATAAAAACGAAAATAGAATGTTAAGCTTCTTCATTTGATAGCAATTTATGGATGTCAATAATAAATTTATATGTGAATTTACCAATAATTATCCATTTCAGCACAGGCAACTTCAAAAGCAAAGCTGTTGATCCAGGAAATACCTTCTTCTCCAGGAAGTCCAATGCTTCGAATATTACATCTAAAACCTCCTTGAGCTTGTTAGGTCCTTTCTCATGGAAGACTTGATTGGCGAAAGGGTACAGATACAATCCAAACTTACTATTAGTGACCAATGAACTGCTGATGCTATTTGTCTCATTGAGGAAACTCTGGAAGTTAAATATCTCATGTTTTGCTACTCTAAGGTCTGACGTTCTCATAATTTATATTCTATTAGTTGATCAATCTTTTTGAGGGTTTTTCGTGAAGCATATCCACCTCGTAACCTGTAAATAGTCCCTGAAGATAATGGATAATCCTTTGGCAGTTTTTTTATATTCAATTCTTTACTCTTGATGTCGTTGATTACCAATAAAAACAATAGTTTCCTCTGCCTGCATTACTCCTTTACTTCTAATTGTGATAAAATATTAAACTTGTTCTCTGTCATCTGGTACAGCATACAAGCAGAGTCGCGCCCATGCTCATTTGTCATTCCTGTATATCCAGTCATCTCTTTAAATTGCTTAGATGTAATCTTAGTCGGCATCAATACCGTTCTCAGTGCTTTGCCGTTTATACTCTTGTTGGTGATTCGCCTTCGCTTAGAAGGTGCAATTCTAATGAAGGGAATCTTCCAATCAATAATTTTGTTATGGAATAGCCTGGCGAGTCCTTTATTCATGCCAACTCCCTGTCCCATCTTTAATACTGCAGCAAGAGCAGCGTGATGGTTCGTCTTTGCAAGCATAACCTTGTAGTACTTCTGTCCATTGAATACAGAGCTGTCCAGATTAGGATCCTCCAGTACGACACCTTCAATCGCATCATCGTCGTACCAGGTATGGATGTCTTTCAAAAGTACAAAAGCATCGGTTGCGGATACTGTATCAAAAATCTGCGTCTGCGTTTCGTATATAGACCAGCCATTATGATCTGCAGTTCCAGGATCTATTCCAAGTAATTTCATTTTTTTGATTTATAGAAGCTTAAAATATGTTTGATTACTTCAATTGTCCACCCGTTCCCTAACATTTTATATTGTTGAGTATCTGAGCATTCCCATATATACCAATCTGGAATAGTTTGAAGTCTAGCACACTCAGTAGGTGTTAATCTTCTTAACTTATAATCTTTTTGAAATTGTAATATTAAATTATCTTTTGAAACACTCGTTAAACAATTTGTTTTGCCGTCTGTCTTAGGTTCTAGTCGCTGTTCAGTTGGTGCGCCTAAACTTCTATCATTTGGATTGTTTGGATTCCTTCCACGCATTGCAACACAAATTCTTACATATGGATCGGTTACTGCTTGTTTAAAATATCTTGCTGTTAGAGTATGACATTTTCCATTTATATTGATTCCCTCTGGATTAAATCTATTGTAAAAACCATTTTTTTTATTTAGGAACCCCTTTATCATATTGTTGGATAATATGTATTTCTTGTCAACCTCACTTTCATTTTCTAAAATATCTCTTAAAAATATTTTTCTATCTTTTGGTTGAGGAATGTCACTTACTCTTATCTCTTCAAACATTCCATAACTCTTAGTCTGGATATTAGTCCAATACAATCTATCCCTATTCTGTGCGCTAACTAAATTACTATTTATGCGGACTGGCATCACTCCCATATAATCGGATATTACTTTAATGTGTATCTTCTTCATATTTACATTTTCCAGAAGAAACTTAGCATTAGGATTAATTTTTAATATCTCTTTCCATACTCGAACAAACTCAACGAATAGTTTAGACCTTGGATCTTCGAAATTAAGCTGTTTTCCAGCAAAGCTGAAACCTTGACAAGGTGAACCTCCAATAAATAGATCTATCTTGTCCAGGTCTTTAGCTTTTACTTCTGTAACACTTCCGAGATGGATAGTATCTGGAAAATTATGCTCAGTTTGAGTAATTGCAAATTTATCGATTTCTGCAGAGTAATACTTTTTGATTTTAATCCCAAGCTCTATTAAAGCAATTTGTCCACAACTCAATCCATCAAAAAACGATAATACTACTTCTCCTTCTTTTTTCATTTTACTGTTGATTTTAAAATGAAACTATGCAGCTTCTTGCTCTTGGTCACCAGAAATAACCTCGAAAGTCGGACTGTAATTTCCGTTATCAAAAAGCTTAAGTTGCTTCTCCTGTATTTTACTATTGGATCGAACAAACTTATAGCACAGCTCTTCTATGATCGCCAGGTCACGTCTCAGAGCCTGGTAGTATGCAAAACCAACAGCTTTGTTGGTTGGCGATAAATCAACAATATTTATTTTTGGTAGAGAGAGGTTGTAAAACTTATTCTTGCAGGGCACTTTGAAGTTCAGCTTCGCCTCTGATTGCGAGCTATCTAATGACAGGCTCTGGAAAGCAATCTTAAACTGCATTCCCTCGTAGTCGTTGAAATCAACCAGTTTGTCAATCTTTGTCTTCTTGTCCTCCAGCTCAAGGATTCGAGGTCCAGCCTCGGTGATATCGTATTCTGCAGATTCTAAGTATCGTGCATAAGCCAGCTCATTGACTAAATTTCCAAGAACCATTCCATGTGGTACCAGGGAGAGCAGAGCCATGTTCAAATCTTTAAGCAATTGCTCACCGATGTTATCGGAGTAGATATTGAAGGAGTTTGAATTCACCAGGTAACCTGATGTTCCATCGATCAAGTAATCGATGACTATTGTTTCACTGGACATATTCAAGCCAGTGAGAATGAAGGGTGATCTAAAGTCTAACATGATTTTTATAAATTTTCGTGATTAAATTATTGTTCTGATTCCTTTTCCTGATCATCGATCTTTCTATTATGCTCTTTGTAAGCTGGCTCTCTACTCATCAACTTATCAGCCTCTTTGAATGCTGCTGCCACCTTTGCTGGATCCTCTCGCATAAACCATTCAGTCTTATGCAGCGTTTCGGTGAGCGCATCCTCCTCAGCCATTATTGCATCATCCAGTTCTTTTCCTTCCAATGCTTCCTGCAGCTGCGCTATCTGCTCACTCGATGCTTTCATTGGTTTCTCTGCCAGCTTCTTCTGTTCGTAGCTCATACGCTGCGAATTATTCTGTCCCTGCTGCATTTTGATCTCTCTGTAGTTTTCAAATAGAACCAGGATACTATTCAAATCAATCCTGTGCATATTCTCTACAGTAAGCGACTTTTTTAGAAACCACTTTATCTCCACCAGCGTCAGCATGTAGTAGTCGGTCAATATCTCATACGCCAGAAAGTCGATTTGTGTTTCTGGTATTTTATATGCTACCTGGAAGCGACTCACATATTCCGCAAGTATAAATTTGATCACTCCGATCGCTTTCTCTGTACCTCGGTATATCTTCAAGTTGACCAAGCTTGGAGAAGGATAATTTCCAGCTTCAAGTGATGTTGGGAACTTAGTCGGTGCCCGTCTGTATTTCGTGATCACGTTATCGAAGGAGTACCAGCATTTATCGATTCTAAATATTCGCTTCTCTAAAGCCTTGTTCACTCTTTCTATATCCATTGGATCACCGTCCTTGGAGGAGCAGATATCCATGATCATCTTGTCGAGCTTTCTAAAAGCCAGCATACCATATCCAGAGTTGGCTTCGGACATCATCCCTCCTTGCTCTCTACATTCCCTTAATTCCTTCTGCAACTTCGGCAGCAAACTTTTGACTGAAACCTCCTTTTGATTTACCTTTTGAATTTCCATTGATTTGATTTTTGTATCGTTCCTTTCTTAAATTAACCTGATTTATAAATTTTTGCTTTGCTACTGGATCACTTGCCAGCTCAATAGCTCGGTCCACATACCCCGATGATTTACTTGCTCTTCCGAATAAAGTCTCTGGAGTTAAATTAATTTCATTATCAGTGCCCGTCCACTCAAATATTTTCATTGCGATCATATTTTTGATCTCATCTACAGAATATTTTTTGCGCAGTAATTTTTTTGCGTTGGTTACGTTTGATGAGCCACGTCCAGAAATTTTGGTCATTAGATTTTTACCAATACCTTCTGCAAGGTGGTTTACAATTTCAATTGCCTGCTCATTTAAATTTTTGAGGGGAGCCTCTTTGTTGTTAGTATTAGATTCATTAGTTGAATGTTTACTAATACTATGTTCCTCGGTAATTTCATCCGTACCCCCTCCGACTTTTTGACCGCAGGTGCTTTGGTTTTTCATCCGTACCCCCTCCGTTTTTTCATCCGTAGGTTTACCTTTATATGAGTCGCTAATTATAGATTCATATATTGGTCCAAAAGCATAATAAGACTTACCCATACTCCTATTATCTTTATGTGGCTCAAGCAGTCCAGCATTAGTTAACTTACGAAATCTGCGATAAATAGCATCCTTTGATTTAAGCTTAAGCAGTGGCATTTCATCTATTAAATGAGCGTACGAAATCCAGATGTATGTAATATTTCCAACAAGTATCTTCTTAGTCTTTCGGCTATTCATAAAACCCTCAACGTATACCAATATTGCAGCATCCTTAAGGTCTATTCCATCAACTTTACTTAGCTGTTTCTGATTTATATTTACATTGAATTTCATATTCCAAATGGTTGTCTGTGGTGATTAATTTGATATTTATCAATGTGCTTATTGATTTCTAATAGGACATCAGTATAAATTCTTAAATACATCAACTCATACATCAATGGTTGAGTATGCTTTATCCCTGGAACTTGTATCTGCTGGTTCGATGATTTAGCGATTATATACTGACTGTGTGCAACATGATACCTAGTGTGCAGAGTCTTCGGGAGATGTATTAAGTTAGATAACTGATTATTGTCTCTATTATGATCAATGTGATGAACCTCACAACCAGAAAGGTCATAATCAGTATTCTCTTGATAGAATTTTCTATAATTCACAGAAAAAGATTTAAAATAGGGTGTGTTAACACCCGTAAAGCCCCTGCAACGTCGGCAGCAGGAGACGGCACACCCATAATTTTATAATATCTTTTCATTTTTCCGACGTATTTAAGATTTGATCCAGCGTGTGTTAAACCGCTGTGCAACAAACATATATCAATTATTACATATATACAAGATATATTAAATTTTAGCCAGTATCAACGCGCCATAATCACACCAAAAGGTGGAGTGTGAAAGGGCACTGGCTAAAACGTCCCTTATATATCTATAAACAAATTCGAGTTTGACACCTTTTCAGAAGACTGAAACATTCCGTTGATTTTAGTTTCAATGCAATATATAATTAATTTCTCTAATTCAAAAGAACCTTGGAGTATAACATATCTAACAATCTAACTTCGTGGGAGCAATGGGAGTGCATGATAGTGAATCCCTTGGATCCTTTCCCATCTATCACCTCGAGGTCTGGATCTATGTACTCCAAACAATAGCTGCACTTCACCTTCTCCACTTGGGGAAGCTTTCTGTAGGTATAAACGTTGTATTGCCAATTAAGAATTGGTGTATCCTCGTAATACTTGCCGTTCAGAACATCTACTGCTAATTCCTGGACCTGAGTAGAAGCAAAGAGGGAAAGGATATGATACAAGTCATTCTTCGGGTCTTTAGAGAATCCATCAAGAGCATGATAGTGGCCACGCCTCAGCATGATCACTATCTCCTCAATCAACTTTGCCTTGCACTCCTTGAAGTGCCCCTGGGATAGTAAATATTTAATTTTAACTGGGAGGTGTGATAGTGTATTGAATTTAGCCTCCAGCGTGTTATTGTGCGTAGACATGCTTAGATTTTATTTCCTTATACTTGTAACGTGCCCAACCAGGTTTGTATCTAAGAAAATTGCCAATATATTCTAATTCCATTAATGAAGGAGAGTTGTCTACCTTCTTTAAAAACTGATAATATGCCCAGGCTTTGTTGTACTTCTTACGCTCGGCAACCTTAACCAGTTTTTGAAATATATCGATACGGATATCCTCCGTCAACTCTACTAATTCAATTCCTTCCATTCCTTCGGGGATCGTTCTACTACTGACCAACTTCTCTGTACCATCACGCATCTTCATTTTAAACTGGCGTACCTGTCCTGTAGACTTCTTCTTTCGGACACGATCCTTTATAGTCCACTTGCGATCTCGATTAGGCATACCATGCTCCAGGACGCAGTTTGCATTGTCCAGGAGGATATACTCCTTCTTTCCTTCATACTTTCTGGATCCACGTCCTATCATCTGCAAGTATAGCGATAATGATTTTGTAGGTCTGGCGAGCTGTACACAAGTAATGGAAGGGCAATCGTATCCTTCAGTTGCTATTCCAACGTTGACCAGTACCATATACTTTCCTTCTTCGAAAGCCTTAAATATAGATTCCCTCTCCCCCTTTGCAGTAGATCCGTCCACATGTGCTGCAGGAATACCATTTGCAAGGAATTGTTGCTTGATAGCGAGGCTGTGTTCTATATTTACAGCAAATAGAATAGTTTTGTGCCCTTTTGCCTTACTAAGCCATGAACTTACCAGCCCTGCAGTAATTTCCCTATTGGCGAGCATCTGTGCAAGCTGTCGCTCATTGTAATCTCCTCCTGTCATCTTAATCTTGCTCAGTTGGCTATGATCGAGGGGATTGACATAGACCTTAGCTGGTACCAGGAAGCCGTTATCTTCCATCCACTTGATCGATGGGCCACATACAAGGTTATTTACCACATTAGTGAATCCTTTTCCACTGAGACGCCAAGGAGTCGCAGAGACGCATAGTATTTGCGCATCTGGATAGTGTCCAAGGATATTCAAGTATGTCTTCGCAGTAACGTGGTGCGCCTCATCGACAATGATCAAATCGATATCCTTTGGCTTATTCCTTCGATTCAAAGTCTGGACGCTGGCTATCTGTACAGGATATCTGTAATCAGGAATGAAGCCAGGCATTATGATGCCACTGTTTATGTTGTACCATTTCAGAATCTTATTGTATGCCTGGAGCACTAATTCCTTTCGGTGTGCGAGTATCAATACTCTGGATCCGTTGATCACATACTCCTTAGCAATTTCATTGAAGATAACTGTCTTACCACCTCCAGTCGGCAATTGGTACATCATTGACTGATGGTTATTAAGTGCCTTGATTATTTTAGCAATATCAGAATCCTGATGAGGATATAGATCCCAGGGACTCTCTGTAATTTCTCTGTTGAATAACATGTATAGAATTTAAAAACTGGATGCACAACCCTACTTGCACACCCAGTGAGAATAGTATGGTTTTACCGATTTAAACCATAGTGCTCGATTATTTTGATAAGTTTATCCGCATACTTCTTGTCTGTGGCATAGCCTGCCTTCTTCAATCCCTTTGCCCAGGCTTTGTAGTCTGATGCTGGAATCTTATGAAGATGCTTATACCTTGGACCGTTGAGGAATTGTGAGTGATCCCTCCAGCTCTCCCATGCAGATTTGTAAGCCCTAAAGAAGTCCTTATGGCTATCATCCGTTAAATTGACACAGTGCGTCTTTTGACACTTTCTAGAGAAGCACTTCAACCCAAAATGGTTATTGTGTGCGTCTGCTAAGAAGCTGGTACCATAGTTGGATTCTAGTATACCCTGAGCCAGTTTGATACTCTTCGGAATGCCGAACTTCTCCTCCTCAGCTTCAGCTACTTTATCAAAGCGTTTTATGTATGCCAGAATGCGAGGATCCTTTTTTGTTTCCTTCTTCTTTTGAACTGGCAGTATCACTTCAGCTTCGATCGGTTTCGGCTCTGGCGTATTACCCATCATGAAAAACATGAGAAGGAAGAGGCAGGCACCAATGAAGTGTGCGATCGCTTTTCGTATTTTCTCAGGATTGACAATATTGCCGAGGCCTTTAATTTGATGAATTATTATTCGTTGTAACATGTTGATTTTATTTTAAAAATTTAGGTGTAAAATTACCTTGAGTGCATCCAGGAACAGGAATCATTTGATCGCCAGACTGATCAACTTTAAACTTTCCATAGATATCACCATGCCAATTATGAGGCAGCTCATATCTAATACAATGTTCTTTAGCCAGTGCAGGCTTCACTAAAATATGATATCCTCCCTTAGTCTCAAGCACCTCAAAACTATTAACTCCCACTCTTGTATTAAGCCAGTCAATATCAATTGGCACTTCTTTTGTATCAATATCAAAGTCGACAAATTCTGCTCTTGATTTGCTTTTCTGAACACATGAAGTTGCCTCTGCTATAATATTGTAATTGTGTGATCTAGATAAGTCCCAACATTTCTTACCCAGCATGGAAGTTGCTTTTTTCATACATCTTGGATTTGGTAAGATGTATAAAACTAAACTATCCTGCGGAGCTGGTGTGAGCTTTAGAAGCCAACGACCTTTTGGTATTTCAAGCTGTCTAATCTTGTCATACATTCTCTGCTTATCACTAACAAACCTCTTGAGTTGGGTTTTATCATTGGATTTGATTAGATCTTTATTGTACTTCCTTCTAGCAAAGAGAGACAGATAGTATTTTTCATTTTCCTTTAAGTCTGGAAGCCAGTCAATAAAATCTAACAGCAAATTTTTATCCTTGATGATATTATATAGTTCCATCCTTAGTCGTTGTACTGCATTAAGTGAATACCTCGGTCGTCCATTTCCCAGAAATCATACGACTCATCCCATCTATTGTCCAGTGTGCACATCTTGAAGTTTGTCATTATGTGGTCGATCGTTTCTCTTCCTTTATCCAGGACGCTTTGATGAAGCTCTATCACTGAAATATTGAAAGTTGTATCCATACCAATCACATAGTATGGCTTATCTCCGAAGCCAGAGCCATCGATATACAGCGGAGCCTGCAGATGGTATCCCATATCGTGGATCTTGTATCGTGCCTTCTTTGGCTTTGCATTGTTGGCCATCATTTTCAAATCGGCATAGCAATCGCCATGTCCATCGATAACTCCTCTCCAGGTATATCCATCGAACACCCACTTGATCTTGATCTCTGTATCATCTACCTGGTCCAATACATACTTCGAAGCCCTGTTTGTAAAGGCGAGCTCCTGGTACTTCTTCGCATCCTCGATATTCTCTGGAGTAACAAAGTCAATACTAAAGTCTGGATTGTTTTGCTTGGAAAGGTATTCGATATAATTGGCGAGCTTCTGTTCCAGATCGGCAGCTTCCTTTGCTACTCCGACCTCCATTTGCTTCTTGCTGATCTTGTAGTTGTTCATGTACGCTTCCTCTCGGCTCATACCATGACTCATCATCTCTGAAAACATCTTTTGATTTTCACTGGACGGTACTCTGAAGTTCTTTACTGCAAAGTACTTTTCAAAGTTGTCGGGCTCTAGAATGAGACAGTGAACCAGGTTACCGAATATCATCGCATCGGTCACCTTTCGCTCCTTCAGTTTGTAGTCAATAAATGACTTAGGACTATTCATGAAGCTTGCAATAGCACTGTAGGAAAGAGTTATATTTCCAGCTTCGATATCTTTGATCAATAGCTCCTTTCTGTGCTTCAAATCAAGACTAGTATCTTGATAACCTTTTTTAGTGTGTACCACTTCCATCGTTTACGTTTTAAATTGTTGATTTAATTATAAGAATTCAGCTTCGCTTCGAATGCTGATTTGATTTCCTTTACGGTGTGCCAGTATTCATTCGCCTTCCAGTACTCCTCCACGTCTGATTTACGAGTTATCCCCTCCAGGGTTTCTCCAATATGCGTTATAATCTCCCTTTTCTTAGCTGCAAAGGACCGCACCAGGTCGGCATTGTCCAGATATTCCTTTTTGTAGGTTTTCGCCAGCAGCTCCATTGCACTCCCGTCATGCGGATCTATATCCTTGATCGCTTTGAAAACTGGCTCATAGTCGATCACTACTGCATCCTCTATCCCTTCTGCAGGTTTATTGATCTTATCATTGAGCTTCACACGCTTGGTGATTTTGTCATTCTCATAGGCTCCCTGCTCCTCTGGTATCATCGTGCCAGCATAGATCGAAGGCCATGCTTTACGTAAGGCGAAAGCCTCCGCACACTTGGCGAGCATCTGGCAAGTCATAGTTTTCCACTTATCAGCCAATTGACCATTGTAGAACTTCGCAAACTCCTGGAGGAGGCAAGTATGCGTGAATTCAACAATATTGCCATGAATGAGCTTATTTACAGTAACAGTGGCTGATTTTGGAGGCTTTCCAGACTCCGATATCTCAAATGCCGTCATTCCAGTACCATCTCCCTTTTTATTGTAGACCGCATCGCTGGTACCCATGTGCTCGCCAGTCTTGAAGGCAAGGTTACGATATCCCATGATTCCAACAATAGGTTCGTACTTATTGCCATATTTCACTAGATATATCTCTCTTGAGAAAGGATCCAGCTCTCGTGCTGCACAAATTTGCCTGAAAACGTGTATTTGCGCCTCTGGTGTGCCGTTCGGGATGATATTCGCAGTGACCAACGTTTCGATCTTCTCTGGCGTCAGGTTCCAATTATACGCGACTGGAGCCGTTTGTACCGTTTGAGCGACCTTTGCCACCGCTTGTGTTGATTTTTGCCCATTCTTTGGATTGGGTCTCGGTTTCGGTGGAGTTTTCCTTCTCCTTTTGCTTTTAGCCATAATATTCTACCTTTTTGATTATGGGTCTAAAGTACAAAAACTATTTTATATATGCAATAGTTAATTGCTATGTGACGGTTATGTAACTCAGCCTTCAATATTTGCATAGAATCCTTTAGTACTGCGCCTTCCTTATGTAACTGGTTATCCATTATATAACTCCATGATTGATCCTGCGAGGTTTGCAGATGTCATATCTTGGAACTCTGGATCGGTGAGTAGCATGTAATCCTCCTGGTTATCCATAAAGCCACACTCGAAGAGGAAGGCTGGACAAGAAGTCTCTCGCAATACGTAGAATGCAGCCTCTTTATCGCGATCTCCATCCGAATAGTCAAATCGGGTCTTTATCGATGGGAACTTGGCTTCAAAGTTCTTTAAGAAGGTATCTGCTATATGGTCGGCTCTGGTTTCTCCAGGAGAAGTGAATCCTTCTATTCCTGTGTCTCCTCCAGCATTGGCATGGATGCTCAATAGGTAAGTATCTCTGTTATTGCTATAAATCTTATTTGCACGTCTTACCCTGGTCTGTAGCTGAATATCTCGCAGCTCTGGACTAACATGGTAGTATGGCACTTTATTCCTGTCCAGGATCCGCATTATGCCGTTGACGATCCATCTATTGAATGCGCCCTCATACAGCACTCCTTTGCTCCAGTTCGGTGATCTCTTGCCAGGAGTGGAATACTTCCCATTAATCATTCCAGCGTGGCCATTGTCTAGTATTACAGTCTTTCCCATCGGTCTTCTATTGAAAAAAGGGAAATGGCCTCTCAGTCATTCCCCTTTTAGATTTCACAATTATGTTACAAAGATTATCATGCAGCTTGTTTGGATTCTCCTGGAGGAGATATCTGGACATATCGAGTAGTCCTCGATCCTGTTCCACCTATCAATAGGATGATCACATAGTTTACCCAGGTGCCTATTTGTTTAATCACTGGCGTGAGCTCGATTACTCCGAGGTCCGCACCTTGATTAATGATATACAACAATCCCATCAGGATCAACTGTATGAATAAAAATAGCCTTGGGCTTCTTGCCTTTAGGTTGTCAATAATTGGAGCTAAAAAATCATTCATGATTCAAAATTTACTGGTTCAACTTCTTCTCGAGAGCATCGAAACGAAGCTTTAAAGTCTCATATTTTTTCATCGTCTCTTGTATAACGTTTTCCTTACGGTCAATTTCTGCTAACAGTGTCTTTTCTGTCGTCTCGAAGGATTCTTTCATCTTATTGATTGCCACCCTCAGCGATGCATTGTCCTCCATGAGATCATGACAGGTATTTCGTAGATCCTCGTTAACCTTGATGAGCGTTTCATTGCTTTCTTTTAATGCAGTGAGTTGTCTGGTATCCTTTACGGCTTTAGCACTCTCTATCTTTGCCCAGGCAGCAAGTAGTCCAGCGATCCCAGCAAATATTACTGCAACCATATTTGAAGTGAAATGAATTGTTAGAAACATACTAATATAATAAGTGAAAAAACTATCAATGCACAGCTGACAAAAAATAGCCTGTTGCTCTTACAAGCATGAGATTTACAACTGTTCATAGTATTTAACGTTTTCACTTATCGTATTTTTCTAGTTGAACTCTTTTTAATTCAATTTCTTCACAAATCATAGCTCTATATATTTTCATTGCTTGCTCATCCGACATTCCATAACTATCATACCTCAAAACAAGTTCTCCCTCTTTTTTTACTATATCAAGTGAGTAAACTGTGTTATCACTCGGATATAGTAAAAAGGGCAGTATGTAGATTAATCTAATCAAGGATATCAAATAAGGCTAAGCCAGTTTTTGTCATTGAATATCCTCCTCTAAGAGGTTTCTCTGGTAGAGCATTTTTTGGATAAGCATACCAAGACATTAAAATGTAATAGTCGGGATTTAATCCGTTAGCTATACAATCTCTTCCATAATCTAGTACACCATCATGAAAACTTTGCTCTGAATGTTTACCACCAAAGTTGTCAGTAATAATGAATCCATAGTTTAGATTCAAATTATCTTTAACATAACTCTCAATATTCTTGAGCGTTTGAAATGTCAAATTATTTCCATATTTAGGGAATCCGTAAGGGCAATCTAAAATTATAAAATCTAGATTGCTTCCACCATTTCTTAATACTTTTTTGAGTCTCCTGTATGCATATTCATAATCCCAACCTTTAGTTGGACGAGCATCTATAATTCCATATTGAGCATTAGGAGCAAACTTCTCAAACTGCAATATTTGACTTTTAACTTCTCCTATCCTAAGTTCTAATTCAGGATTATATCTAGGAGAAAACTCTCTCGGTCTCGATAAGGCACTCTGTATTGCTATGTGTGTGATATTAACTCCAGCTCCAGTCAGCAAGTTATATAAGTGCTCAAAGTTGGATGGGGGATTATCAATTGCTAAACTTAACCCGTTATCAACCAATACTTTTGCAAGTGTATCAGTTAAGAACTTTTCACCATATTGATTTACAAAGTTAGATAGTGAAATACCTCTTATCATGTATACATCAGTCTTAGATCTAATATCTTGCCACATACAAGGTTGCCTCCACATTTCTGCAAAGTCGTTGGGGAATCCTGCTGCTACTCCTATGTTTGAATCTTCATACCAAAACTCTTGTGAGTGAAGATTAAATGACAGCAGTACAAATATTATAGTTAGATACCTCATCACTATTTATTTTTTGTTTCCTTTTTTCTTAAAATAGGCTTTGTTTCATTAATGATTACAGGCTTAAATTTTTTCGCAAAGTCTTCAGCTCTTTTTCTTGTTTGCTCATCATTATCCTGAGAAGGAAAAAATTTACCTACCAACTTTCTAGATTCATCAAATACATGATATTGTTTTTCTTCAAATCCTTCATTGTCAATACTATGTACCCATACCTCTTGCACAGTTTGAGAATATGCAATAGTTGAAATTGCGAGTAAAATTATAACAGCTAAATATTTCATTATTCGTTAATTTTAAGTTTTAGTAATTCGATTTCTTTTTGTTGAGCCTTAACTATACCCATTAATACTCCCATTTGATCTGCAAAAGAAATAGTCTCTTCAGATGTACCCAATCCAAGCTTACCGAAGTCATCAGCCATCACTCCAACATGATTAATATCATCATCGAGATAATTCCAATATGCAACTTCACTTGATTTTAACCATTCTAAAAGTTCATCACCAGTGGGGTTTATATTTTCTTTTGTATTGCGCATTGATCCAATACCCAATGTTGCTGTTGCTACCTTTTTAACTTCATATTCATCATTGGGATCAGCTGCTAATAAATCTGTTGGATTTCCAGGATAAGCATTTGGTCCTGTCATACCTGCTGTGCCTGTAGAATTACCAGGAGCAGCATTTCCTCCCCATATATGTAAGTGTGGAACGTAAACTTGATCAACCTCAATAATTTGAGGTTCAATATCATTACCTCCTATGATTGCACTTCTTCTCATATCAAAAGGCAAGTCGTTATTCTGACCAGTTACAATACAATCCTGACACTTGATAGTATTTAAAGCACCACTAATTATTGATCTTGGTGATTCATCCCATGCAATGTTATCTTCGCCAACCATCAGAGTAGCTTGCGAGTATTGCATATTCCTCTGTCCTGCAGTAATTGATGTATTACCTCCATTTGGGAAAGCAGCCACGTTATTACTACTGACAATATTAAATCCACCTGTTACAAAAGACTGCCTTTGATAGTTCTCGTTTAATGTACCATGTACTATATTCTGCAAACCATCATTAATATTACTAGAACCGCCAACTAAGGAGTTACCACCACCAGGCCTGTTTTGATTCGTAGTACCATGAATAGATGAAAATGTACCTTCGTTTATATTAGTGTTACCCACCATCATAGATCCTCTACTATTGCCTGCTGCTATATTTGCAATTCCACCAATTAGAGAATATCCAGCTGTTCCACTTACTGTATTAGCTCTACCCATTAATAATATGCCTCTTCGAGCAGTACCATTACCAACAGCCATATTATTTAATAGACCGCCTGTAATTGAAAAAGCACCGTCTACTGTGTTGGCAGTACCAGTTACAAATGATCCTGTTCCACCTACTGCATTAACATTGGCTATACCAGATAGGATGGACCATAAAGCAGAATTATCACCGTTACTTGAAACTATGTTTGCAATTCGTGTTTCGGTTGTATGCCCATTAATAGGACTATCTGAAAATTCCGCACCCGATACACCAATTCCATTTGGAGTGTTTAGATTTGTATCATCTGTTAAAGAAATATCTTCATTAAATAATATATCATTACAATTTAAATCTAAAGTTGCTCCAGAGTGATCTACAAGTTTTCCTCCTAAACACCAATCGACAGAAGGTGTAGCGGGATCACCATCATCATGTGTGTATATTGTATTTCCATCTCCATCAACTTGTGTACTTACACTTGAAGTGTTACCTCCTCCACTTGGAACTGTTATTTCAAAATCATTCCCATTTGGAGTTACTATTATACTTGCATCAGGAGATGAAATATTTTGTATTTCGTTAGTAAGATCACAATCTAAACACTCAGGAATAAATACTTCTACATCATCACCAAGCCCATTAGTATGCACACCTATTGAAACTCCTTCAGTAAATGCTGGAACAAATACACTAGGTGGAATTTCAAAAGTAGTATCTACGGTAGTGCCATCTGCATTTGTTATAACAACATCATAAACACCATCGCCATCTTCATCTGTGATTGATACTTCAATAACATTTTCATTTGTAGGATCACAGTCTAAACATTCGGGAAAGTTCACACTTAAATCAAAATCTATACCGTTAGGTATGACAGTTATGCTCCCATCATCAGATGTGACTGCTTGAATTTCATTCATTGGATCTTCATCTGGATCAAATCCAGCTAATACAGCCTTATTGCAATCACAAATTTCATCATTGATATCATTGAAGCTCATGCCTTGAGGCTTCTTAAACTCAGTATATGTACCATCGTTTCCAGTTAAGACAACATTACCTCCCTTTGCTTTAGAAAGAAATATTGGAGCTTGCAAGAAGTCATTTCCTTGACCAGGTCTCTTAATCTCTAATCCGTTTAACCACATAGTTGTAGTACCAGTAGGACAGCTTGAGCATTGAAAGTTTGTAACTTTCTTTTTTACATGGCATTCAAAACCTGATACTCCAAACTTCTGAGCACTTAAGCTGCAGGCAAAGAGTAAAAGCACTATTGTAAATATTCTATTTTTCATCTTAAGTAATTTTTATTTTGCGTAAATGAACCTTGGATATAAACTTATTTTTGATTGACCATTGACTATATTTATAATATCATCAAAGGCATTATTATCATTTAATTTGACCACAACAACTCTTTGTTGAACTTGAATAACATCTCCTGGAGCAACATATATTTTTCCTATATTGAAATTACTGCCAAGCGTTTGTCTAGGGTGTGGCCCACCTGTAACACTTCTTCTATCGAATCTTATTCTTCTTGAATCTACCCATCCCTCAACTGCTGCTCCGTTCACTAAAATTTGATATTGACCTCTAACTTCTACATACGCATCAATTAAAATAATGTCTACATCTGGAAAGGCGATATCTATATCTGCAACAGCTTCACAAGAATTGGCATTTGCTAATGTAATTATGCTGAAGGGATCGCTTATAAATGGAGAACCTACATTTACACCACTTATACTTGCTTGCGTTCCAAGCGCAGGTGTAGATGCACACAATACTTCGCAGCATTCTAGATTAACATCCATCTTTATATTTAATGGATCTGATTGGCTAAATACAATTGTGCCTCCAGGACTAGAAAAAGTTTGTATTTCATTTTCTACATCACAGTCGGCACATACTACATCACCGAAGCACTGCATTAGCTGTGTACATGTGAAGCAGTTTGCACACTCATCACTTACTTGTTGTGCGCTTACTGATATGAATGAAAGTAAAAAACTAAAAAGTATTATATATCTCATAGGACAAGTCCTTTTTTCTTTTATTTAAATGATCAATCTTTAATTCTGTCGCTATTTCCCTCAGCGAGAATCCATTTTTATTTGAGTTTGACAAATTGTACCTTTTAAATATAAATGTCGCATTAGGAGCAATTGATTTAAGAAGATTTATCTCCTTAGCTATTGGAGTATCAATTACAGATATCTGCTCATTAATCTTAGTCTCTTCTGATACTTGCATACTTTTATAAGTAGACTCTGCAATTTCCTTCCCAAGATTAAAGTTTGAAGCACTAAGGCTATCAAGAACCCAATATTGAGTCGAATTTTCTTTTTCAGATACAAAGTACCGCTGTGCCTGCGCATTGAAAGAGAATGCTAGTATTGCTATTATTATAATTACTCTCATTGATTATTTGATTTGTACCAGTCTTTCAACTCATTGATTATTGCATCTTCTTTCCGTTCCTTAATATCAAACTCTAATTCAAAAGCAAATTGCTTATATTGTGCAATTGTGAATCCCCTAGCCTTAATTTGATTCTCAGTATCATCTCTAAGACAATCAAGAATTTTTTGTGAAGTCTCACTTAAACTAGATTCTTGATTTTGTAAATCTTTAATTATAGAATATAGCTTATCGATCAACTCTCTATTATTGGTGATCTCAGCCCTCATAGTCAGTAGCTCCTCAGCTAAATCTCCACTATCTTGTATTTGCAAAGGCTTTAATAAGGTTTCATATCCCTGATCTGTTAAAAGTAAATATGAAACATCTCCTTTTTCAGTTGGCATCACCCACTCAAAGTAGTTTTGCCCTTGGGCAGTAATTGATGCAAATATAATTGCTGTGATTATTATTATCTTTCTCATTGACAGTATAGAGTTAATCCTGATTGATTACCAAATGGCAAAACTACATCTGCCTTAATTTCAATATTTTCAAATGCTGGCAAAGATCCACTAAATAAGTGATTGCAAGTTCCATCTATATTATTTGTGGTAACAAGCACAGCTGTAAAACCTTGTGGATAAGTAATATTTGGTATTGTGCAATATGGAACACTCTGTAAGTATGCCTCCCATTGCACTGGAGCATTTGTTGTATTTCTTACTTGAAGATTGAAAGGAACAAACTGCTGATCTTGAAAATTATCAGAGACAACTTTTCCATTAGCTGCTGGTAAGGAAGGAGAGCCTTCATTATCTGATCCAGCATCCCCTCCTTGCGATAAACTTGCGTTGCTTAAAACCTCACAAGGAGCAGCAACAGAAAATGACCATCCGTTATCTTCATAGATATCTGCACCAGCACCATTATCATCTACAGTTATCATAACTTGAAATCCATTTGCTGACTTAGTTCCTTCTATTGTAGTCACTTTTGGATTGTCTCTTAAATTATCCTCAATGCCTTCATAGCTAATATGATAAAAAACTCCATCAGGATGTGGCGTATCGAAGGTGACTGTGAATTGTCCTTCTGCTGTTTGAACTACAGTACTATTTCTAGTCCATATATTAGAACCTAGTTTGCCATTGGCTCCACCAGCAAACTCTTCTTGGTATATAGTTTTAAACTCAAGATCAAGCACTTGTGATTCAGATGATCTATCACAACAATCTGACAAGTCAAACTCTTGGCTAAAAGCAAAAAGAGGAAACAATAATAATATGCCTATAATAATTCTATTCACAGCTTACAGTTTGTCCTATAATTGGAAAGCAATCTCTACTCGATAGTTGTATTTTAGTTCCACCTTGGCCATCTAGACCAAATCCAGAAATAGTCCCTGTGCACTTCACAGAGCAGTCTTCATTGTATATGATTATATTATCGCCAACTTGACAAGAGAGCTCGCAACTAACAATAAACGATTCTCCTGGTATACCTCCTCCTTCAGTCACTTCACAGCCTTGACCACAATCAACAGCTTCACAATCACAGCATCCAAGAACTCCATTAATACTTGAGTTATTCGAAGGATCAATTATGCTTGTAGATCCATCTAAATAAGTAATCAGTTTGACCTTTTTACCATTCACACAATAATCCCAATTAACATCTGCTATTTCATTAGCTCCACATTGTCCAAATTTTCCATAGTTATCCATCTCATCAATGGATACGATTGCAACTGGCAAATTGTAGAACTGAAGTTCATGTTGAGAGCTACCTTGACATTGTGAAAAGTTTGCACCCATTGGTCCACCTAGACTTGGAGCTTCATAGCTCCCTCCATAAGTATCAACTATTAATTGAGCAACTTGTGTATATCTAAGTCCCGATATATCTAATTGATCACCATTAGACATCGTTACTACGCTTCCTGCTGGCCATGCAAGTCTTCCATCTCTGCATCCAAATACTTGAATACAACTTTCACAATCGAAAGGCTCAGCTTCAGGGAGAATGTTGCCTTGAAAATCAGTGATGTAATATCCTCCTTCTCCAACATTTATAAATCCTTCGATTTGATTACCAAAATTAACAGCACAACATTTAAATATACTTGTCGGCTCAATACATGCCCCAACATAATCAATTGTACCAATCTTGATCACTTGATTTCCTCCTAAGTCATAATATGTTGTAACTCCATCTATTGTAAGGGTGTTTAATGTTTCACCATTTGTACAAACTTGACCTTCAATGACTACTCCTTCACAATCTTCACTAAATGTAACATCTGTAGAATTATATGTATTCCCTTCTAAATCTGTGAAATAGTTATTTTGTCCTACTTGTTCACCAGTTATACAGTCCGCTAATATTTCATTAACCGCAAAAGCAAGTATATTTTCTAATCCATCATTAATACAAACAAGTTCTGAACTTTGCTCTATATCGAAACACACATCATTAGTTCCACATGGTACCAAAGAGATATCTTCAATATCATAATTGTCTCCTGTTACTGGATCAGTTACGCATGTTATTTCAGCACAAGAACAAAGCGGATCATTTGAACCTCCTGCGCTTGATTCAGTTACCTCAACACAATCAATAGCCATCCTTCCAAGCCAATTCCCACAAGTATAGTCTTGATCAGTTGAATAAGGAGTCAAGGATAAAGTATGCGTAGTTGCTGTTATGTTGAAGCATGCATTTCTATTCTCCCAATTCAAATTTGGATTTGTTGGATTGGTCTCCTGTGCTGGATCAATTGTCTCAGCCGAATTTTGTGCGGAAGCTAAGTTATCATCAAGGCATACTGTCCAGCCTCCTCTATCAAAACATCCATTTGTTTGATTAGATACTGCTTGAGAAAAGTCAATGCACAATTGAGCTCCAATAGTCAATCCTGTAAATGTCTTTTTTAAACCTTCACCAAATACAGTCGCTCCAGTACCTCCAATTAAGGATTGCATGTGAGTATCTCCACAATTTGAAACACCCAATATTCCAGCTGCACTTGGCCCCGTTGCATTAGCAACATCCGATGTTGCTTGTGTTTGAGATGTTGCTCCAGTTTTATTATCTCCAAATGTGAGTTGATCCCATCCATTTGCAGTTTGTGTTATTCCAGGAGTACCCTCAAATTCATCTGAAGCATACAATACTGTCAACTCATCAGGATTACAATCTAATCCAGTTGTATCCACCTTACAGGTCTCAATAACTAAAAGCAAAGTCTTATCATCGACACATCCTATAATAGAAGATGTTGTGCATTGGTCTTCTATTTCATCATCTGATATTCCTGCTGGACAAAGAGTTGGCTTACAGTCTGGTGCTTCAAGGGCAACTGGAGGATTATCGCAGCTTTGATAGTAGATCTTCCCACAATCAACTGCTTGGAAGATTTGCTCTCCTGGTGTTTTATAATTGATGATATCCTTAAAGGCTCCTATATGAGAAGCGTCATTTGCATTTGTAATTGTCACCCTGGTAATAGGACTCACGCACGACTGGCAGTCTATCAACCAACCTGTGGCCCATAACTCGGACTGTGCTGGATTGTTGAGATTGTTCTGTACATCTCCAGGAGCCGTTGGCGCATCGTATGCAGGATATTGTGCCAAGTTACTCACAAAGCCAGCATTGCATCCGTTCGGGCTTGTATGATTTGCACACACATAGACGACCTTACATTCTGGCAATGCTGCCTCTAATATCGTTCTAAAGTTCCCAAAATATGTATTTGCTGATTGCTGGATCACAGTAGTGGTACCATCCTCGTGCAAAAGAGTGAATTCATAGTTGTTACCGTTCTGCAGGTGATTAGTTGGAAGATTAGTATACAATGAGTTGTCAAGTATACCATAGCTGCTCTCGCCTGTAGTTACACACTGCCAGTTCAGTCCTTCAGGGCATCCTTGAGGCTCTGTTACGATCTGTGTACAATCGCAGTTCCCTATCTCGCCAACAGGCTCCTCGTATGGCGTAACACCATCTTCGGAGATAGTATAAAACCAGTTCACACCATTACAATCGATATCAAGGTATATTTCCGTTGCATTTATTACACACTCATCAGTCTCTACATTGTAATCATAATCGCAAAAAGGACCATAAGATTGTATTGGACATGGATTCTCTATTTCAGTAAGAGTTCTCTCGGTGCAATCTGTAGTTAAACAATTAATCACATCGCCATTATCCTGATAAATCTTATTGACTACTACTGGATCCCATCCAGTGCAATCAATTATATATTGGGGAAGGTCTAGCAATAGAGAATCATTACCATCGACATCTGTTCCGTAAAAGAACTCATCAGTGATGATTTGACCGTCCATCTTATATTCGCAGACCTTCTTTGTTATTTCGCATTTTTTATATTCCCTTCTTGGAACTACTGTCACTTCATTTCCTTTATAGTCCAAAGTCCACGTTCCGTAACATTCATCCTTTGATATAGTGGAGAAGTATCTCCAGCACTTATCGGGAGTATTTAAACCCCATACCCACTCGGAGTCGGTATTAGCCGTCAAGTAATCATTCATATCATCGAAGTATCCATTTAGATTCGGAGCAGTATTGGTGTGCCCGATAAATGGATCATATATATCGCATTTGTTTTCAAACCCTATCCAGGTCGTTTCATTTGGATTGAGACCATAGTTTGCCGATACAAGGCCACAGGCTCCGTTTGAGGGAGTTGTGTTGTCATACCAGTGAAAGATGCCATGATAGCAAAGCTCCTCGGTATAGATAGAAGTTTCAATGCAGTTTGAATCTACATTATCGCAGTTTTCTCTTTTCTCCCAGTTATCTCCATTCCACTCCCAGCAGCAGTCATCGATCAGCTCCGATTGCTGGATATAGATCACTTCTCCTGTTAAGGTATCACATGCAGGAAACCAGTTCTCAACTCCTCCGAGTTGTGCAAAAGACAAAAGCCTTACCCACAATAGTATGGCTGTTATGAGTAAGGCTTTATGTTTCATCAGTTGTATCATTATTTATTCAATAATTATTATGCTTCTTCTCTCTTCGCATCTGGATCGATAACGCAGACGAAGATTGGACATACTTCAACAGCTGTATTAGCAGCCAAAGTCAACGGTGTTGTTAGATCCGCATCTGTAAGCAGACATGTAGGATCACCAAGGCATCCACATGCATCCGCATCTGGTAATAGCTTCATGATAGTATCCTTGGAATCTCCAACGGTAATGAATTGCTTTGTGTCGCCTCCTAAAGCATAGAATGCCTGTTCGTTTGAACTTACAGTACCTTCTGCATCAGCAATATCACAATGCACTAATTTCTTAGCAGGGTGTTGGTTCACTTCGAATCCTAACAAGTCCCACTTGTATCCAGGCTCAGGAATGATCTTTGCAGCCAACGATGCCAAGTCATCAACAACAGATGCTGCTGCTAAAAGTATCGCTACTGTCAATTCAAATCCAGCTGCACCACCACATACGTCAAGTGCTCGCCCTTTCTTTGTTTTAATCTCACTGTTCAATACGGGCAGTGACCCAAGCTTATCTGAAGCCATAGTATATTCATTTATATTGGTTACGAAATTACTTCCATCCGCTGCAGGTGCTTCCCCTGCAGGAACTGTGCACACTTGAGTGCCATCAGTATATTGATCAAACAGAACATAGTTCCTTTTTTGAGCTGGTAGATCTTCCTCTGATGTCAAATAGTAGCAACCCCGATCAATGAACGTCTTTGCTGGCTTGCACTTCTCGTATGCAGTTAAAAATTGAGCTGGCGTCAACTTAATAGTAGTTCCAGCCTCCTGATAAGTTTCCACGCCTTCCTCAACGCAATATATGATCTGGCAATTTTCACCGTCAGACTTTCTGCACATTGGAAATGAAGTGGTACCAAACTTCTCAAGCTGGACCTCTATATCGTCAGGCAACATGACATCGCCTTCCAGAGTAACATTGTTTGAGCAAGCTTCTAATTCGGCAAGTAGATCTTCTTTAAAATCTTCGATGTTATCAAAACCATGATTCGCTATATCTGTATAATTGACATTTAGTGAACCTCCACCTTGTATTGAAAAGACAATGTTATTACCGACACATTTGCTTATACCAGTGGCATAGCATACTGATCCATCGCACGTATTCTTGATGCGTATGAAACAGTGTGCTATCGTCACAAGTATGATATTGCAAGTTTTACCAGGCATTATATTGGTTTATTATGCGATTACTAATTACTTATCCTCACCACAAACGAAAGCTCCTTCACTTCCGCAGTTTGCAAATGGCAGGCTTCCAATCATAACTGGAATAGAACCATCTGATTCAACACAAAGGAAAAATCCTTCATCATCATCACTTACAGTCACAGTGGCTGAAGTGTATGGATATGCAATCGCATCAAGTCCAGCGATAAGGTCTGTCTCTAATTGAGCAGCTGTTGCAGCATCCACTGCTGCCGTTCCTGCATAGTCATAAGGACTATTTGGAAATGCCTCACTCGTTTCAACACCATCAGCATTTACATACTTAAGGTCTGGCAAAGTACCTGTCGCATAAGTCTTGTAAGTGGTAACAGTAACGAAGTTGCAGCATCGCTCTGTATTATAAGTCTTGTTTCCAACTACTGCGTTGTCAAGAGTACCAGCACCGATGTGTCGGATTGTACACTTGCCATCTTCAACAGCAACTGAAACATGAGTATCGATCTCATACTTAGCTACGATTTCATGAAGCTTAGTTTCGATATTCGGATCATTCAACGGTAAGTTGACAGGACAAGTCTCACCTTGTATGTCAATAGATACAAGAACGTTTCCTTCATCCTTTGTAAGGGTGATTACGTCTTCGCATACTGGATCATCAGTACAGTCATTGCAAGCTGGAAGCTTCATGCTGTTTGTTGGGCATGCTGCAGGATTCGCTCTAAGGCGTCCGAGCATATTTGCTGCTAAAAGGAACATATTTAAAATTGGAACTCTCATTTTACTTTGGATTTTTACTTGAAAAATATTTATTGTCTACGTCCTCCCATTTGTTTCCATCTGGATGAGGACAGATGTTCGTCTTTATCTCTAACGGTTTACCATCTTTAAAATTCCGATACTTGACAGCTTTGGGTTTAGTTTTTATTGGGCACTTGCATCCTCCGCACCCTGGAACCTGTATTGGACCGATCCAAGGGACAGGTGGAAGAGTAACCATTTCAAGCAAATCGCACCCTTTACAGATGTCCCGTCTCGCTTTCTCATGCTCTGGAGAAACAAGCTCTTGACCTGCAGTAACTATATTACCGATATAATTTACAGTGTGCTCCCTGAGCCTCTTTTTTATTAGATCAACCAATCCGTCTCTTATATTTTGTTCTCTTAGCGTCTCCGCAGTCTTTTTGACACGTACACTTTTTATCTAAGCATCCACACGATCCACAGGATCCCTTCGCATTTCCTTTGAATAGATCAAAGCAGCCACTCTCATTTTCTTTTAAGAAGTCCTCCAGGTTATCCCAGGCAATGCAAACATCGCGATCAATGGTCCTGGAGAGGAATTCTTTATCCTTATAGTCGGCTGGTACAAAGTCCCGACCTGTTGATTTGATATATCCATCTGGACCGATTCTTATGCCCAAGTATGGAGCTCTGTTCTTAAATACCTCCCATGCTAAGTATTCGCATAGATAATCGCACCAGAGCTCATTGAGGCAGTCCTTTGTAAACTTCTGGACCAGCTTCCATTCACCCTCTACTACTGGAATCGCCTTGGTTGTTTTACATGCTACATATAGAATGCCGTCATATACTACGATATCTCCCTCCTGGTAGTACTTCGGCTCTCCCTGGTCGTCATACTCGCACCAGTTCGTACATTTGCTCACATCGGTTAAGTGATCCTTCAGGTAGTCATAGAAAGCCTTACCCAGGCACTCTCTAAATTGCAATAGCTCGACCTTTCGGATGTGCCTCAGCTCACACGCAGCCATAGAGCTCATTATACCAATATGCTCTTTGATATCTTGTGGTTGGAGTAGTGTATTATGTGCCATCTGGATCAGGGTTTGTTTCTGCTGCAGGAGTGCTTTCATTTTCTGTTCCACGCAATGCTGTGACAAGCTCCTCCACCTTATCGGTAAACTTGATCGTCATGCCCTGGTACTCGGTAACATTCTCATGCTTTGCTATCTGTGAGAATAGATATCCCATATAGTTCTGGTAATCTTCCTGTAATGGCTTAACAGTCGATTGATTGGCCACTATGTATAGATTGATCATTCTACTGTCACCAATGCCACTCTTAGCCTGTACCTTGCCTGTAAGCTCAGGAAACCAGCCTTGGTTGGCATAGATTTCGTTTCTGGCTGATTCTAGAGAGAACTTTGTCGATTCTACATTGATCTTGTAGTCCATAGGCACCCACTCAGGTCTATCGGTCCCCTGTGGATATTCCAGCCCGACCATACTACTCACCTCGGAGATATCCCCTTCATTGGTAGTCATAGTCTTTAGCTCTCGCATATAGACTCGGAAGTTGTCGTCTTTGTTATTATTGCCACCTTTATCTTCATCATAAGGAAGACCAGGAAACAACCAGGCACCCTTCGCTATAATATCGGTGCAGGCATTCTTGCAGCACTTCTCGGTCTCTTTATACTCGATGAAGAGCTCCTCCATTATACTGGAGATATTCGGTTGGCCATACCACACTGATCCATTCTTATGGTTGGCGATATGCAGGACGGTCTCTTCCACTCCTTGCTTCCCTTTATTGAATACAAGGTCTTTGTTCATATACGATACAGGATAAACTCTGCCCTTCTTCTTAATAGTTTCCTCATCAAGCTCTGGAGTATTTAAGAGGAATCTCTGCTTACCTGGCTTAGTATAAATATAGAATGACTCTAAAGGCGAAAGCACCTTGTAGAAGTAGAGAATAGTGGATCCAACGGTCACTCGCTTTATCTTCAAGAAGATGTTACCAGACCACTTATAACTAAAGTCCATCTGCTTGCATAGATCCTTGATCATTGGAAGCTTGAAGTTTCTATCCTTCATGAAGTTTACGAAAGCAGATGATTGCTCCGCATTGACTGAAGTATCCTGTCCCTCTACAATCAAGCAAGGCTCTGTTTGTCTCTGGATAGATACGCTTGATGAAAAGGCAAACTCCTGGATCTTATCACGCACAGTATTGAAGCTACTTGATAAGCTAGTCAGGTCGAATAATACTGTTAGAAAATTTTGTGATGAATATTTTTCGTTCCCATAGTGAGGAACTAGGATGCGTTTATCCGTATTGAAAAAACCCCCGATATCCTCTGGATCCGCGACTGGTCTTAGAACGGGTGTCTTTACTTGAAACATTCATTAAATTTATATCTAAGGTATGATATTTTATGTATTTGCAGGCTTATTGCTTCCACCAGATGCAGTCTCTTTCTTTTGAACTAACTTGGTTTTACCTTCAGTTCTTTCATGTAGATCCTTCATCTCTGTTTGTCCAGCCAGCTTATACTCTCTCGGAGGTTTCCCTTGAGGAGTTTTTGTCACTGCCTTGGTACCACCAAAGACAAACTTCTTATAACCATCTGCTTTGTTACCTATTGCGATAAGGACTGGTTGCTTGTTTGCTGTATCCGTAAATTCAAATGCCATGATAGTCTATTATGTGTAAAGTGCTGTGAATGTATCCTTTGAACCAACTTGTCCGTACAATGGTGGGCAAAGGCTCTCTCCACCGAAGTCTATCTCATCCCCTGGCTCTGTAGACCCTAAGAGTCCACCCTGATCCAAGTGTCTTATGATTTCGAATGGTTCGATATCTTCTACGAAGTCCGTCTTAGTCCACTCTACACCAAATACTCTCTCCTCGCAGTTGTTGTCAAAGATATGAATGATCAATCTGCAGCACTGGATAGCGTCGCACAGAGCATTTCTCAGCTCCTTACCCTTACCCTTGAAGTTAAGTGTAAAGATAGACTCATAAACACCAGCATCCTTTGTATATGTTGCTGAGTAGGTCGAAGTCTTACGTTCGAACTCTAAGCATGCGAAAGGTTGTGCATCAGCATTAAGCGCATAGCCTAAGATGCATTGATTTGCTTGATCAAATAAAGCAGGATCGTCCTTCATGGCATCCCAGTCGATATTATCGTACTTATTATAAAAAGCACACTGAACTCCACCTCTAAGATTACAATTCTTAGATGTCTTTAAGTCCAATAATACATTCTCTTCAACACAAGGCATATTTTACAGATTTGCAGTGAGTAATTTAATTTATGCTTTCGCAGCTTCTTTCGCAGCGTCTACAATTTCTTTTTCGGATTTGCCATTACCAATGACCTCATTGAAGATCGCACCAGCAATACCTTTGTTATCCGTTGGGACCACAGCAATACATTTGCCACCCTTCGCAGGAGATGTATATTTCACCATCTTGTAGTCCTTGTTGATCTTTGTAACTTTCATTGTGATTTTATTTAGTAATCCTTAATATTTATGCTGCCTTCTTCGGTGCACAGAATATCTGCGTACCAGCGAAAAGCTTGTGATTCGCGATTGCAGTACTAAACAATGCGTGTGATAAGAATGAATACTTACCATACTTATCATTGTCTGTGTGCTGCTGGATTCTCACACCCATACCTGGACGATCAATCGTTGGAAGATTCGCAAACGATGCTCCCATGTTGATGTTACCGCTTACTGTAAGAACAGCTAAGTGAGTAGATCCAGTCAAGTATGAATCATAGCAGTTAATGTCTGAAATTGGAATTACAGGTACACCATCGATATAGTATACATTGTATTGACGTCCGTTCCAGCTCACTGCCTTTCTCTCAATACGAGGATTGATACAAGTAACAGAAACACACATCTTTCTATATTCCTCTGCAACTGCAGAATAGATACTTTGTGATACTAATAACAAAGGCGACATTGTCAATCCTTGCACGTCTGGCACACCACCTTCGTCAAGTAAGCACTGAAGCTCTGGAAGACACTTGCCTCTCAATTTATCGAATACATCTTCAACAACTTTGCCCATGAACTTCTTACCATTGAACATATCCTTAGTAAGAATCTCCTTGCAATTCAAGTGCTCATATCCTGGCTTAAGTGCTTGCTCCTTCGCAAGTTCCACCCATCCGCGACAAGTACCCATTGTCTTTGCAAATGCTGCTTTCATATCACCAGTTACACCAGTCTTGAAGTATCCCTTCAATTTATCATAGTCATACAGCTTACCTACTGTCAAAGTAAGTCTTGCACCGACAACCATGTTCTGGATCATCTGTCGAACCATGATGTTGACTAAGCGTCTACCTTCTGGTCCAAGTGAAACCGTATTACCAGTTCCCCACTTAAGGAAGTGTGAGAAGCATGATTTGAATAGTTCGTCATAACACCACTCATCGTTGACCTTAGCCTTACAAGGTGATATCTCTTGCTCACCAATTTGAGCGTTACCCATTGGAGACCAGTTGCAAGAATCGTGCGCCTGCCATACAAATGGATTTGAACTTACACTAAAGATTTTATGCTTTAGATCTTCGGTCAACTTCATGAAAGAGTAGACCATGAAGAATGCTTGATAAAATGAAAATTTATCAACTACGCTTTCCTCTAAGATATAGTTAAGCTGTTTTGCTGGAAATGCCAAAGATCGATTGATTCGATTAAAATTCGGCTTAAGTTTCAATAAACTCATATTGGTGTATATTAGAAGTTCTTAGATGTATTTAAAAAATAATGTTTCTTGTCTAGTGTAAAGGATCTTACTTGCCGTCCTCCTCGTATGTTTCAAAAGCAAACTCAACCTCCATGTCAGCGATACCATTGATCACTCCTTTGATTGAATCTCCACCTGCAGTTTTACCATTGGTGTCTGGCTCAGTAGAATCGCCCTTGTGCTCTGCCAATTGCTTCTGTAAGTCCTTGATTTGCTTTTCAATAGCAGTTTCTTTTGCTGCCTCTGCTGTCTTCTCCTTTTCTATTCTTGCTGCTTTCTCTTCGTCTGTTTCTTGAGAACCTTTCAAAGTATCAAGTGACTTCTGCATTGCTGTCAGCTTATCCTCGAATGACTTCTGCAAGTCGTTGATCTTCTTCTCCTGGTCGCCATTGATAGACTCGGTGATATCCTTCTTCATCTGTGCTTCCTTCTCTTCAATTGCTTTGTTGGTAATAGACTCAACTGTTGGCAGGTCATTTACTCCTTTTGCTAAATCCTCGTCTGAGTCAGTAGTTTTGAAGCTTGTTCCGAAGTTTTCGTTTAGAAATTTGATAACTGAATCCTTAAACATATCAGTGATTTTTGATTTTGAATTTTTATTGATAGCCTCTTCTTCTTTAGGCTTTGGTGCTTGTTTTGTGACTAGAGAACCTCTCCTGTAGAGATCAAAATTGTTCTTTTCTTTAGTCGTGTCCTCATCCAAGGACTTGATTGCCATTTTTGCACTAATTAAAGCGTTTGGATTGCTTGGTATATCTACAATCGAAACCTCTCTAATCTCTGAACTGGTTATGGTGTAACCTTTTTGACCGACAACTTTGTCTGCATCTTCATCTGACCAGGCATAGGCTCTAAATCCTATTGACGCTGCTTGGAGTATTCCCAGTTCCACCTTTCTTGCTACTTCTGCACCGAGTTCATCCTCAGTATCGATATAAGCATCTGCGTAAACTGCCTCTCCTGTCTTGACTATATTGTCCCATCGTCCTATTGGAAGTATCTTTTTACTTTCCCCATCATCCCAGCTTCTTGCTCGGTGATGATTGTAGAGTAGTATCGGATTTGCTTTGAAGTTCTCTAAGTCAATCCCACTAACAAGTACTCTTTCAGAGTGTCTATCTAGTGATTCATCAGTGATTTTGAACGTTCCAACTTTCTTAAGCATAAACTACTTTGTCATTTATCTACGACAATAATAACGGACTCGTAATAAAATATTCTAATTGGAATTGATATGATATGTTAGAATTGACATATTACTTTTTTCCAGAAAGGAGGTTTTTGCGGATCCTGCGGACCTTGTGGAACTCTAAATCATAGTTGTCTGATATCTGTTCTATTGAATCCCCCTGCCCGATTCGAAGCTTTACAAACGGTGTGACTATTGACTCGAAAGGCATGTTCATCCAGTACTCGAGAGCCTTGGCAGGAATCTTACTGACGCAGTCTACTTCCAGTCCAGTATTCAAATTGAACACTCGAACGATCCATTTATGCTTTCTTGTAATCAGGTTAATTTCACCTCTCATTGAATATCTTTTCACTTACTGCCCAATCAAACCAGTTCCAGAAGTCCACTCTATTGGAGCCACAGCCACCGCAGCTCTCTGGAATAACATCGTGCTTCTCACAGATATTCTTAAGCCAGGTGTAGTTCCTGTTCTTGACTGCAAATAGAACCTCGTTGTATTTTGCCTTGGGTATTCTTTCAAATAGATACATATCTTTTTATTTACGGGCACTCTGCTTGCTCCATTGGTATTATAATTTCAAATACTTCGCCGTTTATAAGTGGTATTGCAAGTACTATTTGCTGAACTACTACTGGACCTTGATAATGCAGATAATTAAAGAATCCTTCCGATTGATTTGTCCATAATCCTCCTAACATATTATTCAACCTTACGCATAAGTCTGGAAATATTAAATCAACTTGGCTACCCTGTATAACTCCATTTGAAGTAAATATTTGGCTTACAAATGCTCCATTACTAAATGTTAAGTATTCGCAAGCATCTCCTTCAACTGCAAATGCTGATCTACTGCAGTAAGGTGGTAGATTGATCTTTGGACAGATAACCAGCTGTTTATTCTCAGGATATCCAATAACTGGAGTGGGTATATTTTCACAAGATCTAAAGTCCTTTATCTGGGATGGCCAGAAATACAACGGCTTTCCTGCATATTCAAAATAGAATGCCTTTCTGAAATCAATGTCTCTGTAATCACAGTTATTTAAAAGGAATAGATACTCGCTCATCAATCCTCTTAGTAAGTTCAAGAGCTCCCGTTCATAAAAGTTTAGCTGTGAAAAGGAATCGTTATCTGCGTATGTAACTGATAGATCATTTGTATTGCCGAACCAGTACTCATACTCACTTTCATGGTATGCGATCGGAGCCTCTGTCTGTGTTGATATAAGTCCTCCAGGAGTACTCTCGCAGGACCAGAAGTTAAATCCTACATTATCATCTTGCGGATCTGGAAGCCCTCGCTGAGAGGTGTATCCCTGATATACCAATATTCTCTTTCCTAAGTCCCAGGATATCTCATTGTCAGTGTTATCCCATAGAGCTGGTATCTCGATGCTGTTTGATTCGTCATTGGTGAGGTTTATATCATCAGCAATGATCGTCCCCGTTGCATCAAAGGTAGGATTGCAATCATCATCCGTATCGTTTACGAATCCATTATCATCCCCCAGGTCATTGGTTGAGCTGTATGGTTTATTCCCATCACCGAAACCTTGTGACTCTAAGTAGTCGTCATTATCATTAAAGCATAAGCGCAGGAATCTATTCCTTCCCTCCTTGGATATAGTTACGCATTCACTATTCTTTATAATCTTATCGCGCATATCAATAGCCTGCGTCTTTGGTAGGAAGTAGCCTTCTGTAATCTCGCTTCCACCTCGGCTCCTTGGAGTCTTTATAGTTTCTGGAGGATAGATGCATACTGTTCTACTAAGGTGATCCGTTTGTATCTTCCCTTTTCCAATTAGGTGCAAAGCTCCAGCTAGTATATCCTCAAGGGTACAGGTGCAATCTAATAAACTTGCAATATCAAGTATTATGCCCTCCTGATAAGTAATTGATTTTTGTACAACACTTAGGCTACCGCCATTTACAACAGGAAAGTTAAACGTTGTTTCAAGAGACGGGAATTGTACCGATAATTTTACGATATCGCCCATGTTTATCTTAACGTTTTCAAATGTAAAACAAACGTTTTCATTTAAGCCCTCATTGATTTTAATAAAGGTGCTTGGTATTGCCTCCGTGCCTCCTACGGATGGATCGTCAACCGTTAACCAAATAACAATGTCCTCGCCTCCTGGATTAGTACTGACTATATCCATACAAACTTCAAAGCAATATATTCCAGCAATATTCTCAACACAATTATTGGTTGTATTATAATAGCCTTCCCCAATCGATGCGGCGGCATCAAAAAATGGTGCGCTTTCATTTGCAAAGGGTATAAGCCAAGCAAATACAGTTTGAAAGTTATTATTAAAGGCAATAAAATTTTGATCTGTAACGGTTACCGCGGTTGGCGGCGTAAACCCTACATTTAATATTTCCTTTTCATTCTGTAATGATGTAACATCATCAAGAGCATAGATTATCAATCTCCTCCCCCATTCAGTCTCAAATATTGGTGCCTTTAGCTTATATCCCAGCTTGCAGAATCCTTCCTGTAAAATCTTGAGTAAGTAGATCCATGGTCTAAAGTCGGGTGCCGTTGTATAAGTTGGACTGATAATCTCGCCTGTATCCTCATCATATACTGCGGGGACTGTCCATCCTCCATAGTGTATCAATGGCCATACTATCCCATCATCCCCATCTTGATATAGGGCTCCACTCACAGGATTAGAGTTATCACTATCAGCCAGCCAAGTATCTCTAATATTCTCCTTGGTAAGTTCGAATAAACCAAGGTTCGGTATATCACACAGATAGCAGTTACCAATCCCATCGATCCACTCCTCACCGCCACTGGTAAGGCTTACAGTCCATCGATCAAAGGTGTTCTGCTTTTTATTGATAGATAGATAGATCTCCTGCGCCACACTTGATCCCTCAAATACTGTTACTGGTACCAGGGTGAAGTTATCGAAGTTTAGTGCCGTCACGCTTCCATAGCTTTTTAGTATCGCTTTGTTTCTGGCTGTCGCTGGCAAAGAGAACTGCCTTACCGTTGAGGACTTTAGCTTTCCGAATTCACTCAGCTCGGTTACAGTTTTAGACTTACTGTATCGCTCTGTTGGAAAGGTGTCCAGGCATACTCTGCCTTCAGCATCGTATGCAGTAGATGGTAAACAAGGAGGACATTGCCTCGCATATATTTTGATGCAAAAACTCATATAATTGACTGCGCAGGTAATTCATGATGTAAGTATCCGTTCACTTCCACTTTGATCTTTCCAGACTTTTGATATACTCGGCATCCTCCTGGCTCAACTAAGAACTTCTTAAGGACTACATTGCCGTCCACATCGCAGTGCTTGATCAACTTGACCTCACTCTTCTTGAAGGACTTTAAAAATATCTTCTCTTCTTTCCTTCTTGGAAACCAATCCGATTCCAATGATATCCTCTCGATCGCTTTTGTATTAGTAAGGGACTTCCCACCCTTTGTTAATCGCTCCCCAATAGATCCGCAAGGGATGTCAACACAAATCTCCGTCTGCTGTACATCGATGTCCTCTGTCTTTATGCAGAAAGGTATCGATGGGAATGAACCAAGGTCGTCCAGGAATAATATCTCCGAATCACAGCAGCAGTTCGGTGCTATCTTAATGCAGAACTCCTCTGTTACTTCTAATTCAAAAGCTCCACCGAGGAATGGCCCAAAGTCCACCCTTGCGACTATCTGATAGCATATCTCACAGGCATCGGCTGGACAATCTATCTGCTGGTTGACTGGCAGGGTATACACTCCGTCCCCCTGGAAGGAGTGTGTACAAAAAGATATTACATTTCCATCTGGTCCATAGTAGTTTGTATTAGCAAAGTATGTGACCTCAGCTCCAAATGGGAACTGATAGAATGCCTGTACATCTAAGCATATTGTTAAGAACTGGCATGTGTTCTTGCAGTATAGAATTGTATCTGGTGCAATTGTTAGGAACTCCAATGGTACTCCTGGCTCAAATCCATAGGCTGATAGATCCTTTGTGTCATCGATGCGTATTACTGAATTCTGAACGGTAAAGTTCGAGGTTTCAAATACAGGGCCAGCCTGTCGTCCGCATTCGGTATTTATATCATCCTGGAAGTTTCCGTACTTCACACAAAACTCCTTCTTGAAGGCATCCTGTAGTATTGGTCCGCATCCCAAGAACGGGCACTCTATACCCATCAAGCTCTTTATATCCTCCGAGAAGTCGACACATATTGGTAGTACTTCACCATCCTTAACGAAGGGAGCAATGCAATCTGGAGTATTACAAACAGGCACTTTCTTTCCATCTTCATCGATACAATAAAGCTGGTACCAGACATTATATCCTGATATGCTATTGAGGTCGTTTCCTGTGGTACCAGAAAGCGTTGGTGGGTTTTCAAACTCTGTAAAATCAAAGAACCAGTTGTTAATGATACCCACCTCACAGTTTGTAAGGCATACCATCCAGCCATTACCTGCAGGCATCAGCTCGATATCGTAATCCTTCCATAGGAAATTAGACTCTAACATATTAAGAAACTCCACCGCATTTACTAAGCTACTATTGGAGGATAAGTCTACAGTATTGTTTGTCGTAGCGACATCGGTCGAATACTGTATCTCTAGCATCTCGAATATAAGCCCTGGAGGATTCGGCTGGTTGTTTTCAAATAGAAAGCATACCGAAGCAGCATCCCCTGGATATATTAGAAAATCATCCGCTTGGAACTTCATCTGTATACATCCGTTGACTGGATATGGTATCGTTTGTAATTGTTCTGTCTGTGCTATCATTACTTTTTAATCTTGCCAAGTTCTCTCTCAATTTCATCCTTAGATAAACCCGAGTTGAATATCTTATCCATCTCTTCAAAGTCTTTGCCGTCCAGGAACTTGAACTTCTTCTGGAGGTCAATGTATCTCCTGTTTCTATTGGACTCCGCAAGCCTGTGGCGATCAATGGTACTCCTGTTGGTATGGTTGATCAGTCCCACGATTTTATCAACATCTTTGTCTGCCATAGCTTTTTTAATTGTATCCATTATTTCTGTATAAGTCATATCCCGTTGATTACATTGTTAACTTGATTATCCCGTTCGATCTCTCTATTGGAAGTTATATTGCCACGCTCAGTACCTACCATTGCACCACGCTCTACTGCTCTCTCAATAGTAGACTCCAGTTGTACGAATTGCTCCTCGCTAAACTCCTGTCTGATGGTTATATTCTGTGTACCACCTCCCCCTCCTGGTTGGCTTATTCCTGACAAGTTGGGTACCAGTGCCCCTTGCATAGCAAAGACCTTACCATGCCCACCCCAACTATTCACATCGCTCATAAACTTTCCCTTTCCAGGAAACGATGTGCCAGCTACTCCCTGCAGCTTTGCTCTATGCACTCGGCTGCTGGTTGCGTTTACTATTCCAAGATTGCCGAATTCATCGAAGTCCATAAACTCTCCGTTCTGTGCCTCTACTAAGCGACCACCAAACATAAATCGTATCCCTGTATTCCCTCGCCTGCCCTGGTTGTGGTTCTTACCCTGTAGGAAGGTGCCTGCCTTGACGCTGGCTCCCCTCTCTGCTGTGATAGAATCTACTGGAATAAGGTTACCACGCTCACTGAAGCTAGTCGCACCAATAGTGGCTATCTGTGCTGCTGTGGAGGCGACCGCTGCTGCTACTTGTATGGCAGTGGCTATACCGAAGTCAAACTTTGGAACTGTCGCGATAATGTTAGTCACAGCAAGTGCCCCGTTGATCAATGCCTGCGCAATGGCCAGACGTTTGTTTCTCTCGAAAGCTTCTCTTTCAATTTCCTCTATCCTGGCGTCACGCTCCTCAGTAATCCTGGCAATCTCCTCCTCGTTTCCTTCTGCTGCTGCGAGCTCTGCATCGTACTGCTCATTGACCTGGTTGATCCTTCTCTGCGATATTGCCTCCTGTATCTGTCCAAGGCTATCGGCAAAGCTACTCGCCAGCTCTAATCCTTCCTGGAACTGAGTAATACGCTTCTTGTCTATCTCTGCAATCCTGTCTGCCTTTACCTGTTCATTGGCAACTTCCTGATCAGATAGATCCTTTCTTAGGTTAGCGAGCTCCAATTCCTTCTCTATCCTCCCATCGATACTAAGACCAGAGCTTTGAAGGTCCAGCTCCAGACGTTCAATCTGTCCCTCTGTCGCTATTCTCGTCAGCTCGCTTTGTAGATCTTGCTCTAGCTGTGCCCTGTTGTCTGGATCCGCAGCTACATTCTGATTAAAGGTATCTAAGGCATTCTGTGACCTTCTGTTGGTTCGTATCTCTGGCGAAGCCTGTGCATTGGCATCTACTGTGATCGGCAAGCTGTCAAGACGCTGCACCTGGTCCACCGTTCGTTTGAGTTGCTCCTCGGTATCCTTAGCATCCTTCTTGAATATAGCATTGATTGAGTTGAGCTTCTCGGTGATTTCGTTTAGCCTGGTCAGTTCATCGCCATACTCACCGCCTGTTGCTGCCAGCTCCTTGATCTCATCCTTGAGACCTTTGGCTTCTTCTTTAAGTACATCGAATGCAGAGGTGCTCTCCTTGGTGGTGGTTTCTACTCCCTCCGAGAATGACTCGCCTGCCTCTTTACCGAGATCGTTGTATGTCTTCTTAGTTCTGGTTGCTGTTGCAGTAGGTACATCGGCAACTGTATTCTCTGCCTGGACCTTAGCTTCAGCAAATCCCTTTGCAAATGCTGCCCCTGCAGATAGACCACTGCTCCTTAGATCTCGGAGCTGTCCTCGTAAGGTTTCGGCTCGGTCCTTGGCTTCTTGAGATACTAATCCCTTTATACTGTTGACAAGTATCTGCGTTTCGAGTAATGCTCCCCTGGCAAAGTTGCTGACGATGGTACCACTATTCTTTATCACCTCAACCAGTCCATTGAATACTGCAGGAAGGTTGCTTATCCCTATAAATACTGACGCCAGTGCCTTCTGTAGGAAGCCAGCCTCATCGCTGAATTTACCAGTCTCATCTGTGGCTCCGTTGACGAAGCTTATAAATTGGGCCACGCCATTGATCACGCTGGACAATACATTAGCCAATAACGTGAGACTTCCCCTGGCAAATGCTCCGAGTGTGTCGCTGTATAGGCTGCTCTCTTCATTTGCTCCCCTTACAACATCGATTAGATTGAATATTGCATCTCCTACTGGAGCGAAGGTATCCTTGAGGAAGTTGAGCGCACTTGGTAACTGATCAGATATAAACTGTGCAAATGGCTCTGCGACCTTCAATGCCTCTCCGAATACTGGAATCAAAGCTGTTGCTATACTCTCCTTGATGGTATTGAATGAAGCTGTAAGCCTTGCCTGTGTTCGTATAAGTGAATCAGAGTTTTCATTGAAAGATGTCTGCGCATCTGCACTCCTCTCTGTTATTAGCTCCAGAGTAGCCTGTGCCTTCGCCTGTTCAAGAGCCTGTCCTGTTAAGCCTGATAGTCCCTTTTCTAATAAACGTGCACTTATATCGGCTTCTTTGAGGACAATACCATACTGCTTCAACTGCTCCCTTTCTCCTGTGAGGGCAGCTTTTAAGGCATTCTGTGCATCCTCGGCAGACTTGGTACCACCCGACCACTCCGCAAGTGCGCCAGATAGATCCACAAGGTCAGTAGAAAGCTCTGCTGCTGCCTGCCTTTGGAAGCCCATTGGTATAAGAACATCTGCTATGTTTGCAGCCTGGTTGATATATTGCTGATTGGTAATACCAAGTGCCGTTGCATTCTCGGCAGCAGCTTCTGCAACTTGATCGTATGATTCTCCTAATACTATGAGTGACTTTCTAGATAGCGTGTCTGCCTGTACTGCCTGGTTGAACATCTCCACTCCTAAATCCTTGAGTGCTCCTCCTACCTTAGTCAATGCTCCAATGATCAGACCTCCAGCAAGTAGATTACCAACTCCCTTCCATGCGCTTTGGTAGTTACCAACATTTGTACGGAAATCTCCCATCGATTGGTTGATGGTATTAAGCTCATTTCTTGCTGTCTTGGCTTGCCTTACTAGGTCTCTCCCAAACTTACTGTTCCTCTGCTCTGCGGATAAGTTCTTTATTTCGTTTCTGATCTTCTGATATCGCAGCTCCAGCTCTCGAAGGGAGCCTGTTGGAAACTTTGTGCGCTCAAATTCCTTTGATAGCCTTCGTGTCTCTGCTCGGACACCTGACTGGATTTGCTTTACCTCAGCGAGGCTGTTCTGTAGTCGTGTGAATTCTGGAGTACCCTTCTCTGCATTCTCGAAGTCTTTGTTTAGACGCTTGATCACCGTCCGCAATTCCTGCAGATTATTAACGGCAAGGTCCGCACCATCTATTTCAATCTCAAAAAATACCTTCATTATTCAGTTTTATGCAGCACTCGAAGAGTTGAGGACACCGCCTCTTTCAAACTCTCTAACGGATTGGAGGATTGCATTTTCCAATACAGTCCTTATATCTAACAGTTCCTGGAACTTCGCTTCTGATGTTGTAACCATCTCTTTGATCCATCCGAGACGCTTCCCTCTTGCCAGCCAGCTCTTTGTGGGGATACCATCCTGTCCATGCTTTCTCCTGGTTGCGTATATGAAACTGGTGATTTCTCGAAAGGTCTTACTTGGAAATAAACGCTCTGCCCAATCACGAAGCACCTCTGGATTGTATCTTACATTTCTTGCAGGAACTCCAGTATCTAATGCCTGGCCATAGTCAAGCCCCTGTATAGTTCCAATGATCTTATTGCCGACTGTTTGTATCACTGCCTCCAGGCTATCCTCAAGGGCACCACTACTGTAATGCCCCTGGGATCTAAGGATGCCCTTACCCACTTTGATTCTAGCTTCTAGTGCTGTACGCAGGTTTTTCTTTAGTATTTCGACAAAATCCATTATCTCGCTCTGCTTCTTTTTTGCTTCCTTCCACCTTGTGGACGTGCTGCAGGCATTGGTCCACTCCTAGTGTTATACAATGGCTCCGTTGGTTCCTTACTCATTACAGAGTTGATACCAGAAAGAACCAAGGATAGTACTATCAGAATTATACAGATAGCGACTGGCATGTGGCCAATAGTGAATAAATACTTGACACCAAAAAAGGCGAGTCCAAGCGTTCCGAGTAACATTAATCCATGTGCAATCTTCATTATCATAATCGTGTATTTAACAGGTTGAACAAATATCAGTTCCAATGTACTTATTAGGCTCGTGATTTCCATAGTTGAACTTCTCTTTTTTCACCACGCATCCACAGAACTCTAGACGCAGAGACTTCCCTCGTATGTGTTCATATCCTCTCCCCCAACTGGAAATCTCTATCTTAGTATTCTTCACCATCATCTCCAGAGAGTCCCCTTCCTGGATTGGCTTGCCTGGATTGTCCTGTACATACTGCAGATACTCTCCCTCGCTCAACATCATGATCACCTCTATGTACTCCCCTGGATTCTCCTCGTCCTTGATAAATATTTTGTATTGCTTGCAGGAAAGGATCTCCTCTAATAGCGCATCGAGTACATCGTCCAGGTCGCAGTCTATCTGTCGAACGGTGCGATCCTTTTTCCACTTCTGGCAATTGCTGCACTCTATTATATCCATGAGTGCCAGGTCATAGGCAAAGCACTTGGTGGGGCCACATAGCTCAGGTCTATATGAACCTTTCTGTTCGATTGCTAGTATTGGATACTGCTTCTTGATTTCGTCTCGCTTGGCTCCTCCCATTACCCAAGCACGTGACCAGAACTCCCCGTTCTTGTAACTGTTCCAGGTATGGCCCAAGTTCTCGGACTGCATAGCCTTGCCAGAGTCGACAAAGGCAAATGTATTAACAGAGAAGTTCTTGTTATTGGGAAAGTTCTTAACTGCCTGCAGTATACAGTACTCTATCTGCTTGTTAGTGATTGGTGGAAATTTCTTAGCCATTACTTTGCTTTAATTTTTTGATTTTATCAATCGCACTGTACTTCTTATACTTACAAAGGCTCTCGCTGATATTCATGATCTTGCTGACCTCCTTTAGTGAGTAACCTATAATACTCAGCTCCACTATTTTATAGTCCTCCTTTTTGAGGTTGGACTGATAGTACTCCAGTTCGTTTATTGCCTCGTATGCTTCCTGCTCCTTGGAGTCCTCCCCGATGGTGTAATACGCTTCCACGTCCTCGGTCCTGCGTACCTTCCTCTTACGAACTACATCGATGGTGACGTTGTAAGTGATCCTATATACCCAGGCTCGGAAGTAACGACCATCAAAGTTCTTTCTATTGCTCCAAATCTTAACCAGTGCGTCCTGCTTGATGTCTTCATCGTACCTACCAATTACCTTCTTGACACAATTGTCAATGAAACTAAGTATCTCGCTGGTAAGCAGCTTTCTGAAATCATCATCGGTTATCAAACTGGTTTATTTTATCCTGGTAACACTTAGCTTTTTGAATTTATATCGATCATCGAATAGATGTGCCTTGGGCATCATTTCCAAATGGTTCTTTAACCAGAGGGTCAGGTACTTCTTCACTGCAACGTCTCTGTTACGCTTCCAGGCTCGCATCACTTCCTTTCTGGTATTGACGTCTGTAAACTCATCATAGTGATATACACCGCCCTTGCGTATGGCTCTGCCCTTCTCATCCGTCTCGAATCCCATCTTTAACATCTGGTTACCTCTGTAGACGTGCTTTACTATTCGCACACTATTGGGGAGGGAAGCGATCAATGCCTGCAGCTTTGCTTTGCTGATATCAGGTGTTATTGAGTTGACTAGCTGTTTGAATTCTCTCTCTTTCATGTTACAAGGCAAGTTCTAAAAGGGTCACAAGTAGTTGCTGCTGTATTGATCGGCTCCGTTGGATCATGGCTCTGATAGAAAAGCTCTATCTGCATAAGGTCGTCATATTCACGTTGGAGCCTTCGGTATCCCAAGCAACAGGGATCCAGTGCGCTCATCCTTCTTTCGAGGACGGTTATCTTGTCAAGGTTCTCTTGACGCTGATTTTTGGTGATGATAGCTGCCATAATTATCTATTATTTATTACATTTGTTTAAATAGTTCATGGGAGAACTTTAATTTGAATGTTAGAAGGCTTTGAATATATCAGAGCCTTTTTTTACATTTGTACATATTGCGGAATGGAGCAGCTGGTAGCTCGTCGGGCTCATAACCCGAAGGTCGCAGGTTCGAGTCCTGTTTCCGCTACTAATTTAGTTCTTACTTTTCGTGAGTCTCTTTGATAAAAGCCTAGCTGCAAAGCTGGGCTTTTTTACTTTGCACCATTGAGCAAAGAACAAAGACTCACCAGCTCTTCAAAGTCCGAATAGTAAACAGAGTCAATTGGACTCTCTCCTGGCTTCGTAAACCACCCATGCGCCATTGCGACATTGTAGTAGATCCTCCATCCTATTAGATTAAACGTGTACTGTGCCTGTGCTTTGGCATCCTTTAACGATTTTCTTTTGTTTTTTTGCTGCTCATGCGTACCTGTGATAAGAGGTTCTTTGCCCTCAAAGAATAGTTCGTATTCAGGAATGCTCCGTATTTCTTTAAGATAGCTAGAAAAAAAAACCGAACATCAAACACGATGTCCAGAGGAAGCTTGGCAAATATCTTCTTGTAATGCTCCACGTGGGCTCTGAACTCTGCCCTGGTCCTCGGCAGCTTATAGTCCTCCTTTCGCAGTAGGATAGCCATCTCACTCAATCCCAAGTTGAATGAAGTATTACCGTTATGATCACCAGTCTGTTCTATCTTCTTACTAAAGGTGCGCTGGAACTCTAATATCTCCAATACTTCGCCACTGGTGTACTTTTTGCCTGTAATGGCATTACTATGCGAGGCAGTGTCTCCAAGTAGCAGCTGTGCCCCTCTATCGGGGTTTAAATAGTATGTACAGGGATATCGATTACCCTCCGCATCTATGTCGTACCATTCTATCTGATAGTTGTATGGATTGATTGCGGACCTGTAGGAGTCCATTAGGTTTGCCAGGTGGATATATATTCGTGTGACGGATAACTCATCGTGCATTGGTGAGAACTGGTAGGAATACTCATGCAGCATTGCCTTGGGATCGTCCTCCAGCAGTAGGTGAGGGAAGGGGGAGAGGTCGCCATCTATTATCTGTCCAATAGCTTCTCGCATGTGCCACTGCGTCTGCTCCATGTTCTCATCGGTCTCTTCTTTGCTTAGAGTATCGCGATACAGACGCTCCTTGGCTTTGAAGTCCTCGAACTGGTCATAGTTGATATCCTTTACAAATAATGGGATATCAATTGATCCTTCCTTTCCGTTATCTAATTTGTATTTTAATCTCATAGATTAGTCCTCAGCATCTTCTTCTAGGTAAGCAAGAATCTTGTCATAGATTTTATCCTCTGCCTTAGTGTTACCCAGGTTGATGCCGATTTCCTTACAGGCCACCTTTGCTCTTTCGATGTCATTATCAAAGTACAGCTTCAGGTCTTCGTGGTTCTTGCAGTCTGATAGGTTGAGCGTTCTTTCCTTTCCAGTGCTATCGATTACCTTCTTCTCTTCACAGCCAGCGCAGTCATCATCGTTCTTTCCGTATTCGCTCTCATCTATTCCTACATTGACGACCTCCATCTCTACCTTGTTGATGGTTGGCATATTGGCTTTACGCTCTGCTTCGAATACTACTTGGATCGCTTTGGCATCTTCTGGAAATACATCTGTTAGTCCAATGATGATTGATCGCGCATAGTGACCTTTGTTTCGTACTTCAAACTCCTTCTCGTGCCTTATGAGTGCACCAATTAGATCTTTGCAAGCTTCAGTTCTAAAATTGACCTTTTCTAAGTTCTTGATAATCGACATATTGAGATTTTTAATTCTAAGTTTCTGTAAATATAATATAAAATATAATTATACGCTTCCAGCACGTGCTCCCCTCCTTTTAACAATAGACTTGAGGTGATACTCGCCATAGTATCGCAGGGCATCCCATCCATGGTTCCATTTGTCTATTGGCACAGGATGTCCCTTGGCATTGGTTACTATATCGCCAGACTTGTTGACCTTGTATTTGTAAAGCTTCTGCTCCTTGATCAAGCCTGCCGACCTTGCCGTCACATGAATCTTGTATTGCTTGAGGATGCTTATACCCTCGATGATCGGCATCTTGATTGCCTGGTGTATGTTGTATCCCTCGTTACCTATCTCATCGATCATCCTGTTACCATAATCCGAATTGATACGTCTGGTCTTTGAAATATAGTGATCCCTGTACTTATCCAGGATATCGTCTTTAAGCAATCCACGCTGGTAGAATATCTCATCGACATACAGGTTGTTTCCAATGGTACCACAGTTGAGTATAGTGGTCGGATCTATTGAGTACCCTAAATCCTGCCCATAGCCTCTCCTGCGCAGCTCTGTTGGCATTTCGTCTATGATGTGTATTGTTGGGAAGATAAGCCCTTCAACAAGCCCATACTCGCCTAATCCGTACACCGCCCATAGATCGGGTGCGCTCTCCTCCAGATATTCGATCTCGCTTATCTGCTCCTCGGTGAGGTGCTCCAGGTTATCGATATAGGTACTGTGTATTACTTCCACATCGCCCTTGGTAACCATTCTCTTCTGCTCTAAGTCCTCGTTGATCCAGGTATATGGGTCTGAAGGATTGAAATCTATGAAGCTGACATACTTACAACGGACGTTTAGCTGGAAGAACTCTTTTAGATAGGAAAGCTCATTTGCCTCATTGCAGTATAGGATATCACATTCGTTTCCTCTAAGCTTCTGCTCCTGGTCGGCACCAATGAATACTATCGACCTGCCCATATAGGTGAAGGTTCTATCCGTCTTATGCTCTTTGATATAGTTGGTGAGAGGTTGACCGTTTACCATCATAGTGGAGATGGCCTTCTTGAAGGTGTACATTGCTGTTCCCTTTAGCGAGGATCCAGACTTTCTTACAACGGTTGCTTTTCCTACTGGTATGTGCTGGTGCTCTCGTACCCATCCTGTCGCCAGCCAGTTAGCAAGTATTTGTGATATAGAGTGAGTCTTGGAGGACCGAGTCCCTCCTCGGTTGATTACTATCTTCTTCTTACTGTGATAGTTCCGTTGGAATACGTTTGTGGCAGAGAATGCGAGGCGAGCTGTCATATACTACGAGTAATCGTATCGTAAATATATGAATAAATAAAAACAGTGCCCTGGTCGGTTTAACAAACATATTCTCAAAACTACTATTATGTGGATAATAAAGTATTGACCAGGGCACCGCAAGCACTGGTTGCTGGAGGAGGACGTGCGAGTTCTGTGGGAGAGTTTATCATTCTATCGATTGAAGTGGCTTTGTAGCTTATTGACTACTGCGCCAACTGAACTATGATCGATGGTGATCGGGTGACTCTTGGTCTCTCCGTTGGAAACAAACAGCTCGCATATTCCAGACTCATAGCCTTTGAAATATATGCCGTCAGTGATGTGGACAGCTGTTTGCTTGTCCTGCTTTGTAAGTGGTATTAGGTAACCCATATTATTGATTTACAATTTATTATTAGACTTTTCTAATTCCGCACATCTAATTATGTCAGACATTGAGCTTTTTTTATCCCAAAAGAATTTATGTAAACCAATTGGTATATCTGTTGATTCTCTTAAAATTAATTGAGCAGCAAAAGAACTATCTGTTTTTCTTTCTAAGTCATAACCTTCTTGACCTGCAATGTGAACTATCCAACCAGCTCTGCAATGAGTTGTGGAACAGGTATGCCAATTATTCATATTTAATTCTTGACCTTCTTTAGAGACTTCTTCAAGAACTTTTTGATGCAAGTTTTCTATTTTAGGAATTATACCGAATGGTAGAACTTTAGAATCAGAATTTTTTTCTTTACCATTTTTTTCGCTGCAATAGCTGCAATCGCTGCAATCGCTGCAAGAGCGGCAATAGCTGCAATAGCTGCAATAGCTGCAATAGCTGCAATCGCTGCAATCGCTGCAATCGCTGCAATAGCTGCAATCGCTGCAATAGCTGCAAGAGCTGCAATAGCTGCAAGAGCGGCAATAGCTGCAATAGCTGCAATAGCTGCAATCGCTGCAATCGCTGCAATCGCTGCAATCGCTGCAATAGCTGCAATCGCTGCAATAGCTGCAAGAGCTGCAATAGCTGCAAGAGCGGCAATAGCTGCAATAGCTGCAATAGCTGCAATCG
>Ga0209185_1000329_pt1 | contig 61068 bp, 43 predicted proteins | sample SidtaG_2_FD_187425 | JGI IMG/M metagenome (GOLD analysis project Ga0209185, IMG submission 187425) | Marine algal microbial communities from Sidmouth, United Kingdom - Sidmouth_Asex2 metaG (SPAdes) (version 2) | ecosystem: Host-associated > Algae > Red algae > Unclassified | place: Sidmouth... | reverse complement strand
AGTGCATTACGCAGATTTTTGAACAACATAATCGTCTTGCCAACTAGATATAGATCTGTCAAACTAATTGGTAAGAAAATATATGTTTTAGGAAGGGTCATTTATTTATTTTTTGCTTGCAGGTAACTATCTTATATACCCACCTTTTCGTCACCCGAGGTGTTACTTTTTCTCATAAGTTGATCGAGTGGGCTTTCTATTTTTGATATCTGTTGTATACTTATATGTGTATATACAAGAGTAGTCTTAAGATTTTTATGGCCTAATAACTCCTGGATGAATGCTATACTTATTCCATTGTCATGCAGATGAGTCGCAAAGCAGTGTCTTAATACATGAGGTGTAACATTCCGAGTGATACCAGCTTTATTAGCGGCTGTTTTTACTATTTTTTGTATGCTGGAATTTGCATATTTTTTTCCAGCTTCTATACTTTCGAAGAGGTACACTGCTGGTTTGTATTCATGGAAATATTCTTTGAATATTTCCTTAATGTGAGCACTTAGCATAACAACTCTGTCTTTCTTACCTTTTGCGCCTCTAATAAAAATTTGATTCCTATCCCAGATGATATTATTTATCCTAAGATCTGTCAGTTCGCTAAGTCTCATACCCGAAGAATAGATTGCATATAAGATATTGCGATGCTTCATATTACTGGTCACTTTTATCATTCTTAGGACTTCCTTCTGACTAAGAATCCTTGGTAGCCTATGTGATTTTCTTGGCCTTTTTATCTTAGACATATTTATATCTACTCGAGATAAGACCTTGTCGTAATAATACTTTAATGCGCTAATCTGTATATTTAGCAGACTATCAGATACCTTCTGCCCACTTACATAGGTTAAGTACTCATTAATTTGTTTGTTATCTGATTCGTGGATATCTTGCTTTTCTAACCATTGGTTGTATTTTACTACAGCGATGGTGTATGTCCTTATGGTCTGCCAACTGTATCTTTGTGACATCATGAGGCTGCTAATTTCTGTAGCTATTTTACGATCATTATTCTTAAATTTTGATAGTAATTTTTCTAACCTGTTTCTATTAGAAGGGTTCTTTTGCTTAACCAATGACTTAGAAGTAATCAGTCTATCTATCACATCTATGCCATAGCCTTTGTAATCTTCTATTAGCTGAGCGGCTATATCAGGATGATAGGGAACGGTCCACCTTTCTATCCCTTTGTTATATCTTCTGTTTTTTATCCTCAGTATAGGATTTGTAATTTTTTTGTATCCAGTAATCTCTATCACAATCATCTGACTGAGTTGAGGTACCTGGTACATCGTGACGTGGCATGGCTTATCGTATTGCCGGATGATCTGCTCTATAATTTCTATCTCTTGAGGATTCCAGTAGTGGAATAGCTTTTGTATAAGAGTGAGATTCTGATAGCTACCATAGCATATCCATGTTTTTGTATTTTCATTCCACCATGACTTTTTAAGTGTCTTTATTTTCTTTATTCTTGCTTCATGATAATTTGTTTTAATTTGAAAATATTGATTAGATAAGATCACCTGTAGGTCTCCATTCGGATGTCTGGATATGTCCGAGGTCGATGATGTACTATTATCGACTACTGCGGTAAATTGATTCTTTTGAGAATCTATGTCGGATATATGCTGATCGGATAGTACTCCCTTAGCATTTCCGTCTTGTGGTGTAATATCTATAATCTTTGGTGCTGGAATGTCATGTGGTATATTGAGTGCCTTAAATGTATTGTAAGACCTCTTATCATACGGTATATAATAGCAGCGGTATGTTGCTGAGTACTTACTGCAGTACAGTGCCTTTATCCTAAACAGCCATTCTGGTCTTTGACGGAATCGTAATAGGATAACGGTCTGACCACGATGGAAGACTTTTTCTACGTTTATAGTATGAGAGGCTGTCACTAATTATTGATTATTATACCATTTAAATTTTAAGATGTCGGTTAAGATTATAGAATAGAATTTGTTAAGATTAAGGCAAAAAACGCAGTCATAGCGGTTAGCTATGGCGAGTATTTTTAACGCAGAGATTGGCTAATTCTATTATAATATTTCCGACATTCTAATGTTTAAATGGTATTGAATATCTTCTCAAAATAGGAAATTTAGGATAGATATTAAATAATGTGCATAATTATGTTTTAATACATTTAGAGAAGAAGTAGTATGACAGAGCCACATAGATAATTATGGTAAGCCATACATATCACATAATACCGACAGAATCTTATAACTTAGCGTTAAGAAAAATAAGACATGCAGACAGCAGAACATTATGCTAAGGTACTTAGGAACGCATACAATAATAGAGAGGCAGTAAGTCCATTGCGAGAAGAGATCGGAATAGATAATATAGATTTTGCCTATGAGATACAATCTATTAATATCTTGCATCGGCTTAATGCTGGAGCTTCTCTAATCGGCAAGAAAATAGGTCTGACCTCGTCATCAGTACAGAAACAACTTGGGGTAGATCAGCCTGATTTTGGAATGCTACTAGATGATATGGAAATCCTTACTGGTCATTCCGTAAGTATGCAGAAGCTCATGCAACCTAAAGCAGAAGCAGAGATTGCATTTGTATTATCTGAAGATCTGGATATGGGTAATATGACAATTATAGATCTGATATCTTGCATCGATTATGCACTACCAGCAATAGAGATCGTGGGTAGCCGTATAGAATCTTGGAATATTAAGATTACAGATACCGTAGCTGACAATGCTTCTGCAAGTCACTACGTGGTAGGCCATACTCCCAAGACGTTAGATGAGTTCGATGTAATTAATTGTAAGATGACGATGACAAAAAATGACAAAGTTGTATCCGAAGGAATCGGTGCCGCATGCTTAGGGTCTCCACTCAATGCGACCTTATGGTTAGCTAAGAAGATGATCCTAATGGGGCAACCCTTACAAGCTGGAGAGTTAATCTTGTCTGGTGCCTTAGGTCCCATGGTGGGAGTGGAAGCAGGCGAGGTATTAAAGGCTGAGTTTGAGGGCTTAGGTTCTGTTTCTTTGGGGTTCGAGGTGTGATATTTTCAGCATACACCATTAGTGATAACATTTGGTCATATTAAGAGATTTTTCTCTGCGTTACAGATGAAAAAGAGGAGAGATATTTTGATGTTGTGTTGCGCTATTTTGGGAAAAGACAAAGGTTAGAAAAGTCATCTTGATTTTACTTTATACCTTTTTTACTTTTTGTATCAATGAAAAGGTGGTAGCTTTTATGGGATACGCCTTTCATGATTATAATTAATCATACTTTATTATTAGATCTTTCTCTTTGTCCAAGATGAAAAAGAGGAGAGATGATTTGGTGTTGTGTTGTATTACATGAGAAAAAGGCAAAGCTTAGAAAACTCGTTTGGATTTTACCTCTATCCTCCTATTTTTTGTGTCAATGGAAAGGTAGTAACTGTAATGGAATACGCCTTTTGCAATTACATTAGGTCACATTTAATTAAGAGATTTTTCTCATCGTTCAAAATGAAAAAAACGATTATACATCCATCAGTCTTCTACTTTCTTAGCCCACTTTTTAAATTTGCCAGGTTTCTCACTTATCGAGGAGCTCATCAGCATGGCGATAGGTTCTGTATACTCAAAGTGACTCAATATAATTCTAGATATCGAGATCAATGGCAAGGCTAAGATGATGCCTCCGACCCCCCACATGGTACCGAATATGACTATAGATAGTATGGCAAATAATGGATTGATATCTACCTTGTCGCCGACGATCTTCGGTGTGATCAGATTACCCTCTACCTGCTGTATAATAACGTAATAGATGACAATAGCCACAGGTTGCCAGGTCGTGTCCGTCGTACTAAGTGCATACACGAATGGTAATAATCCACCTAAGCCAGTTCCTATGTAAGGGATGATTGCTAACATCCCTGCTAAGACACCCCAGAAGATAGGGTAGTCGATGCCTATTATAGACAGACCGATACTATTAAGCACAGATAAGATGACCATGACAAGACCGACACCACCGATGTAAGACTTGACAGTTTCTTTAATGTCCTTAAGGGTTTTCTTGATATCCTCTCGATTTTCTTCTTCGAACTGGAATATGATAAAATTCTTAAAGCTCTTACGATAGTATAAAAGAAAGAAGGTATAGATCATAGTAAGCCCAAAATTAACCAAGAATGTGGCGGATGATACAAAGCCTTGGGCGATAGTTGAAAATGATCCCTTGGGAATATCCGATTCTTTGGAGGCTAACATTTTGTCTATATCTATGTCTGCAAAAGGGATTAGATTATTGATACTTTTCCCCGCCTGCTTAATCCCTTCATCTAATTTATCACCTATCGATGGTAATGATTCCATGATATTCATAATCTGGAAAGAAAAGAGGGTAGCTACTAAAAGGATGGGCAAGATGACAGTCGCAAAACTTAATACTATTGTTATAGAATCATAGGATATATACTTATTATAAAACTTATCTATGGGGTATAGAAATGTAGCAAGTAGAAATGCAAACAAGAATGGCAAAATAATAGAAGATCCTATAATGCTTATCCATCCTAACGATATAGTTATGAAAATTACTAGTGCAATATTCTTCAGATTTATATTGGCGTGCATATTTGTTGTTTTTTGGAAATAGTTCTATGTAAGATAGTAATTAATAAAATTCTAATTACTTGTATTCTTCAATACGGCAATCTTATTGTATTACTTTAATAATGTGTATCAGTTCGTTAGAGATAGGTCATATACTTACTGCTAACTATACTCTATTAGCAGCCTTAAGTTCGATACCCACAAGAATAACAAGAACAATAATTTCAAGAATAAAGTATACTCAATCCCACATTGTCAGATCATGATGATGTAAGAATAGGAAAGTAAGAGATATGATACAATAGATAGAATTAAGTACTGCGATACCCCTGAGCAGCGATTGTTGCTTATCAGGATGTTGGAATAATGCAATAATATCATACAATAAAAAGGCAATCGGGATAGCAACCAATATATACAGTGTATTCACAGGCATACCCACAATCTCATTCAGTCTGACTAAGACAACTCCCAGAAAAATCATAGATAATATAGCTCCTACACCATCTATAATGTACAACGATTTTAAAGAGTTATATTCATTCATCGGGGTGATTAGAAATGATAGTGATTATCGAACATAGACAGTCTTAATATTCACAAACTCCCGTATACCATAATAACTAAGCTCTCGTCCGTAACCACTTATGCCAGTCCCACCAAATGGTAATCGAGGGTCAGACTTCACAAACTGATTGACAAAGCAACAACCAGCTTCTATCTCATCCTTAGCGATACGTTCTCCTTCTTCTATATCTTGTGTAAATACGCAGGCACCCAACCCAAAGCGGCTATCATTAGCTACTCTGATAGCTTCTGACTTGTCTTTTACCTTGATGACAGATGCCACAGGTCCGAATATCTCATCGTCATATGCAGGCATACCGGGAGCGACTTCAGTCAGAATGGTGGCAGGGTAGTAGGCACCATCATGTGCAGGGATCGTGCCTCCTAGTAGCAAGTTAGCACCTTTATCTATGCTTTCTATTACCTGATCATGTACCTCATCTCTTAGGTCATGTCTTGCCATAGGACCCATATCGACTGCTTGCATAGGATCTCCCATAATTGCATTTTTCATCTTATACAGGAATATCTCTAAGAATGCCGCGTACACTTCTTCCACTATTATGAATCGCTTAGCACCGATGCAGCTCTGCCCAGTGTTAAGTAATCTGGAGGTCTTACATTGCTCAGCTGCATGATCGAGATCTGCATCTGCAAGGACTATGTATGGATCGCTGCCTCCGAGTTCGAGGACTGTTTTTTTAATTAGTTCTCCAGACTTAGACGCTACAGCAGCACCCGCATATTCGCTGCCCGTTAGTGTTGCTGCTTTAATATGTTTGTTTTCGAGAATCTTATTGACTGCCTTACTCGGTATAATTAATGTCCGGAAAGCATTGTGTGGAAATCCCGCATCTCGGAATACCTCCTCTATGTATAAGGCCGACTGTGGCACATTAGAGGCGTGCTTAAGGATACCGACATTGCCTGCCATCAGCGCTGGAGCTGCAAATCTAAACACTTGCCAGAATGGATAATTCCAAGGCATCACAGCTAATATTATGCCCATCGGTCTATAAGATATCATACTTCTCGTCGCATCAGTATCGACCATCTCATCCGAAAGGAATGCTTCTGCATTATCTGCATAGTATCTACACACCCATGCACACTTTTCCACTTCTCCGACTGCTGACTTATAGGTCTTCCCCATTTCTTGTGTCATGGTCTCAGCATACTTTTGCTTTCTATCTTCCAGTATCTCTGCGGCTTTATACATCATAGCGGCACGATCGGAATAGCTGGTCTTTCGATAAGTGGAATAGGTATGTGCACACATATCTATAATCTGAGTAACTTCCTCGTCGCTCTGGAGTTGGTGTGTACTTATATTCTTGTTCGTAGCGGGGTTAAGGGTTTTGATTTCTGCCATGACTTTATATTATATCAATGCGATTGTAATGATTTCTAATTATATATTAAGGTAGTTATTTATGGTAATTATTTCTGTCGGCTATAGTATGATTTTAATGAGTCTATAAGTTCATTATTTACCTCAGTGGAGATAGGAATTTCTATAACAGCGAGTTCATTAGCATCGAGAGCTTTGTGTAATATGCTTCTGAGATCTGCAATAGAGTCTGGCATGTAACCATTGATACCAAAACTCTCTGCAAGTTTCACGAAGTTTGGATTTGTTAGGCGTGTACCGAATGATTTCCCTTCATTCATATTCTGCTTCCATTCTATCAGGCCATAATTGTTATCATTAAGTATGATTATAATATAGCCGACCCCTAATCGTGATGCGGTCTCCAGCTCCTGTATATTCATCATAGCGCCGCCGTCACCCATGACGCATACGACATGCCTATTCTCATCTATCAGCTTAGCAGCGATGCCTCCAGGCAGCGATATGCCCATAGATGCCAGCCCGTTAGAGATCAGGCAACCATTAGGCTGGTATGTTCTGTAATTTCTGGCGATCCACATTTTGTGACTACCGACATCTGAGATCAGAAGACCATCATCAGACAATATTTCTCTGACAACATTGATAACAGCTGGAGCATTAAAGATGGTAGAATCTTCTGGTAATGAGTAAGAAGCTATGGATTCATGTATTCGATTCTGGATATCCTCATACCAAGATTCCCACGTAGGATGATCTCCCATGCCATCATGTATGGATCGGATGCTATCAGCGATATCCGCGACGACCTCTAGTTCGGGAACGTAATGCGTATATACTTCTGCTGGGTCAAAGTCTAAATGTATTATCGTCTTATCATTAGAAGGATTCCAGTTTTCAGGATTATATTCTGCGATATCATATCCTATACTTATGATGAGGTCTGACATCTCAAATGCTTCGATCACGAAATCCTTAAATCCCAGCCCTACAGCGCCTAAGCAGTGAGGTTCTCTATCTGACACCGCTCCTTTGCCCATAAATGTACAGGCAACCGGTATGTTATAAGCTTTGCTAAATTGTGTCAGCGCTTGGCTTGCTCTAGTTCTTATAGCTCCATTACCGGCAACAATTATCGGACGCTTAGATTTTTGGATAAGTTCTATAGCATGGCGGATAGAAGTGGAATCAGGACTTGATCTGCGGACATTTGTTTTGCTTAGTGGCATCATTGGCGTAGAGAGTTCCTGACCAGCTATATCTTCTGGTAATTCTATATGTGTCGCTCCAGGTTTCTCTGTTTGTGCCACTTTGAATGCTTTCCTAACCATCTCAGGTATGACCTCGGGACTACTGACTGACCCACTCCACTTAGTGACGGATTGCATCATATCTACCACATCGATGACCTGATGACTCTCATGGTGCAGTCTATCGATGCCCCCTTGCCCCGTGATTGCGACTAATGGAGACTTATCCAAATTAGCATCTGCTACGCCTGTGATTAGATTAGTAGCTCCAGGACCGAGAGTGGCCAAGCAGACACCTGCTCTACCAGTAATCCGTCCCCACACATCTGCTATAAATGCCCCACCTTGCTCATGCCGTACGGGTACAAATGTTATAGATGAATCTTGCAGAGCAAATAAGAAATCTTCATTTTCCTCTCCTGGAACTCCGAATATATATTGTACTTCTTCTGCTTCGAGACATTGTACCATTAGTTGTGCTGCATTCATATTTTGTGATTTTGTGATTCTATAACTATTAAGTTTGAAAAGGTTTATGCAATGACATTGGTACCAGTTTGTATAGGCGTGTCCTTGTAATTTTTGAGTTCTACCACGTCTCCTGGAAGATTGATACCCTCAGCTTCTAATTTATTAAGAACCTGCTTCATCGCTTGCGATCTTATCTCTGTTGCAGAGTGTTTCTTATCGAATGTATCTAACCAAAACTGAACGTCTATATTAATTGTACTAGCTCCAAATTCTTTAATAAGAGTCAAGGGCATTTTGTCTTCCTTCAGAATACCAGGGATATGCATCAGTGTATCGGATATCATACGACGAGCGGCGTCTATATCCGTGCCATAATCTAATCCTATGACGAAACTCTTCCTAAGAAATCCATCTATAGTGTAATTGTATAATGGATTCTTAATGATCTGACCATTTGGTACATAGACATCCTTCCCATCGAATGTCTTAATATGTGTATCTCTAAGACTGAGTCCTGTAATTTTTCCTTCCACATCTGTTGTCTTAATGATATCACCTATGCGAAATGGACGATTAAATGCCATAATCACACCTGCAAGGAAGTTCTCGGCAATGTCCTTAAATGCAAAACCGATGACTACTGACGAAATAGTCGCAGCACCCAGAATACTGGTCGCGATACCAGACTGTCCCACGAGATACAGAAAAATTAGAAATGTCAGTATGATGTTAATGATATGCAGTATACTATCAAAAAAATTAACAAGTAGTCGATCGTCTGCTTTCATATTAATCAACTTAATTAATTTCTTCCGGACGAACCTTAGTATCATGAACAATACGATGGCTAGCAGAATTGCTAACACTAATCTGGGAAGAACCTTAATTGCTCCATGGTAATACTCGATTAGTTGCTCCTTAAGGTCATTAGTTATATCCATGATTATTTATTTTTGAGATGCCCTCTACGTATCTATTCTTTATGATTAATTGATTGATTAAAATAGACCCTGCCAAAACAACCTTAGCAGGGTCCGATCAAAATTATGCAACTTTATTATTTTTGGTTCACCTTTATCGTTATAATAATTGAATCATATGCTAATATTACTTAGTTGCAGAGCATATTGTTCATACATAATCCGAGTACAGTTATTAATTATAGAGTAGTACTTTACCTTGAGTATTATTTATAATAATAAAGTAAAAAGGCTTATCCAGAAGTAAGGAGTTGCAATCTAAGGGATCTCAGCATTCTATCCCTGCAAGAATTGCAGGTCAAAGATTAGACAGAACAGAAGGACGGTTTTAACTATTGATATTCTGTACATTTTAAATCGTCTTGTAAATATTCTCAATCAACTTGTAGAGATAAAGACTTGAGTGAGAGATTAAGTTCTTGGACAAATCGAGTAGATCATACTAAAAAAGAGTAAATCACAGATACGATAGGCTTGACTAAGAGCTCCAGATAGTTATCGTAGCTATCTCGAGTCTTCATGCAATGAGGTACGTGTCTTGAACTTGAGGCTACATAATTTTAACAGAATGTATGTAACAACTTAATCTGCAATAGGTATTATTCCTCTTCAGTAGGGTAGATACTTTGTATTAATGACCAGTTAGATGCAATGAGGGAATTTAGAAGATCCAGGAGATCTTCTAATGTAGAATATAACGCTCTGTATTCCTTATATTCTGCAGACAATTGTCTCATCTCAAAGAATGTCTTATATCCCTCATAGACCTTTGTCATTTCATTTGTTTGCATGATGAATTGTTCTAACTGATCCTTAACCACATTATCAGTTAGCGATTCTGTTCCTGGAGTGATGGCTATATTGTCGATAGGGTTTTCTGCAATTACTGTAGTGAGGAGATCTTTAGGGTGTACCCCGAAGAATGTGCATATTTTTAAGAAATTAGATGAATTAGGCTCTACGACCCCTGATTCGTAAGAGGCTATGTTATTTCTAGATAAGCCTACTTGGTTGGCAAGAGCTTGTTGGCTGTGACCGTGCAATCTTCTTAGTAGCTTAAGGTTTTTACCAAAATTAGTTGGCTTAGGTATGTTCTTTGTCTTTTTTATTAACTTATCTGACATTTCGAATCACAAATTATAACATTTTATATTGGCGTGTGGAAAATTCAAAATTTATTGTTCAGATTATGAACAATCTTTACTGTAAATAGTATACATTATAATTATTGTAGTCAAATCTAAGCGTTATGGAAAATAATATGAGCATACTTTCCCACAATATAAAGTATTTGAGAAAGGAACTTAAGATAAGTCAAGAGGAATTATCTAAACAATTGGGAATAAAAAGATCTAATATTGCGGCATATGAGATAAAAAATGTCGAACCACGACTCAGAACAATATTAGAAATAGCCAAGTTTTTCAATATAAATGTTAAAAATCTAATCGAAAGCAAAATTACAGCTGGTGAGAAATACCCGCCCTTCGAGTCAGATATATTAGAAATCAACAAGAATGTGAAAGTTTTGGAATTAAAAGATAATGAGGAAGTGGGGACATTTATAGATAAGTCTATTAAGGTGAGAAAGATCTTGGAAGGATTCAAAGCATTTTATTCTTTTAAGAAAAATAGCTTCATGAATACTTCCCCTGGCAAAGAAAAACTAATCTTCGACATAGATAATTTCATACAATTAATGGAGCATTTACTGACTTATAACGAGTCAGTTATTAACGTTATATCGAACAATAGATTGGTAGATAAGGCTTCTTAGACTTTTCCTAACCTCAATCACTTATCCAATTAGAATTAGAAGACTTCCCCATCGCCTGTGTAAGTACACCTAATATGTAACAGATTATACCAGTCCTTTACTGAAGGATATTCAGAAGTAGAAAGCTATAATGCCAGCGGGATTACATAATTTTAGCCCTGCAAGAATTGCAGGAATTATGATATAAAGTCTGAGGAGATTTGGCAGGACAGAGTGGTGGTGTTAACCAACAAAATTATCAAAGTCATTTTGTAATGATGGAACTCCAAAAACCTTTGAAGGTGGGATAGCTTAGCAAAAATCATGACGAATCTGCTATGCATTTACACGATTATTGACCGTATTTGACCAAATACTGGGTGATGGATGTAACTTGTAACATTGCAAAAAGCTGATTTTAAGCAGATTAGGATACTTCTGAACATCCCTACTGAATCAGCTTATCATATAAATACGACTAAAATTTAGTATAAGTATCTTTTCTAAATGCAAACTCCTCTGCTTGCAAAATGGCTAAGTGACATTTTCTCACAGATTCACTTTCACAGAACTAATTCCTTCCTTCTCATAAATATAAATGTAATGCAGTATCTGGATTATGTGAAATTTGACCACTGCGGGTACATAGATATTTTGTGATGACAGATAACAAATAGTTGATTGTGCATTTTGTTTTTTCTATGAAGCACATATTGTTATTATTTTGAACAAATGCATATAAATTACTGATAGATAGGTATTTATGCGATAAAAATTCACTTAAAAAGATTTATTAAACAACAATTAAGGACGGCTTTAGTCGTTTAAATCTAAAATAAATGTGAAATAAATACACATTTAGTGAACATATTAATCATTACTGTGGTTATATAAGCAACAACCATTTACTTATTAATTTAAAATCAAAATTATGAATACGATACAGTTTAAGAAGATGTACCAAGAAACAGAGCAAGCTTTAATGAATTTTGCTAAGAAATTAACAAGAAACTTAATCGACGCAGAAGACCTCGTACAAGAGACTGCCATTAAAGCATTTAAAAACAAACATACATACAGAGAAGGAACAAATTTTAAAAGTTGGACTTTCACAATTCTCAAGAATACATTTATTACTGCATATAATAAGAAGAAAAAGAAAAGAGTAATAAATGCACCTATCGAAGATTTTACTTTCATTCTAGAAAATAAATACGCTGTTAAGAATGATGCTGTATCTCAGATTAGAGTGAAAGAAATAAAAAATAAAATAAGCGAGTTGTCTTACAAAAGTAAAATGCCATTTCTGATGCATGTGGAAGGGTACCAATATAATGAAATAGCAGAATCATTGGGGATTCCAATAGGGACTGTCAAAAGTCGTATAAATTTTGCTAGAACAAAATTGAAATCTACTATAAGATTGGCGAGCTAAAAATTTACAGCTATTTAAATATTGCAAATTGAAACTAATTGAAAATTATTGAATTAATAAATTTAAACAAAAAAATATCATGAAAAACAGAAATAAAAACAACACATCAGGAACGCTATTATTTGTAGGAGGAATCGTTGCAGGAGCTGCAGCTGCCTATTATCTAAACACTCCGAAGGGAAAGCAACTCAGACAAGAGGCTTACGATAAGAGTACTAAGTTAAAAGCCGATCTAACGACCAAAGTTGAAGACATATCCAAAAGAGCACAGTTACAAGCTGAAAATATCATACAAACAGCAGGTGAGAAGTTAACTACTTTGAAGGAAAACACCTACGCTAAAGCTGCTGAGGTTGAGGAGTTGACTGAAAAAAAGTTAGGTGATTTTGAGAAAGGTGTCCAAAAGGCTAAGGTCAAATTATCTAAAAGTAATTAATGCTCAGCTTAATTAGCACAATGCACTTGTCATACTCTTACATGACAAATAAAGTTATAATTATTTCCAACAAAATAGTGGTGTGATGAACAATAAATTAATTACAGACGTAGGTGAAAACTATGAGTACATAAAAACAATTGTACAGAATAGTATTGAACTAAAAAAAATAGAATTTGCTGAAAAGTCTTCTGTTGTAATAAGTAATATAGTATTAGCTTTAATTCTGAGTGTTATGGGAATATTCGCCATATGTTTCTTACTTGTGCTGTCCACTTTAGGAATAGTTGCATTAACTGGTTCAGTACCCATCTCATTGATGATTATGATTGTCGCCATAGGACTTGTTGCAATAATAACTTACTTGCTGAGGCATAAGCTTATTGTAGAGCCAGTAACTAAGATGATCGTTTCCTCAGCTGCATAGTTTGCATATACTTAAATTATTATTAGAATTAATTAACGTTTATAACAAAATATAATGGGAACTGAAGTAGATAAAAGAAAAGAGCAATTGAGATTAGAGATTGAGGCGGCAAAGTCTCAACTCAATTATAATCTCGATCATCTTAAACCATTAAATTATCTTAAACCAGATATTGAGAATGTTTCTTTAAATATTCAGAAAAGCCTAACTTCAGCTAAGATGGTAATGTTTTCCTTTGCGGAGAAAGTTATTGATGCACTACCTGCACCTGATTCAGATGATGAATTCAGATCTTATTAGGGCAATCTGGTCAGCATAGCTCCATTTTATATATTATCATTATCACATTTCATATTTTTGCGAACATAAACTTGATATAGATCAGTCTTGCTCTCAAGAAATCTATATTATAATCATACAAATAAAGTAAATGAATTACTTAGGATTTAAACCTAAAAAGGTAGAGAAGACCGTCGAGCAATTGAATAAGTTGCTATGTAATTATCAAATCTATTACCAGAACCTTAGAAATTATCATTGGAATATAAGTGGTCCTCACTTTTTCGATCTTCACGAGAAATTTGAGGAGCTCTATAATGAAGCTAAGGTTAACATAGACGAAATTGCGGAAAGAATACTGACATTAAGGAGAAATCCTATTTCTACACTTTCTGAATATATTAAAAACTCCGAAGTCAAAGAACTTTCTACGAAAGTGCCTAAAGAGATGGTCTATTCCATATTGTCTGATCACAAGAAATTAATATCCAATATGAGAGATGTTATAGAAACATCAAGTGATGCTGGTGACGAGGGGACTGTAGATCTGGTATCTTCGTTTTTAGGATCCATAGAAAAAAATAGTTGGATGTTGGATGCATGGATGGCAAGATAGATCCGTTGACTCTACGCCTGTCGAGTTTTATTGGCATTGCACCATGTATTATTATTTATTTTCACTGAGCATCCGTATTTTTCCGCTATGAAAAAATACTTAACACTAAGAAATCTTGGGTGGCTTATCACAGCATGGCTCACTTTTGTATTAGCAGTAGGTGCAACTGGAAAGATGAATGGATCCGACCAAGTGATGCCCATGCTGGAGAGTAATAATTTGGGAGATTGGGCTTTCATCATAGGCTTAGGTGAGATGCTATCGCTTATATTATTTTTGATACCTAAGACTATGAAGTTAGGGACTCTATTACTGAGTGCCTATTTCGGTGGAGCTATTATGTTCCACATGGCCCATCCCGATCCCGCTCAAGCAAGCTTCTTGTCTGGATCAATATATCTGATAGTTGTGTGGGTCGCGAGTTGGTTACGTGGTTTTGATATCTTAAGTTTCGGTCGAGGACATAGGGGTTAGCAGTCATTACTTCCTGATGTCTACTATATACGGATAGTCATTATTACAGATCACTAAGTAATTGCTTTCTGATAAGTGTATAATTTGTCGAGTGTTAAGATTGGGAGAAAGACTTAGGCTTTCGTGCCCGAGAAAGGATTTTTCTTCTGGAGAGAAGTCTCTTAATATTCCGCCGCTATTACCAGAATTCTTTCCGAGTGCCGTAAGGTAGTCACGGTAATTACTAATATATATTACATCTCCATTTTCCATGACTTTGAAATCTTGGACGGTACTAAGTTGTATCTTATTATCCAATGCATAAGGGACATAGATGCTGTCTTTGGATAGGTACAATATGCTTTTCATCTCATTAATGGTTTTGTCTTCTACAATCTGTTTGTCTTGACTGGCTTTGATATCTGAAAGACTGCTGACTTCAGAAAATGATTTGTAAGTAGTGAATTGTTTTTTAATAATGGGTATCTGAGAAGCTAATTTCTCGAGACTAGCATAAGGCATCTTATTACCAAAATAATCATAAAATATCAGTGGCTCAGTTTGGCCATTGCCATCCATATCTAATACGTACATTTTAACATCAGTATTGTTATCATCATAGTTTGTCTTCCATTTTAGATTTTCTCCAGCATTAGCAACTAGTATATCCAGTCTTCCATCATTATTGTAATCATAGGTGGCTATAGCGTTCCACAGTCCTTTATGTTTGAGACCTAATTTGTCAGATGTATATTGTAAGATTCCATTGCCTTGGTTCTCTAATATGGCAAGGCTCGACCAGTCTCCACATATAATCAGATCTAAGTCCTTGTCTCCATCATAATCCGCCCACTGGCTATCCGTAAGCATTCCATATCTTTCTTTGTACGCTATGGATACACCTGTGCCAGAATTATTTTTTAGTACGAAACTGAAAGGTGATAGTCCATACGAAAAAGGTATAGATCTAGCTCCTACAAACAGATCCTCATAACCATCGCCATCATAATCGGCAACGGATACAGTACTACCGTTAGTATGAGGCAGGGATAGAGGGATTCTTTTGAGGTTTCCTTTGCCATCATTTAGATACAACCTATCTTCTAATAACTTATCTAACTCAGCACTCTGATTACCACCACTGACGACGTATAGATCTAGGTCGCCATCATTATCAAAGTCTATGGTAGTAGCATCTGTATCTTCATATTTAGCATCTATTCGGAAATCTCTATTAGATTTAAGCGTGTAAGTCCCATCAGCTTTAGCTACATATAGAACGGGTTCCTGGTATCTTGCACCTCCTATAAAAATATCTTTCTGACCATCACCGGTAAAATCAGCGGAGACAACCGCAGGGCCCTCACGTGAGAGATACTCTGGAATTAACTTATCGAGATTGTGGTCATCATATTTATTTTCATCATGTTTATATGGAAATACAAGTGGCTTAGTTGTAGACTGATTAGTTTTGGCTTTTATTTGATCGCGATTATTTTCTTTTTCTATTGTTAGTAACTGATTAATCGAGGGATTTCTGATAATCTGGTAACTCTTATCTGGCCACACAACTGTTACAGAGTCTATATTACTCATCTGACCTAATCCAAAATGTAACTCATGTGTACTCGAAGACTGATATCCCCTCGTGGTTATATAAGCACTACTCAGATGTGTATCAGCAGAATGTATGCTGACATGTGCATTCTTAGTGCTTGCCTTGTCTATTGTATTGTTGAGATTGACTTTTAGGTAGTTCTTAGCAGCTTGGTCATTCCTTAGAATGCTTGCGGGAGCATTAATATTATTAGTAACTATGTCTAAGTCTCCATCATTATCTAAATCTGCGTAAGCAGCTCCATTAGAGAAATTAGGGCTACCGATTAGTGATTCTTTGACATTGGAGAACTTAAGGTCTCCCTCTTGCGTGAATAGAACATTAGCCAGTGGCTCAGATGGCATATTGGCTAACATGTCCTTTAGGTGTTTGGCTTTCTCCTCATCAGTACTGGGGACACTTGTGAGTGAATTGAGATAATTAATGTAGTCAAGATCATTAGGCCTATGGAGGATACCATTGGTTATAAATATGTCTCTGTCACTGTCATTATCAAAATCCTGCAGCAGCACTGACCAGCTCCAATCGGTCGCATAGGTTTCCGTTTTCAGTGCTATGTCTTGGAACTGAGAGACATCAGTCTGTAAATGGAAATTATTTCTAGCATATTGATCTTCGAATCCAAAATCCTTTCTGATATTGAATATCTGATCTGTATCTTCTCCTGCAGATTTCATAGCAACGGTTTTCTGATAGGGTAGCATATCAGTGGTAAATATATCCACCATTCCATCTTGATTCATATCAGCGATATCTACTCCCATAGTAAATTTTGCAGTATGTGTCAGCATCTTATTCATCGATTCTACGAATGTCCCATCACCTTGGTTGATATAGACATAGTCATTTTCATGGAAATCATTGCCGACGTATATATCCGTCAGGTGATCGCCATTGATATCAGTCGTGATGACACATAAGCCATAACCTAAAGCACTGCTATATATATTAGATTGCTTGGTGACATCTACAAATTTTCCTTCTTTCTCATTGAGTCTATTTTCGTATAATTTGTCACCAGATAGTGGATCTGCAATGACTCGCTTATCTGTCTTTCCATATGACCTCGGCGAATGCACAGAGTGATTAAGCAGATACATGTCTAGATCCCCATCATTATCATAATCAAAGAAAGAAGACTGCGTAGAGTATCCAGAAAAGTCCAATCCAAATATCGTTGCTGATTCTGTGAATGTTCCATTTCCATTATTTAGGTATAGTTCATTGTTGAGTTTTTGCCCTCCTACGCCGCTCACCTTACACACATAAATATCGAGAAATCCATCCTGATTGATGTCATCTATACTCACGCCTGATGACCATGTCTTTGCGTCACTAATTCCTGCTGATGCAGAAATATCTTCGAATTGAAAATTGCCTTTATTGATATATAGTCTGTCCTTTTTTTCATTGGCGGTAAGGAATATGTCTTCTAATCCATCTTGATTGATATCACCTATTCCGACACCTCCACCATTAAAGTAGTATAGATATTCCAGTATGTTATTATCGATATTAGGCGTTAGATCATTAGAAAAAACGACATTACTTTTAGCAGCATCTACTTCCGTCCAGTTAGGTTCTGCGATTATATTTTTTGATTCTTCGTTACAAGAATAGAGTAAGGTGGTGAGAGCTATGATGAGAAAGATATTTACTTTCATTTTTCTATAATTGAAAAGCATTGATATTTTTATCGTTGCATTAAATAATACTAAAAATTACTACTAATATCACACTGTAATTGCCTGAATAAGAGTTACTTAGAATTTGAAAGATACAATACTATCTCTACTTACTATGACTGATAATAGACTGTCTTGTATGATAAAATCACGAAGCTCCCCCTCCACCATGAATCCTTTTCCGTTGTCATATGCTTCGTACTTCATATTGCCTTGATTCTCTAAGTATACACCGTATATGCCATCATAGATTCCCATCTCAGGGACTACACTGTACTGGTTGCCACCCATGATAATATCCATATCTCCATCTCGATCAAAATCGTGACTTTGTATAGTATAGATAGGTCCTAATTGTGCATCAGGAGGAAGCGCCACTGAGCTAAAGTTCATGTTTCCATCATTCAGTAATAAGACTGTCTTCAGTTGATTACATACTAATGTGGACGCCTTAGATAATTCTTCTTTTGTAAATATCGCAGTGATATCGGCAGATTGGAAAGACTTAAAATCTGGAAATCTTTTCTTTAGAGACTTCATCTGATCGATTAGATTGTGTCTTAGTGCATACGGGTAATCCTTCCCATCTTCTGATGTAAATGTCATAACGCCTTCTTGAAATCCATTCTTATCAAAATCAGAAAAGTATAGCTTGATCGGATGAGATTCTGTTGCTCTGAATCTACTATTCTGACCATGATTTCCAGCTATGATATCGAGATCTCCATCTTTATCTATATCAGTGATATGTAATGTATTCCACCAGCCCGCAAGTGGAATATCACATTTTATTTTGCTATTGGTATATTGACCATTCTCGTTAATTAATATCTGCATCTCCATGAATTCTCCCACGATTATGAGATCAGAATCTCCATCCCCATCGATATCATGAAATTGGCCGTCTGTTACCATACCGATATCTTGTAATTGTGGAGCCAGACGATTCGTCACGTTAGTATAATGACCTGTGCTATCATTAATGAGTAAGTAAGAAGAACAACTGGCGCCGAAGTTGCCCGTCTTTATTCTTTCTCCGACGAATAGATCTGAGTCGCCATCATTGTCTATATCGGCATAATCTACTGCGCCAGTTGATATCTTAGTTTCAGCTACGGGAAGTTTCTGTGCTGATAGCTTATAGTTTCCTTTCCCATCATTAAGCAATAGATGATCATAAAGATACTCTGAGTAGGGAGTGAGTTCTACGCCACCGCTCGCAAGATATAAGTCCAGATCAGAATCATTATCTGCATCATATAGAATCGCTTTGATATGTTCTGATTCTTTTAATTTAGTGAGAGTGGGATCGTCAGACTTTTTGATGAGATCCCCGTCTGCTGTACCCAGATGTATCTCCGTGACAGATCCCTTAGCTCCTGGAATGATAAGGTCTGGATAACCGTCTCCATTGATATCACCAGAAGCATGAGTTGCACCTTCGTTAGATCTCATGTGATAGATTAATCGCTCTCTATTGAAGTCTACATAGTTACTTTCATTCTTTTTATAATTGATTGGCGAAGATGTCTTTGTAAATATTGTCGACGCTTCTGCGGTCTTGGTGTTCTGAGAACTTGCATTTACTTCTGATATTTTTAAGGTCTGATTAGTGGGCACATTATTAAGTGTACTTACCCTTCCTGATGGCCAGCGGACTTGTATGTCGCAAGATTCCGATTTTCCGACACCTATGTTACTTCTTGTATCCATACATGATTGGAATCCTCTGGTAGGGATATTCTCGTAACTATATGTGTTATCTGCTGTGGCAACCTTTATTCTGGCTCCTATCGCATAGGTATTCTTTCGACTTCCCTCCAGTTCTATTTTTATATAATTATTATCTGATTTGTCTAATGTGTTTTCATATACGAAGCAAGGCATATTAACATTATTGACAATTAGGTCCAGGTCTCCGTCATTGTCTAAGTCGCCGTATGCAGCTCCGTTAGAGAAACTTTCTGTCAGTAGACCTGAGTTCTTATATATTTCAAAGCGTAGATCAGCTAAGTTTTTATGTGCCTGATTTTTCACGGGGTTAGATGGAATGATATCGATGAGTTCTTTGTAGTTGACACCATCTTTATTGACTATGGATTCTATGACGGATTCATTGGCTATGTATTGGAGGTAGTCTTGGTTAGTGAGATCTTTGTAGATGCCATTCGCGATATATAGATCTTTATTCCCATCATTATCCATATCAAAAAACAATGCCCCCCAACTCCAATCTGAAGCTTCTACACCTGCATAGCGAGAGACTTCTCTAAATTTATCGCCACCCGTATTATGATGCAGCATATTCCTCGTGAACTGATGGTGGTAGCCATTCTTAAGATTATATTGATACCTATTCCAATCATCAAAGGTTGTCACAGATTTAAGCCGCTCATACTCTGATGGCAGCATATCTGTCACGAATATATCTGTCTTTCCATCATTGTCTATATCAGCGGCGTCTGCACCCATAGAGGCTGCACTGATAGAGTGTATCTGATTTTCCAGATCTTCACTGAATGTTCCATCTTGATTATTAATGTATAGGTAGTCTCTTTCAAAAAAATCATTAGATACAAATATGTCATCCCAGTCGTCTCCATTAAAATCACTAACAGTCACTCCTAATCCGAACCCAATCACACTACCATATATCCCTGCCGCATCACTGACATCATAGAATACGCCATCTCTATTTTCCATCAGTTTATCACCACCTAAGCTATCTCGATTAGGTCTCTCGTTCTTTCTGAGATTAAAGCTTCCGATGGCTTCATAAGAGTTATTAAGGATATAAGCATCTAAGTCACCATCCTTATCGTAATCAAAGAAAGATGTATGCGTAGAGAATCCTTTATCTGCTAAGCCATATGTAGCTGCAGATTCTGTAAAAGTCATGTCACCATTATTGATGAATAGTTCGTTAGCCTTATCGAGTCCTCCTAAGTCTCCCGAATTACAGACATAGATATCTAAGTAACCATCTGCATTGATATCTACCATACTGACACCTGTAGACCAAGGTCTATTACCGCTGACGCCAGCAGCCTCTGTAATGTCTTTGAATGAGAATTCTCCTTCATTCAGAAAGAGTTTATTGCTATTCTGATTAGAAACCATGTAGACATCTACTAATCCGTCATTATTGATGTCGCCGATAGCGACACCGCCGCCATTGTAGAAATTCCGATATTTGTATACATTGAATTCATTAGTAGAAATCAGATCATTGCTGAATTGTATACCCGTAGAACCAGCGTCTCTGAGTACGAATAATGGAGATGCACTTGATGTGTCTTCACCACAAGAGATCAGTGTCATACAGAGCCCGATGGTCACGTATGTGAGGTAGGAGAGTGACTGGTATTTTGATTGGGATGTATTCAAGAGTCGATGTTATATCTTTTAGTAATATCTGTAATTTTGACTGAAATACTTTTATTGTTTGTGGGAAATATAAGTATCTGTCTATTGCCATCTATTTTTGCATAAGCCTTATGATTATCCAAGTCTATTTCTATAAATGGATTCATGCCATAGAGGTCCATATAGTAATTCTGTATACGATCTGCCAGTGCAGGGGCATGATAATCTTTATTCCATGGAGACCATGCACTATATTCCATTTTCATATCCATGCCATACATGACACTCTGCTTGTCAAAAATACCATAGAATAATACGATCACTTTTGTTAGTGAATCATTATCGTTCTTGAGTTCCATGATGTGTTTTGCGTACTTGTTGCCTGATCCTTGACTGATGAGCTGTCGCTCATTAAGGCTCCAGCAATGAGCATAGAATTCTTTCTGTGTCATTCCCATATTCATGTCTAAGAACAACTCTTTGTATTCCTTACCAGATTTGATTTCTGACTTGACCGTCTTAGAATATTCTGACTCACATGCCGTCAGGAATATCAGAGACAATCCTATAAATATGATGTAGAATTTAATCTTCATTTTTGATATCTTCTCACTCTTCTTTTAATATTACTTCCATTTATATTTAATCAGTGGCTGATCATTTATTCCTATGATGTATGAGTCATCGCTAGTTTTTTCAATATCCCTCATTTCACCCCTTATACCAGCTGATTTTATTTCTTTTATTTTGTAATTCCCATCTTTAAGTTCACCTACTAATATCCATCCTGTCGAGGCGTCTTCTCGACCATACAGAGGCAGCACCTGGTAGTGATTACCTCCTACTAATAAGTCGCTCGTCTCATCATCTGTAAATGTATGCTGATATGCTGAATGTATGGAGGAATATTGTAATTTTTGCGGTAGATCTGCACGTTTATAATTATCCCCATCTGATATATATAAGCACGTCTCAGTATCATCTATGCTGAGGTAATAGACATCCTCCATCTTATCTTTGCCAAACAAGTTTGTCATTGTAGATTGAGCATATTGTTTATGATAGAGTACCTTTTTTTTGATAGCTGGAAATTGAGATCTCAATATATCAAAATCTACAATAGGGTAGGCTTTCTCATCTATCATCTCGCATAAGATAGACTCTTTTTTGCCATTGTTATCATAGTCGCCGATGTACAATCTATGCTGATCTGTAATTGTTGTGTTGTTACCTATGTTACCCAGGAATATGTCTTCCTTTCCGTCTTGATTAAGGTCTGATAATAGGATCTTATTCCATATACCTTTTTTATTAGTAAATGGATACACGCCATTAGATTCCTCCCATCCACTTTCCTCATTTAACATTACTTTGACTGACATCCATTCTCCTGCTATAATAAGATCTTGTCTACCGTCATTATCTATGTCTGTTGTTTCTACGTCAGATATAATTCCTATGTTTTTAATGATTTCTACATGACTTTCGGAGTAGGTGTTATCTCCATTATTGAGATAGATATAGACTGAGCCAGGTGAGCCGTAAGGGATATTGCTATTGTTACTTCCGATGACGATATCATTATAGCCGTTATTGTCAATATCTGAGATAGCTATGCAACTTGTCGCAATAGGTTTTTCGTACTTTATTTTGACTTCTCGAGAGAATTGGCCGCTACCATCATTGATATATAATACATCATGTAAGTCTTGTGCCTGCGGAGCATATGCTGTACCTCCATGAGCTGTATATAGGTCTAAGTCTCCATCATTATCACTGTCAAAAAATACAGCATCCGTCACTTCTGATTTTTCATCATTCAAGAAATTGTCTACAGTTTTATATCCGTTTTTTTCATGGATCAGGAGCACAGATTTTTGGTTCTTAGCACCTCCGATAAATACATCCATATCTCCATCTCCATCTATATCTGCAGTTGCAATGGCAGGACCGTATCTCTTATTCATAGAGGCAAGAAGTGGTTCTCTGTTGAATTGGCTGAAAGTGTATTCTGAGTGGTTATAATCTAAGGTATCACTGGCGATTAATCTTAGGACATTTTCTAATTGTGGTCCCTTGTAATTTGCTGGATGATTTGTGTTTCCTTGCTCTATTTGATGCAGCTGATTGATGACAAGATTATTATGTACAGTTTGTTTTCCGTCTGGCCATATGACTTTGATACTATCTATGGTCATACATTCTCCAATACCAAAATGCAATCGGTGTGTACCAGAAGATTTGAAACCTTTAGATGGGAAGAACTCATTCATATAACTATTCCCACAAGCATAGGTGATGACCTTAGATCCTACGGCTTTAGTGTTCTTATTCTTACCTACTAATTCAAACGAAATGTAATTATGAGTTAACATCACATCACTATTATTCTCGTATATCGATGCTGGACTATTGACATTATTAATGACGATATCCAGGTCTCCGTCATTGTCCAGATCTGAATACACGGCTCCATTACTAAATCCCGGCTGACCCATTCCCCATTCTGATGTTACATTGGTAAAACTCATGTCACCCTTGTGAGTAAACATACAATTAGGGATGGCTTCAGAAGTCATAGAGTCTATCAGTTGTCTGACACCTTTTTCTTTGTATTTCTGTATTATCTGTCTGCTTGCATTATCTGCGGCGAAGTCTAAGTAGTCTCTATCGAGAAGGTCTTTGTAGATGCCATTAGATATAAATATATCCTTGTATCCATCATTGTCATAATCTTGCATCAGGCATGACCAGCTCCAGTCTGTATCTGCCACATGAGCTTGTCGTCCGATCTCTAAGAATCCTTGACCTTGTATATTATGCTGTAGTGTATTGCGAGGTACCTGATGATAATAGCCTTTAGCGACCGTCTGCTGATATTTCTTCCAGTTGTCATATACCGCCTTGGTTTTCTTTCTTTCTGTTGTAGAAGGGAACATTTCTGTGACCATGATTTCTGGGTATAGATCGTTGTCCATATCGGCAGCATCAGCTCCCATGGATCCTAATGAGAAACACTCAAAGTATGCCTCACCTGATTCTAAGAAAGTTCCATCTTGCTGATTAATGTACATATAGTCTTTCTCAAAAAAATCATTAGAAATATACATGTCTGGCCAGCTATCCATATTATAATCCGCTAATGTGATTCCGAGCCCAAAGCCAATCTCACTAGAGTAAATTCCTGCTGACTGAGTTACATCTACAAATAATCCGTTATCATTTCTTAAGAGCTTATTACCCAGCTCACTATGTTCTAATCTTTTGTCCTGTATGAGATCAAATCCTCCGATAGCTCGTATGGAATTATTCAATAGATAACAATCTAAATCTCCATCTCTATCATAATCAAAAAATGCAGATTGGACACTGAGTCCTACGATATCTAATCCATAGCTGGCACTGCTTTCTGTGAAAGTTAAATCTCCATTATTGATAAATAATTCGTTGTGTCTATTAACACCTCCAGGAGGGCCTGCTTTGCAAACATAGATGTCCAAGTATCCATCTGCATTGATATCCACCATAGTGACGCCCGAGGACCATATATCGGAACATGATACCGCAGCGTCATCTGTAATATTTGTAAACTGCAGATCCCCTTGGTTGAGATACAATGCATTGTCCACTTGGTTACCGGTGAAATAGATGTCTTCTAATCCATCATTATTGATATCTCCAATAGCGACACCGCCACCATTATAGAAGTTGCGATAAGTGTATGGGTTAAGAGTGTCATTATAGATGAGATCATTGCTAAAAGTAATACCTGTATCTGATTGTAGTGTGAATAGGGTAGGTTCATTATTGCAGGACATGACGATTGTCATGATGAGATATAGAAGGCAATATTTTATAGTAGAATCAAACATCAAATAATGTAGAAAGTATGTGCTCCAATTAAAAAGGGTTGCTCCCAGTGGAAGCAACCCTTAAATGTATTATAATTTATTAGTCTTAGTACCCAGGATTCTGAGTTAAAGGATTAGGCGAAGTACTACTCGCTTGTATCTGATCAAATGGAATCGGGAACAATGTTACGTGATCTGGAGAAACTGGCTTCTCCCACCATGTACCAGTATATGCACCGAATCGAATAAGATCTGTCCTTCTTGACGTCTCCTGGAACATCTCTCTACCTCTTTCTGCTAAGAAGCCGTCAGCATCTATACTACTGAATGTAGATACTTTTGCTCTTTCTCTAAGTACGTTGACATCTGCTAATCCTGCATTCCAGTCACCTGCCATTCTACTCATTGCCTCAGCTCTGTTAAGGTATATTTCTCCTAATCTGATAACAGGGAAATCATTATCCATGTCAGGTCTACCTAATTGCTTAAAGCTAAATTTACCAGGTCTTGCACCTGCTTCTCTGAGAGAGTTAGGTTGTAGCTCGTTAATAAAAGGTGTATAATTCAATACAAGATTACCATCATCAGATGCAAAATCTAATATTGCAGATCCACCAAAGTCTAATTGCTCACCTACGATGAAGTTGTTAGTCTTACGAGCATCTCCATCTTCATATGAGTTGTAGAATTCCTCAAGAGTTGCATAACCATTCCAAGGCTGAGCATCGAAATTCCATGCAAACTGACTTGAATAGTGTAAGTTCATTTGAGAGAAATTCATTCCACCACCACCTGCTTCGTCAAAGTTGACTGAGAATATGTGCTCCACATTTGCAGTATTATTAGCTGCAAATACTGCTGCATAGCCTTCTAACATATCTGGGTCAGTATCTACGCCAGGTCTTTTACCCAGATTAGCAACCTGACAGCCATCTCCACAGAGTGCATACACACCACTATCTATTATGATAGAAGCTGCGTCAGCTGCTTCTCTGTATCTCGGTGTACCAGTGTATATCTCTGCATTGAGATATAACTTTGATAACATACCTAGTGCTCCGTACTGATTGATAAGATATGGATTATTGTCCGTTGACAGTGGACTATTAGATAGGTCTACACTACTTGTGATCTCACTGACACCCAATGCAGTAAGTAACTCATTTTCTACCCAAGCGAAAACATCTTCTTTAGATGATTGGACTGCATCTCCACCAGGTGATGTAATAATCTTTATATTGCCATATAGATCTAATAATCTCATGTGAAAATATGCTCTTAATGCTGTTGCTTGAGCTATTTGGTTTGGATCTAATCCACTGCTTGCTAATGCTTCATTGACCGTATTGATCGCAGCATATTGCTGTGTCCAAGTACCATTGACAAATGGGTGAGTTGCTCCATAAGTATGTTGATGTAATTCTATTAGAACACCACCATCAAACCAGTCACCACCTTTAGCACAGATTACCATCTCATCAGTAGTTATTTCCTGTACAGAATAATAACCACCATGGTTAGCTGTTCCTGCATTCCTAAGTTCATTAAATGCACCTGTTAAAGGGCCTGCACCACCGCCTGGACCACCAACATCTATTCCATCTACATTAATCTGTTCAGTGATGTCTCCTCTCAGGTCTTCCTCAAGATCCGTACAAGAGAAAGGAAGAATTAGGATGAGTGAGGCGAATAATATTTTATAAAATTTATTCATGATTGTATTTTTTTAAAATTTAAGGTTTAATCCTAAAGTAAATGTTCTTGCGGAAAAATAGTTGTTCCTTCTATCTAATCCTGGAGATAATACATCTTGAGGATTATTTGCAAAATCTCTATTTCCATTATCAGAAGGACCACTATCCGTTAGTGATGGTTCTGGATCTGCTCCTGTATAGCTCGTAAGCACTATTGGGTTTTGAAGGATTAAAGAGAATGTTGCTGATTCTATATTATCACCTGGTAACTTAACACTTCTTGAGATAGTAAGGTTGTCAAGTTTTATAAAATCTGCCTTTTCTACGTATAAAGAACTAAATCTTGCCGTCGTCAAGCCGTCCACTGCTAAGTCAGTATTGACAAAATTGTATGAAGACTGCGTGGATAATTGTGGCTCATAAAATACTCTGAATGTATTGACCAAGCTATGCCCAAATGCTCCTCTAAAGAATGCATTAACTGACCAACCTTTAAAGTTGATTTGATTAGTCCAACCAAATTCTAAATCAGGAATACCATTACCTAGTACAGCAAAGTCTGTTATTGTATCTAAAGCATTACCAGGTAGTGCATTAATAATTCCATCTCCATTTACATCCTCAAATACTGGATTTCCTTCTTCCACGCCTGTAAATACTGGACCCCATATTCTGCCTATCTCTTGTCCTGGCTCTACTAGGATTACATTAGATTCATTCTGACCTGGTGCTCCCAAGTTAGCTCTGACGCCTCTACCTGGCTCATAATCTACTAAGTTAGTTTTGTAAGTAGAAAGTACAAGTCCAGTATTGTAAGAAAAGTCACTTTTCTGTACCACATCATAGTTGATCGCTAATTCAACTCCTTTAGTATTCAGCTTACCTGAATTTTCGAACCTTGTAGATGTACCTGTAGTTGCTTCAATTTTATTCTCAAGTATAAAATCAGTGATATCTCTATTGTAAATATCTAATGTAGAAGATAATCTACCTGACTGAAATTCTATTCCAAAGTTAAGCTCCGCCTTCTGTTCCCACTTAAGAGAGTCGTTAGCAGCTCTTGTTAAATTAGTCCCTACAGCGCCTGTTACTGGATCATTTACGATAGATCTTACTTGTCTTGATAGTCCTGATGGTCCTGGTAACGCTCCTGTGACACCATACCCTAATCGTACTTTGAATAGATCAACATTAGCCATTCCTAAGTAACCATTTAAGTCAACACCTACACCTAATGCTGGGAATAATCCCCACTTGTTGTTAGTTCCTAACTTAGAAGAACCTTCTCTTCTAAGAGAAGCATTAACAAAGATGTTATTATTCAATGTCAAGTTAGCACGACCAAAGAATGCAATAATCTTATTAGTTGGAGAAGCATTAGAGTTAGCATCGATAAAACCTGCATTATTAAAATCTTGAGATGTTTCGATTAGGTTACTATAATCCAAATCGTTATTAGGAAAATCTCCAATGCTGAAAAAATTATCTATGAATGTATCTTCTTGATAAGAGTAACCACCTGTTAGTGTGAGGTCTGTACCTCCTAAGTCCATTAGGTAAGTTAAGTATCCTTCATATAAATTAAAATTCAAATCTTGCTGATAAAACTCTGCTAATCCTTTTCTCGTAGGACTGGTAGCATTACCATTAAATAATGATGTCGTAGGGTAATATATACGGTTACTAAAGTCAGTCTTTTGCTGAGCTATTCTAAATGTAGCCTTAAGACCATCTACTATATCATATGCAGCTGTCGCTCCAAAGTTGAATTCTCTTCTCTGTCCATCATTTCTATTCTGCTCGATAAGAGCTACAGGATTGAAACTGTCAAAAAGACCTAAGGTCTCAAAATATCCACCAAACTGCTCTGAATTAAATGTAAATGGAGAATCAGCACCAAATACTGGCGCAGTAGGGTTATAAGTCACACCATATCTTAGTGCTTCTCCGAAACCATTTTGCTGATTTCTGTTTGTAAATGAAGAAGTGAAGTTAAGAGATAACTTATCGTTAAAGGCTCTGGTATTAAGATTAACTCTTGTATTGAATTGGTCAAAACCTGAGTTCTTTAGTATTCCATTGACATTTCTTAAGTTAGCAGAAACTCTAAATGACGAGTTACCGATGACACCATCGGCTGCAAGACCATGTAAGTGACTTGTCCCTGCTCGTGTAACCTCATCTAACCAGATCGTTTCGCTACCAAGATCCGTACCTCCTGCAGCTACAAATTCTTGTGGTGTCATAACACTGACACTATTCATTCTTGTAGATGTAGCCAATTGACCATTATAAGTCAATCTGATTTTTTCAGAAGATTTTCCAGATTTAGTGGTTACGATAATAACACCACTAGAACCTCTGGATCCATATATAGCTGCTGCTGATCCATCTTTTAGTACATTGATCGTTTCGATATCATTAGGATCTACGTTATCTAATGATGCTCCGATGATACCATCTACTACGACAAGTGGTTCTGAGTTAGCACCTACAGTAGAGATTCCTCTTAGTCTTATGGTTGCATTACCATTAGGATCACCACCTCTATTATAGACCTGGAGTCCTGCAACTTTTCCTTGCAATAGCTGAGATGGATCTGTAATAGCTCCTCGGTTAAATTCTTCCTCACCGAGTGTAACAACGGCTGAGGTTATTTCTTTTTGGGATTGTGTACCATAACCCACGACAACTATTTCGTCGAGTAGCTCTCCCTGAGATAAGTTAATTGTATAATTAGATTGTGTTCCGAGTGCAATCGTCTGGTCTTCGTAACCAGTGAATGAAATAACAAGGGAGTTGCTACCATCCGGCACGTTAAGAGAAAAAGAACCATCTATGTCAGTGATAGTACCAATAGTTGTACCAGGTACAAGTACATTGGCACCTATAAGAGCCTCACTGGATGATGCATCGTATATGACTCCACTTATGGTTCTCTGAGCTTGTAGCCCAAAACTGCATAAGCAAACCAATACTGTTAATAAGAAAAACTTAGTTAGTATTTTCATGTGGCTTATTAATTGATTAGAAAAATAGTTTGATTGATAGAGTATTTTAGTGTTTTTTACACACTAATCAACTTAGCGAATGTAATAACTTTTATAATTTTCGTACTAAAGAAGTTAAGAAAATATTAATATTCTTGTGAAATAAAAATGGTGTATGGCACTTTTGTGTATAATTCGGAATAATATATCGGCATCGTGTAAATAGTTGTAACATTATGTTTCGAGAAGTGAATAGTTTTAGAGTTAGTCATACTAATTCCTAATTCTTGGAGAGAGCTAATAATCACAGGAGTAGACAAGAATATTCAGACATTTAAAGCGAAATAAAACATATAAAAGAAAACAATTGAAAAACCAATCATTCAAAATAAAGGCTTCATTATTCATTAATTATTTCGTCTTTGCTATCCTTCTTAATAGTGTAGGTATAGTAATTCTAAAGGCGCAGAAAGTATATGGTGTGAATGAGACAGAAGCTGCTATATTGGAGCTGTTCAAAGATATGCCCATAGCGATAGTCTCTTTTCTTGTCGCTTCTTTTCTGCCTAGAATAGGGTATAAGAAGGCCATGTTGATTGCATTAGGTATCGTGACATTTGCATGTATAGGAATGTACATTGGGAATTCCTTTTTAGCCTCCAAGCTGCTCTTTATGTGTGTAGGTATTGCATTTGCACTTATTAAGGTGTCCGTCTATTCTACGATAGGGCTGGTAACTAATAATCAGAATGAGCATAACAGTTTGATGAGTTCTATAGAAGGCTTCTTCATGGTAGGGATCACATTCGCCTACTTTCTATTTCCTTTTTTTAATACAGAATCAGATCCCAATGGATGGGTTAATGTGTATCTGCTGATTGCAGTGTTGACTTCATTGTCATTTCTGTTTCTTTGGTTTGCAGACTTTGATGAAGATATTGAGATTCCAGGAAGTAATCTCGGTGAAGATTTCATGTCTATGTTAGGATTATTGATTAAGCTTCTGGTAGTCGTGTTTGTAATCAGTGCATTCTTGTTTGTGATGATTGAGCAAGGAATCATGACATGGTTGCCCACATTTAACAATAGGGTTTTGGACATCCCAGAGAACCTTGCCATCATAATGACAAGTGTCTTATTTGTTTCTGCGGCGGTAGGTCGTCTTTTGGCGGGTCAATTAGTCAAAAAGATATCATGGTTTTACATAGTTGTTGCTTGTATAATCATCGTAATATTGATTCTCCTTTTTGTCTTGCCGAAGGCGATTAGTAGTCGGATTACTGGCGTGACTTCATTATTAGACATTCCATTATATGGATATGCATTTCCATTAGTAGGGTTGTTTTTAGCGCCAATATATCCGCTGATTAATTCCGTGGTACTCAGTGCATTACCTAAGAAACTACATAGTCCGATGACAGGACTAATTATTATATTTTCTGCATTAGGAGGAACATCAGGTTCTTGGATTCTTGGATATTTGTTTAAGAATGTAGGTGCAGAGAGTGCATTTACTTATATGATCGTGCCTTTAATTTTACTTTTATTAGCTATGTTTATTTTATTTAGATTGACAGACAATAGAAGAATTGAGAATTGATATATAAAGCCCCTGATGAGATTTATGGTCGTTTATTTATAGACTTACACGCTAGTGGATTATGGTCTGACGGTAAGGTGATAGCTGATGCTATTCCTCTAAGAGATCCACAAGACATCGTGGCAGAATATTTACAAAAATGTGATATCCATGGTTTCGATATAAAAGATTTCTTTCAGTCTAATTTCAAGTTGCAATCAGGAGCGGCTGTAGAGTTTGTCGCTGATAATAAGAGGAGTTCTATTCAGCATATAGAATATCTATGGGATTTACTTTCTCGACCAAAAGATGCATATATGAATGGCAGTTCCCTAATTCCATTGCCATTTCCATACGTTGTACCTGGAGGACGGTTTAATGAGATCTACTATTGGGACAGCTACTTCACCATGTTAGGTCTTAGGGCTAATGGTCGATGGGACCTGATCAAAAATATGATAGACAATTTTGCCTATCTCATAGATACATTGGGATATATACCTAATGGCAATAGGACTTACTTCACTGGAAGATCTCAGCCACCATATTTTTCACTTATGATACAATTGCTTGCAGAGAAAATGGGCGATTCTATCATTGTACATTACCTATCACAGTTAGAGTCGGAATATAAGTTTTGGATGTCAGATTCTGATATTGATAATGTAAGCGTACATAAGCGTGTCGTTAAAGTAGGTAACTCTTCTCTCAATAGATACTATGACAATCACAGGTCACCAAGAGCAGAGATGTATCAGGATGACATAAACCTCCAACGAGCATCTGGAAGGGCTGCAGAGGAATTATTTTTAGATATCAGATCTGCATGTGAATCAGGTTGGGATTTTAGCTCTCGGTGGTTTACAGATTACTCAGATATACATCAGATTGCGACCTCTAAGATATTACCAGTAGACCTTAATTGTCTATTGTATAACTTAGAGAAAGTCATCGCTAAGGCCTATGCTGTCAAGGGAGAAACCGATTCCGCTAATAATTATGAAGCAAAAGCAGAAGCCAGAAAGCTGAAAATAATTAGCTTATTCTGGGATGAGCATGAGGAGTACTTTTTTGACTACCATTATGATACTCAGACACTTAATGGTTGTATTACAGCTGCGGGAATGTATCCTTTGTTCTTTAATATTGCAACGCAAGAGCAAGCAGATGCATGTGCTGAGACTGTACAGTATTTCCTGATGAAAGAAGGCGGCATAGTCACCACAACAAATGAGACTGGACAGCAATGGGATGCACCTAATGGATGGGCTCCGTTGCAGTGGATGACAATTATAGGATTAAGAAATTATGGACATCGAGATCTCGCTATGGAAATATCCAGGAGGTGGTTACATCTATGCGAGAGAGTATACCAATCGACTGGAAAATTTGTAGAAAAATATAACGTCATGGATATGTCCTTAGAAGCTGGTGGTGGTGAGTATCCTGTGCAAGATGGATTCGGGTGGAGTAATGGGGTGTTCTCTGCTTTGCAAAAATTGATTAAGAAGAAGTAAAGTTCGATATCGACAGACAATAGTAAATATGCAGAAAATTAAATTTTCTAACGCCAGTCAAGAATATAGTCGGATCATCTCAGGAGTGATGCGATGGGGGAGTTGGGGACATAAGTTGTCTACAGCTGATATGTCCCAACTGATAGAATCCAATGTCGAACTTGGAATCACCACTTTTGATCATGCAGATATTTATGGTGACTACAGTACGGAAGCAGAATTTGGACAAGCGCTGTCAGCATCTGCCGTCGATAGAAATGATGTACAACTCATTACGAAGTGTGGTATCAAAATGAAATCGGATGCAAGACCTGACAATAAAATAAAGTCGTATGATACATCTAAGGCCTATATCATATCCTCAGTAGAGCAATCACTAAGAAACTTGCAGACTGATTATATAGACCAATTACTGATACATCGTCCTGGTCCCCTGATGCATGCAGACGATATTATAGAAGCATTCACAATATTAAAAGAACAAGGAAAAGTCATAGACTTCGGAGTATCTAACTTTACTCAGGCCCAATTTGATAAAATACATAGATTTTTTCCATTGACAACTAACCAATTAGAGGTGTCTGTTGTACAGTTACAATCTTTTGTAGATGGGAATATAGATTATCTACAAGCAGAAGGTATATCACCGCAATCATGGTCACCGTTAGGAGGCGCAGAATTATTTAAGCCACAGTCAAGGTACGAAACTGTATTGCGTAATGGTCGATTACATGAGTTAAGACAAGCCTATGGATGGAGTGTGACAGAGCTAGCATTATTGTTTTTACTGCATCATCCAGCTAATATCTGTCCAGTGATAGGAACAGCTAATATAGATCATGTAAAAGACTCCGTACAAGCGACTAATCTATCGATATCAGATGAGCAATGGTATGAGATATGGACGGCTTGCACAGGTCAGAGAGTCCCATAGAATTATTTTTAAATTATAAATTTATACTATTGAAATTATGAGTCAGGCTATACAACGAAAATGGTGGAAAGAAGAAGTGATCTATCAGATCTATCCCAGAAGTTATAAGGATAGTACTGGCGACGGCATAGGAGACATCCAAGGCATCATCTCGAAATTAGATTACATCAAGGAATTAGGGATAGACATCATATGGCTAAGTCCAGTCTACCAGTCGCCTAATGATGATAATGGCTATGATATTAGTGATTACTACGATATTCATCCTGAGTTTGGGACGATGGCTGATTTCGATCAGTTATTGAATGGTGTCCATGATAGAGGGATGAGATTGATAATGGATGTGGTCTTTAATCATAGTTCGGATGAGCATGAGTGGTTTGAGAAATCTAAGCAATCTACCGATAATGATTATAGAGATTATTATATATGGAAGAAGGGAGTGAATGGTGGTCCGCCCAATAATTGGCGATCCTTTTTTGGTGGCTCTGCTTGGGAATATGATAATACTACTGATGAGTACTTCCTGCATCTATTTACAAAAAAACAACCTGACCTAAATTGGGAGAATCCTAAGGTAGTGAAGGAAGTACATGACATAACTAGATTTTGGTTAGATAAGGGCATTGACGGATTCCGTATGGATGTCATTCCGCTAATATCTAAAAGATTAGATTTTGCGGATACTGACTTAGAAGCATTTAATGATATTGTCACACATGTATACTCTAATGGTCCTAAGGTCCATGAGTACATTAACGACATGTGTGAGAAAGTGCTTAAGCATTATGACATCATGACTGTGGGCGAAGGGCCAGGTATCACGAAGGATACAGGACTGGATTATGTCGGGCATGATCGAGGAGAGTTAAGTATGATATTTCATCTAGATCATATGTTTCTGGGGCATGGGCCTTTGGGAAAGTTTGATCCAGTACCTTATGGATGGCCTGAAGTCAAACAAATATTCCAAGATTGGTATGATGCGATGGGAGACTCTGGTTGGATAAGTATTTTCTTAGACAATCATGATTTTCCGAGAATGGTTTCTCGATTTGGTAATGATACTATATATCGAGAACAGAGTGCTAAGATGCTTGCTATATTGATCATGACAATGAGAGGGACGCCATGTATTTATCAAGGCACTGAGTTGGGTATGACCAATGTACAATTTGATAACATCTCGGACTACAGAGATGTGGAGACACATAATTACCATAAGGAATTTATAAGTAGAGGAGTGTCAGATGCTGACTTTCTCAGCAGAGTACATGAGCATGGTCGTGATAATGCAAGGACTCCAATACAGTGGAATTCCGATATCAATGCAGGATTTTCTGCAGGTAAACCATGGATAATCGCCAATCCAAATTATAAGACGATACATGCTCAGGAGTGCTTAGATAATAAGGACTCTATTTTCTATTTTTACAAGAACTTAATGGATCTTAGAAAACAAGAAAAGACCTTAGTGTATGGAGAATGGCAGGTGATAGAGCAAGAGAGTCAAGATCTTTATGTATACCGTAGATGGGATGATTGTGATAGTTTCTACATCTTACTTAATCATTCTGACCATCATCATATCTATAACTTAGATCTATCGGAACATAATCTAATCCTGAGTAATAATTCGGAGCATACTGATATACTAATACCGTGGGAAGGAAGAATATATAAGAGAATTAATTGATATATATTGTGATAGAGCACTTAAGATGTGCTTGATTTCATTGGATCAATATTTCAATTTTTAAAACAACAACATTTGAAAGTTTTCAAAATAATAGTAGTCGTCACATATTTCATCGCAGTCACTTTTTCCTCTTGTAAGGAAGCACCTGTGAATGATAACTATCAAGAAGACTTATCTAATCCCGATTATTTCCATAACTCGATTAATAAGTTGACCGATGTCATTGTGCATGATATATTTTCACCTCCTGTCGCCAGTAGAGTATATGCATATCCATGTATAGGTGCTTATGAGGTGATGTCACAGACAGGCAAATTGCAGTCATTATCAGGAAGACTTAATGGACTGTCACCAGTGCCTGCCGCAGATACAATTGGAGGTATATCCTATGAGTTAGCTGCTATAGAATGCTTTTTACTTTTAAGTCAACAACTCATATTTTCGGAAGAAAAAATTGCTGACTTTAAATCTGAAATGTATGCAGGATTTGACAGTTTGTATGTCCCACAAAAAGCTTGGGATAATTCACTTAGATATGGAAAGGTAGTAGCAGAACATATCTCCGCATGGGCTGATAAAGATAATTATAAAGAGTCCAGATCTTTCTCCAAATTCTCTCTGTCAGACAACGAAAATGAATGGAAGCCCACGCCTCCAGCTTACATGGAAAGTATAGAGCCTCACTGGAATGAAATCAGAACGATGGTCCTTGACTCTGCGGAACAATTTGTCCCATTGCCTCCTTCAGAATATAGTTTAGATAGGTCATCGAAGTTCTACAAGGAGCTGATGGAAGTCTATGATGTCGTACAGAATGCAGACGCAGAGAAGAAGGCCATTGCCAGCTTTTGGGATTGTAATCCTTATGTGATGAATCAGACTGGCCACGTCATGTATGCGACTAAAAAGATAACACCTGGTGGACACTGGATGGGAATAACAGCCATCGCATCTGAGCAAGCAGGAAGTACATTTGCAGAAGCAGTTATGCACAGCACTTTCGTTTCGATAGTGCTCTATGATGCATTTATCAGTTGCTGGGATGAGAAGTATCGGTCTAAGCTTGTAAGACCAGAGACGGTTATTAATGAACACATAGATCGAGACTGGATACCACTCCTACAGACACCACCATTCCCGGAGCATACCAGTGGGCACAGTGTCATCTCTACTGCTTCTGCCATTATGTTGACCAGTTTATTGGGAGAGGACTTTAGTTTTACTGATGATGTAGAAGTGAAATATGGATTGCCGCAGAGGCGTTTTCATTCTTTTAGAGCTGCGGCTGAGGAAGCAGCAATTAGTCGCTTGTATGGAGGTATACATTATATGCCAGCAATTACTGAAGGAGTAGCACAGGGCGAGAAAGTAGGGGAGTTGTTGGTGGAGAGATTGGTCAGAGAGTAAAGCAAAATTAGGATTTATAGGATTAAAAGATGATAAGATTACAGATTCAATAATCTTAAAAATATCAATCATCTAAGGCACTCTATTAAAAATGAAAAAAGAGATAAATGATAATTTAACCTATCAAATTATAGGCTGTGCCATGAAAGTACACCCTGTATTGGGTAGTGGATTACAAGAAGTCATCCTATCAACGAGCATTGGTTATAGACATGGAAAAACAAGGACTGAGTTTTGTAAGAGAAATGGAGATGGAAATTTATTGTGATGATGTCCAGATCGGTACTCGAAGAGTAGATTTCTTTGTAGAGAATAGAATTTTGCTTGAAATAAAGGCTGTAAATAATTTGGAGGATATACACTTAGCACAAGCTATGAATTATTGTCAGGCTAGTAATATGCCTTTAGGTTTACTAATTAATTTTGGAAGTAAGAGTTTAGATTACAAACGAGTATATAATGTCAATCATCCAGAAAACAAAAAATCCTAAAATCCTAAAATCCTAAAATCCTAAAATCCTAAAATCCTAAAATCCAAAGAATCCTAATGCTGACAGTTTTAACTAAACTATTAATTTACACGAAAACCAACTGATATGAATTTTAACCTATCTACCCTCGACTTAAGCATCATTGTCATCTACCTAATAGGAGTGGTTTTATTAGGTTTTTATTTTAGTAGTAAACATAAGAATGCTGAAGATTATTTCTTAGCAGGACGTAATCTTACATGGCCGATTATAGGCTTCTCACTCTTTGCTTCTAATATGTCCAGCAATAGCCTGGTAGGTCTTGCAGGCGCTGGATATAAGGACGGTTATTCAGTCTATAGTTACGAATGGATGGCTGTAGTTATTCTTATAATATTTGCTGTATTTTTCTTGCCGTTCTATCTTAAGAATAAAATATTTACTATACCAGAATACCTTGAGAGACGATTTTCTTATACGGTCAGAGCCTATGCTTCAGTCATAGCGATTACGCTTAATATTCTGGTAGATATTGCTGCGACACTCTATGCCGGTGGCTTAGTTATTAATCTTATTTTCCCAGGTTTTGCACTTTGGCAGATCATTGTAGGATTAGCCCTTATCGCAGGTGTGTATACAATCACTGGTGGTCTGAGTTCTGTCATGTATACCGATGCCGTGCAAGCCGTCATTCTCATATGTGGTTCTGCTTTGATTACATATATGGCATATGTAGAAGTCGGAGGATGGGATGCCGTCTATGCGATTACAGATCCTTCACACTTCGATGTGATGAAACCTATAAGTGACGAATCGATGCCCTGGCCCTCGGTCTTTACCGGGGTACTCCTAATAGGCTTTTACTTCTGGGGTACTAATCAATATATTACTCAACGTACACTTGCTGCTAAGAATATCCGACAGGGACAATGGGGTGCTATATTTGCTGGTTTCCTTAAGCTTTCGATTCTCTTTATAATGATATTCCCTGGAGCACTTGCAAGAGTGTTGTATCCAGATATGACTGAGATGGATATGATCTATCCGACGATGATTTTTGATCTATTGCCTACAGGCTTATTAGGAATTGTATTAGCAGGTCTGATAGCAGCGATGATGTCCAGTCTTGACTCAGGACTTAATTCCGTATCGACATTAATTACCATGGATTTTGTTAAGAAATTTAATCCTAATATTAGTTCTAAGTCATTAATGACGAGTGGAAGAATTGTCACCCTAGTTGTGATGATCATTGCCATCTTGTGGGCACCGCAGATAGGATCATTTGAGAAATTATGGGATTACTTGCAGAATACTTTAGCTTGGTTCTGTCCACCTATTGTAGCTTTGTTTGTCATGGGACTTTTCTCTAAGAAGGTTAATAATGCAGGAGCAATATCTTGCATAGTTATAGGCTCAGCCATCACAATATGGCTAATATCACTAAAGGCTATGAATTCTACTATTGAGTTACCTAACTTTTTATATGTAGCGTTTTTACACTTTTTGATTTGTTGTGTGGCGATTATAATTGGAAGCTCATTTGGAACCGCAAAATCAGATGCAGAATTAGCTAAAGTCATATGGACACCTGCTGAATTTTCTAATGAAACAATAGAACTAAGAGAGCTTGCATGGTATAAGAATTATCGATATCAAGCATTAGCACTGCTTCTTCTTGTGACGGTTATTCTGTTTGTTTATTAAGAAAAGGATTTAGGTGTTTGATTTGGATAGACATTAATAACTTTACAAAAGTTTCCATTAGCTTATAGCTTATCTAATTTATAATTCGGAATATCCTATACTGGTAGCAACTAATTAAGACATTTAGAGTTTATCTTCTTATGAATGATAGAGGCAAAGCAAATCTCATATTCCCACACCAGTTATTTTCAAAAAGTCCATTGTTAGATAACCAAGCTGAGTGTTATCTCATAGAGGAATATTTATTTTTTAAGCAGTATAAATTTCATAAACAAAAGATTGCTTACCATCGAGCAACGATGCGATATTATGCAGACTTCCTTTCTAATAAAGGAATTGAAGTCAATTATATAGATGCACAAGATCCACGATCAGATATTAGAGAGTTGGTAAGGGCATTAGCTAAAGATAATGTGAGCCATATCGAGTATATAGATGTAACGGATAATTGGTTAGAGAAAAGGATATCATCAGCATCTACAGATAATAATATAGAGTGTGTGATACACCCATCTCCACTATTTATTAATACCATTGAGGAAAATAAGGAATACTTTAAGTTAGATCGTAAGAAGTTCTTCCAGACAGATTTTTACATTAAGCAAAGAAAGAAATTAGGAATTCTTCTGGAATCAGGAGATACACCTGTCGGGGGTAAATGGAGTTATGATGCAGACAATCGTAAGAAGTACCCTAAAGGAAAAGTACCTCCAATCATCAAGCATCCAAAGTCTGATGAATACACGAAAGAAGCTCATGAATATGTAGACAAGAACTTTCCACAGAATTATGGCTCATTAGATACTTTTCCATTATACCCTGCTAATCACAAAAGTGCAAAGAAGTGGTTGCAAGTTTTTTTTAAGGAGAGATTCTTAGAGTTTGGAACATATGAAGATGCAATAGTAGATGGAGAAGGGATTTTACATCATAGTGTACTGACACCAATGCTCAATGTGGGATTACTCACACCAAAAGAGATAATAAAAGAATCGATAAAATATGCAGAATATAATGATATACCCATTAATTCAGTAGAAGGATTTGTTAGACAGATTATAGGCTGGCGAGAATTTATACGTGGTGTCTATGAGTCTAAGGGTAGCCAAGAACGGACAACTAATTATTGGGGATTTGATCGCAAAATTCCGGCATCATTCTATGATGGTACGACAGGTATCGTGCCTTTAGATAATACCATTAAGAGTGTCATGGACACTGGTTATTGTCATCATATAGAACGTCTGATGGTCTTAAGTAACTTTATGCTATTGTGTGAATTTGATCCAGATGAAGTCTATCAGTGGTTCATGGAATTATTCATAGATGCCTATGATTGGGTTATGGTCCCTAATGTATACGGTATGAGTCAGTTTGCCGATGGAGGACTTATGTCTACTAAGCCCTACATCAGCGGAAGTAATTATCTTATGAAAATGAGTAACTACAAGAAAGGGGAGTGGCAGAAAGTCTGGGATGGATTGTTTTGGAGATTCATGCATGTACAAAGAGACTTTTTTCTTAAGAATCCTAGATTAGGAATGCTCGTCAGGATGTATGATAAGATGCCTGAAGAAAAGCAGAATTTACATCTTGAGAATGCTGATGCATTTCTCTCCAAACTGTGATAACTCCGGTCGGAGGTATGGCCTTTTTGACGAATATTCTAAAATGTATTTTCAGAATTTGTTTGTGTCATTCTTTCCCAATATTGGTACTCACCTTATCTGTAATATACCATCGATCACCATCCTTTAATAGATTAAAGTAATCCGTGAATAATCTATCGGCAGTTTCCAGCTCTATTTTAGCCTCGGCAGCAGTCCGAGTAATATCAATACTAATAATCCGACCCTCAGCATTTTCTAACCTTGGCCTTGGTTTAAATCCACTCAGGTATTGTGTCCTATTCCTGATATCTAATTTTCCATCTCTGATAAATTTTAGATGACATGAGCTATGCATTGCACTCCCGACTAATGTTGTGTCACCAGTCAACCATCCATCAAAGTAGTTTTGGATAACTTGATTGATGGCCAGTTGATCAGGGTCTTTTTCTGCTATTTTCTTTATTAACTTCTCGGAAGATTCAACTAAGCTATTCTCTTGAGATTCAGGTGGAGGATTGTTTTTACAACAAACGAGTAGAGTAAGGCTAAAGATTAATAGAGAGAATAATTTCATTGTTTCGTAGTTGTTAGATTCAGAATGATTTTAACATGAGAACAGTCAATTTGTATGTATGGGTATTATCTAATGTTCTCAAATTATCACTTTCATGTAATATAACATTTAGTGATCAACTTATAGTTGAGTAAATGCTAAAATCTCATCCCTCTTCCTCTCTCATTTACACTATGAATAATCATTATTTACACCTCTCTTCACGTCACTTTTACACTAAGATTGTTTTACAGAATTTTAAAGAAATATTTTTTAATAATTCAAAACAAAATAATGTTTTATCTAAAACTGTAATTCAAAATATAAATTATTAATCACGAGGATTAGGAAGATTAAAAATATGTGCTATATTAGTAATAGTACAGATAAGTACAGTACAGTACTATTTTGATAATAGTACAGTTGCACTGAATTATCTGTGCTATTAAAACCTATCATGACTGACCTGATAACACAGATTAATACTCTACATAAAGTAGCTGGAATTACTAAGCATGAATGCATAGTTGCGGGCATAAGCAACACCATAGAGAACCAAATCTTAAAGAAAGGAGACCCTCTACCATCTATTAATCAGCTATCTAATAACTTAGGATATTCCAGAGAGACTATCGTCAAGGCATACAATGCTCTGAAGGAAAGAGGCATCCTCGATTCTAAGCATGGTTTGGGTTATTTTGTGTCTAGTGCACAAATAGATCAAAAGCTGAAAATTGCTCTAGTTCTCTATGGTTTCCAGACTTTTCAGCAGACATTTTACAATACACTAAGAAGACAACTGGGTGATACATACGAGATCGATGTATTTTTCCATCATAATAATAAGGATGTATATAAGGCGATATTAGAAAATGTCAGATCTAAATATGGCATGTATATAATAGCTCCGATCCAATCACCTGAGCTAAATCATTTGCTGTTATCTATGCCTAATAGTAAGATGCTTATCGTAGATAGATATCATTATCTCAATGATGAGGTTGCACATATTACACAAGAATTTGAGATTACCTTATCTAATGTTTTCGAGGCATTAGAGGAGAGAATATATGATTTCGATAAGGTTATGTTCTATTATAAAGACACTGCTGATTATCCTCCAGGGATCAAGACTGCATTTTTAAATTTCTGTGTATCATCAGGTATCAAGTATGAAATACACAGTGATTATGACAGTGATCAGCTCAGCATTAACAATCTATATTTTACGATAGGGGATTCTGATTTATGGGCATTGATTAAGGATGCAGAATCTGAGAAGTTAACTATAGGTAAGGATATAGGTATACTCTCGCATAATGATTCACCGGTAAAGGAAATAATAGTCGGTGGCATCACCACCTTCTCTACAGATTTTGCTTTGATGGCTGAGAAGGCGGCCAATTTTATAAAAGATAAGAAGATGATAAAAGAAATTGTACCCAGTAGACTCATAAGAAGGAAGTCTCTGTAGGACTTAGAAAATATACTATTTAGAATTTGCAATATTAAATAACTAATTTAAAACTCAACTATGAAAATTCGAAATTATCCATCTAAGCAATCCGTGCCAGGATGGATGTTCAAAACGCTTGCGTTTACATTTTTATTTATGGTGTCCTTAGGATCATATGCACAGACAGTCTCAGGCGTGGTACTGGATGAGGATGGATTGAGCGTCATAGGGGCTAATGTCGTCGTGCCGGGTACTACTGTTGGTACGATCACAGATGTCGATGGATCATTCAGCTTGAATGTGGGTGACGCCACAGAGATTGCCGTCTCTTACTTGGGTTTCACAACTCAGACTATACAGCTTGATGGCAGGTCAAGTTATAACATTTCATTAGCCAGTAATTCTGAGTTATTAGATGAGGTAGTTGTCATAGGTTATGGGACACAGAAGAAAAGTGACCTTACTGGTGCAGTCGCCTCTCTCAAAGGTGCAGAAATAGCAGCCATCGTAACGGGTAATCCTACATCGGCATTACAAGGAAGAATGCCAGGTATACAAGTAGAAAGCTTTGGTGGACAGCCAGGTGGAGCAACTAATGTATTCGTAAGAGGTATCGGGTCATTGACTAATTCTTTTCCACTATACGTCATAGACGGAACTTATGCGGAGAATATGAATTTTGTCAATCCTAATGATATCCAATCGATAGAGGTTCTTAAGGATGCGTCATCAGCAGCGATATATGGATCACGAGCATCTAATGGGGTCGTACTTATCACCACTAAGTCAGGTAATAATGATGGTGATGTCAGTGTCAACTTAAGCGTGAAAGCTGGTGTAGAGACAGCAACTAAGAAACTTGATTTTCTTAATAGTCGAGAGTTTCTGGATTATAGAGCAGATGTAGAAGCTAATGACGCAACGGGTTTTGTCATAGACGAATCTAATTTTATGGAAAATGGGCAGCTCATTGATACAGACTGGCAAGAGGAAAGTTTTGGTACAGGGTCACTGATGGATTATGGTCTTTCAGTTTCTGGTGGTGATGAGAATGCTAAATATTTTGTATCTACCAATATATATGATCAGGGAGGTATCCTAATAGGGTCAGGATTCAAAAGATTAAACTTTAGAGCAAATAGTCAATTTAAATTAGGAAAGCTAACAATCTCTGAGTCACTGGGATTATCACAGACGCAGACACAAGAGAATGAGTATTTTGGATTTGAGGCAGCAACAGCTCCCATATTAAGATTAAATAATCCAGACAACTTAGGTGGATTCGAAGCTCCAGAGAGAGCGACTGCTGGTTTTGGTGGACTTAATAATTATGCTCTTGCGTCACTAGAGGATAATCTGGATACACGTCGAAATCTAATCGGTAACTTGAGTGCCGCTTACGAGATCATAGATGGACTGACAGCTAAGGTAAGTGTCGGTGCAGAATATGTTAATGGATTTGATAGGACCTTTAGACCTCAGTATTTCATGTCTACGACCGATGCAAGATTTAATGATAATCAGCAGAATGACCTCACCCATGTTAGGTCAGAGTTCTTGAGAACTCAGGTAGAACCTACACTAAGTTACAATAGAGATTCTGGAATACACAGTTATGGTGTAGTCGTAGGTGCAAGTCGTATAAAGACAGACTTCAGTCTATTAGGTACTTATGTAGGCAACCTGCCTTCTGATCAGATATCTACTGTAGGTGCTGCGGGCACAGAGAATATTTTAGGAAGTGCAGGATTCAGTGAGGTAGATGCATTGATCTCTACATTTGGTAGATTAAATTATGCATATAATAACAAATACTTATTCTCAGCTACAGTCAGAAGAGATGCTTCTTCTAAGTTTGCGGAAGGATTCAGATCTGATATATTTCCTTCATTTTCAGCAGGATGGAGAGTGAGTAGTGAAGACTTCTTTCCAGCAGATGGTTTCTTGACTTTCTTAAAGTTGAGAGCAGGATATGGTGAGTTAGGTGCCCAGAATGTAGGTAATTATTTGTATCAGTCTACATTTGGTACGACATCATCATCATCTTTTGGCAATGGAATCGTTCCAGGATTTGCTCAGACAGCATTTGCTAATGAGAGCTTACAATGGGAGACCTCCAAGACGATTAATGTAGGTGCTGACTTCGAATTCATGGATGGAAAATTTGCTGGTTCATTAGAATACTATAAGAAAGATATCCAAAATCTACTTGTTGCAGTTCCGATTCCAAGCTCTAACGGTACAAGTGTACCAGTGACTCAGAATACAGGTGCATTAGATAACAGCGGCGTAGAGTTTCAGATTAGTTATAGAAACAATGCTAATAAATTTAAGTACAATGTGGGCTTTAATTTAGGTACTCAGAGTAGTGTCTTGACATCTGTGCCGAGTGAGTTTTTTGGACCTTCTGTAAATGAAGGACTTCAGAGTGTCAATATCTTTAGAGAAGGAGAAGCACCAGGAGCATTCTATGGATTTAATGTGACGGACGTATATGATGATCAAGCACAAATCGATAGTGATCCTAATCGAGCTAATGATCCAGGTATAGGAGCACTTTCTCCAGGCGACTTTGTGAAAGAAGATATTGCAGGTCCACTAGATGACAATGGTAATCCTACAGGACCAGATGGTATCGTAGACAATAATGATCTACAGATATTAGGGAGTCCAGTTCCTGATTTTACGTATGGATTTAACTTTAACGGGACTTATGGTAAGTTAGATTTTGGGATGTTATTTAATGGTGTATATGGTAATGAGATATACAACCAAGCAAGAGCATTTAATACTTTCTTTGCAGATGGTAATAAGCTAACAGATGTATTAGACAGATGGACGCCTACTAATACAACAGGAACACTACCAAGAGCAGTAGGTTCGACAGATACAGGAAATAATGCAGCACCAAGTTCTTTCTTTGTAGAAGATGGTTCGTATCTTAGACTAAAGAATTTAAACATAGGATATGACTTAAGTGATGTGATCAATGTCACTGGAATCGAAGCTATAAGAGTATCATTCACAGCTCAGAATCTTGTGACACTGACTGGTTACTCTGGATATGATCCTGATGTCGCATCGACTAATGGGGCCCGATCTAATGAGAATGATGGCTTCTTCGGATTCAGACCTACGGTCAACTCTATCACAGGTAGAGGAATCGATGTCAGAGCCTATCCTAATGCTAAGAGTTTCTTATTTGGTGTAGACCTCACATTTTAATTAATTAGAAAATTTTTAAATCATGAATATCAAATATTTAATAACAATAAGTTTCTTAGCTATCTGCATGATGCTTCCACTCAGTTGTAGTGAGGATATCTTAGACCAAGCCAATCCTAACCAGATATCTACCGTATCCTTCTGGAGAAATGCAGATGATGCACAATTAGCGGTTAATGGTATGTATCATCCATTTACTGGAACATTTCACTGGGGAAGAATTACACATGTCGGTGCATTACTACGTACAGATGCCATGAATATTATTCCTAGCTCTAATAATACAACGATGTCTACTCTACAAGGTGCCCCAGGGGCTGCAATAAGTAGATGGGCAGTGGAGCCATATCAAGAAAGTTATAAAGTCATCTTCAGAGCTAACGCAATACTTGAAAATGTGACAGCCGAAAATGTACCAGATGCATCTACAAGAAATAGTATCTTAGGACAAGCATATTTTATGCGAGCATTCACATATTTCTATCTTGTTAATATGTATGGTAATGTTCCAGCAGGTGCTCAGGGTGGTATACCTTTAGTGACTAAGACACCAGACCCATCTAATAATGAAGAATTGTTTCCAAGTCAAGCGACAGCACAAGCTGTATGGGATCAGATCATAAGCGATCTTACAGAGGCATCTAATGCTTTGCCAGAATCATGGGCCGGTTCTGATCTTGGTAGACCTACAAAGTGGAGTGCTGCTGCACTTAAGGGGAAGAGTCACTTATATAGAAGTGGTATACTCGGCACTAACGAATATGCTGATGCTGCATCAGAATTTGTTTCAGTTGTAGGTAGCGGCCAATTTAGTCTATTACCTTTATCTCAATATGGACAGAATTTTTCTCAAGTGAATGAGAATAATTCGGAGTCAATATTTGAGTTACAATATCACCCGATCGGAAACGGTAACTTCGTATGGGGTCAAGACATTCCGAGAGCGGGTACACAAGGCAACTTCGTCATAGAATATGCACCGCCATCACAGACTCCTGATAATGGTCACGTGATTAATCCTTGGGTGAAAGACCTGTTCGAAGCTAATGGAGATGAAGGTAGGCGTAACTCTACTTTAGCTTATGACTATCCGGGCAGTATTGTTAATACCACAGATGACTTTACAGTAGGGTTAGCAGCAGATATCGATATTGTAAATGCACTTAATGCTGAGCCGCAGAATGCTGGCTTAGAACCAGTATTTTCACGTAAGTATTCTGGTCTTGAATTGCCAGTAGGAGGAACAGGATTCTTAGGTGATGACTATGGTCCTAACTGGAGGGTGATCAGATATTCAGACGTTCTACTTATGCATGCAGAGGCACTTAACGAAAGTGGTAATACAAGTGATGCAGAGACATTCCTTAATTTAGTAAGAGAAAGAGCGGAGATCGCTCCAGTATCAGGATTAAGTCAGGGGGATATGCGTCAGGCCATAATCGATGAGAGAGTATTGGAGCTGACTGGAGAAGGGCATAGATATTTTGATCTTGTCAGATGGGGGCTCGCAGATACTTACTTAGGTACTAACTCTGCACATGCAGGCCCACATCCTAAATCTATATCTGGAGGGACATTTACACCTGGCAGAGATGAGCTCATATGGATACCAGCGTCTGAGATCCAAGCTAATCCTAACCTTGATCAGAACCCAGGATATTAATTAGAATAGTTAAATAGTTTTTTCATAGTATTCCTCACCCCGCCAGATTTTCAGGCGGGGTGATTTTTCTTATTGATTTAATATCTTTATAATACAAACATCCAATCTTACTTTTTCTTTATAGCTGATGCAACTAACTTCATTACATAGACGCCTCATGAGTAGAACTACTCTTTATTTTTGGCTTTTGTCTATGCTATGTATAATATTGACAATGACTTCTTGTCAGAAAGATGTGCCTACCATAGCTAAGGGATTTAAGAAAATACAATCTGCAGATTCTCATGTAACCTTCTCTAATGATCTTAACGAGGATAAAACTCTCAATTACTTCATCTACCCATACTTATATATGGGAGGCGGCGTAGCAGTAGGTGATATTAATAATGATGGATTAGACGATATATTCTTTACAGGTAATATGGTGCCTAATCGCCTCTACCTTAATAAAGGAGATTTTGTATTCGAAGACATCACAGTTCGGGCCCTCATAGCAGGCGATGATAGATGGTACTCAGGTGTGACCATGGTAGATATCAATGCAGACGGATACCTTGATATATATGTCTCAGTATCAGGCAAAGACAAGACCACTAAGAACCAATTATATATAAACAATCATGACCTAACATTCACAGAGTCTGCTGGTAAGTACGGTATAGCAGATGATGGAAAATCTGTGCAATCGACATTCTTTGATTATGATAAGGATGGAGACTTAGATCTATATATCGCTAATTATCCTATCACTGATTTCTCTACACCTAATGTAGAGTATAGGAAGCTGATGGATAATATCACACTCATGGATAGCGATCATTTCTATGAAAATAATGGAGATGGAACATTCTCTGATATGACTGAGGCGTCAGGCTTACTTTCATTTGGATTGTCACTTAGTGCTACTGTAGGTGATCTTAATGGAGATGGCTGGGAGGATATATATGTATCTAACGATTTCAGTACACCTGACCTCCTTTATATTAATAATGCAGATGGGACATTCTCAGAGCAACTTAAGGAGTCTACTAAGCAGACTTCTTTCTATGGGATGGGTGCTGATATCGCCGATTATAATAATGACGGAATGCTGGATATCATGCAGGTAGATATGGCAGCAGAAGATAACCGCAGAGCTAAAGCCAACATGGCAAGTATGAATCCTGGATTATTTTGGAGTACAGTAGAGTTTGGGATGCACTATCAGTACATGTATAATTCCTTACAACTTAACAGAGGTCAGAAAGAAGGTATACCCATACTCAGTAATGTAGCTTGGATGGCAGATGTAGCAACGACAGACTGGAGCTGGGGCCCTTTATTTGCAGATTTTGATAATGATGGATGGAAAGATTTATTCATCAGCAATGGTACTCGTCGAGATATTAATAATCGGGATTTTTTCTTGAGCCTTAAGAAGGATTTAGATAATATAGATAAGGAAGACTTAGTACTGGAGGTAGAGAATATTCCATCGGAGCCGATAGGTAATTATATTTTTAAAAATAATAAAGACCTCACATACTCAAAGGCAAATGAAGAGTGGGGTGTAGATATGGTAGGCTTCTCTAATGGAGTCGCATATGCAGATCTAAATAACGACGGTCAGTTAGACCTCATCGTCAATAATATAGATGAACCTGCATATATCTACAAGAATAACGTAGGAGATACCAACGGCACACATTTCCTAAGAGTGAATTTGTCTCAAGATGATGATAATACATATGCCATAGGGAGCCAAGTAAGAATTGTTGCAGACTCTATCTCGCAATGGCAACATCTTACATTGACTAGAGGATTCCAATCTTCTGTAGCTCCAAGTATACATTTCGGAGTAGGTCAGGCCACTATTATCGATAGCTTAATCGTGACATGGCCTGATGGTAGTATGCAGACACTTATCGGAGTAGAAGCTGATCAGATTATAAATATTAAGAAGAGTAATTCTAAGCAAGACATCACTAAAGAAGGTAATGTACATCAGTCAAAAAATCAGTATTTTACTGATATATCAGACGATAGTCTGTTGCCTACGCATATAGAGAATGAGTTTGATGATTATAAATTTCAAATTTTACTACCTCATAAGATGTCTCAGTGGGGACCTGCATTAGCGACAGCGGATATTAATGGAGATGGACTGGGTGATTTTTATATCGGTGGTGCCAGTCGCTCGGCAGGGCAGATCTTTACTCAGCAGAAAGATGGACAATTTACTAATTACTTCACATTTGCAGAAGATGATATATATGAAGATATCGATGCACAGTTTGTCGATATAGATAATGATGGGGACCTTGACCTTATAGTCGTCAGTGGAGGATATGAGTTACCATATAAGGAAGAGTTCTATGCTGACCGATTATACATTAATGATAATGGAACATTCGCAAGATCTGAAGACTTCCCAGAGATTGTAAGTAGTGGCGGATGTGTTAGGCCATATGATTATGACGGTGATGGCGATACGGATATATTCGTCGGCGGACGTATGAGACCTGCATTGTATCCAGCTCCAGGTCAGAGCTACTTATTGCGTAACGACCTGCAAGATGGTAATCTTTCATTCTCCGATGTGACATCTATAGTCATGCCTGATGTATCAAATGTCGGTATGGTTACAGACGCCATATGGACTGATTATAATTCTGATGAGAGAGTGGACCTCGTAATAGTAGGAGAGTGGATGCCCATCACTGTACTGACTAATGGAGGAAGCACCTACACTAATCAGACAGTAGCTCTTAACTTAGAGGATACCCGTGGGTGGTGGTTCTCTATAGCGGAAGGAGATATAGATAATGATGGAGACATGGATTATGTGCTGGGCAATCTCGGCAAGAACTATAAGTATCGAGCCACAGAATCAGAAACTTTTGATTTATATGTAAAAGATTTTGACCAAAATGCTTCAAGTGATATCGTCCTGAGTTATTTTAATGAAGGTAAGCAGTACCCTGTGAGAGGGCGACAATGTTCTTCAGATCAGATACCAGGAATACAAACTAAGTTTAAGGACTACGAGTCATTTGCCACAGCGACACTAGTAGAAATATATGGTGAGTCACAGATAGCCGCTGCAGATCATTACGAGATTAAGAATTTTGCAAGTATCATGCTTCTTAATAATGGAAATGGGAATTATATCTCAGAAGAACTACCCGCTGAGAGTCAGTTGTCTGCCATCTCTGATATCAGTATATTGGATATTAATAATGATGGTTATACGGATGTCGTTACAGCAGGTAACTTGTATGCATCAGAAGTAGAGACGCCTAGAAATGATGCAGGTATCGCCTGTACATTGTTGGGAGATGGTGCCGGGAAGTTAAGATATGTAGGGTACCGAGAGTCAGGGCTTCTATTAGATAGTGATGTGAAGAAGCTTAGTGTTATAAGTGGTGTAGAAAAAAATGTGTTATTGTCAGCTAGTAATAATGGTCCGATGAAAGCATTTATAATAAAAGAAACTGAATAATATATATATCATTGTAATGACAGCATGTATGCATATAGCGGAATAGATACATGTCAGTAGTTGCAGAGTGAATAAACGAATTAGAGTAAATTAAACATTATTTTTTTAGATGGACAGAACGATAAGGATAACAAACTTTCCAGCGATTGAGGTATTTACAGAAGACAAGCACTTTAATGTAGACCTCAGCTTAGTCTCAGATGATGGTGGCTTACATAAATATAAGCTTTCCATACAATCAGAGGAAGCCGCAACTCCAGCTGTGATAACTCTAAGATGGAAAATACCATCGCATAATATGAAAGGCGTCTGGAGGCCAGGAGGGCTACATGATAAGAGACAGCAGTATGACTGGGAATTGATACATGTCGAAAGTAGAATTAGTGTAGATGCTCCAGTTCTCTGCGTATTCGGTCATGATGATCGTAATATACACACGATAGCATGCTCTGATGCCATTAATCTGGTAGAGATGAATGCACTTCTGAGAGAAGAGGATAATTATGAGTATTGTCATATCAGTTTATTTACGGAGAGACATCCTGCTATCACAAATTACACTTGTGATATCGTGATAGACACTAGAGATATATTGTTCTCTAAAGCTTTGCAAGATGTATCAGAATGGTGGCAGACATATGAGTTAATGCAGCCAGCGGATATTCCTGAGGTTGCAAGAGTGCCATTATATTCCTCGTGGTATCAGTTCCATCAGGATCTGGATCCAGATGTATTATTGTCTGAGTGTAGGATTGCTCATGATATGGGTTATGAACTGATCATATTAGATGATGGATGGCAGACGATGGATAATAATCGAGGCTATGATTATACCGGGGATTGGAATCCAGATAGGTTTCCAGATATGGCGGGATTTGTCAGAGAGGTACAAGCTATTGGGATGAAATTTGGGCTTTGGTATTCAGTGCCATTCTGTGGTAAGCACTCCGAAGCGTATAAGAGATTTCATGGTAAGTTCTTGACAGAGAATCATAGATGGGCTCCAGTGTTTGATCCGCGATATCCTGATGTACGTCAGTACCTTATAGATACCTATGTTAATGCATTAAGGGATTGGAACTTAGATGCTTTTAAGTTTGATTTTATCGATGACTTTAAAGTATATCCTGAGACGGAGCTAACCATGGATAACGGTAGAGATTACGCTAATGTCAATGAAGCTGTAGATAAGCTATTATCAGATGCAATGTCAGCACTCAGAGCAATTAACCCTGATATCGGTATAGAGTTCCGACAGCAATATATCGGTCCGGCGCTGCGTAAGTATGGTAATATGTTTAGAGCATTTGATTGTCCTAATGATGTCGTATCTAATAGGATAAGAACCACCGATGTAAAGTTATTATGTGGTGAGACGGCAGTCCATAGTGACCCGCAGACATGGCACACAGAAGAGAAAGTAGAGTTAGCAGCACTCCAGGTACTCAATGGAATATTCGCAGTACCGCAGATGTCTATGGTGCTGGCAGAATTACCTGAGGCACATCTTTCTATGATTAAGTTCTACACGAATTACTGGAATGATCACAAGCATATATTATTAGATGGACAATTTGTTCCGAGCAATCCGTTGTCTAATTATCCTACTCTGAGAGCGATAAGTGATGGGCACACCATCATAGGATTGTATGAGGATTATATAGCAACCATTACCATCGATAATCAATTAGATATCATCAATGCGAAATTATCAGAACATGTCGTTATAAATAATCAGTCTGATGCAGGTTGTGATATAACTATATACGATTGTAAAGGTCATACAGTATCACAAGAGAATAAGCGATTACTATCTGGTGTTACAGATTTTAATGTACCTCCATCTGGATTATTAAGAATAAGAAGAACTGTGGGTACTTAGGACAAAAGATTAAATACTGAATCGATTATATATCATTATGATAACTTAGGGAAAATTATTTTAAACGCTCAATCAATGCTGTACAAAACTTAGAAATATGGAAACTGCAATAGGCTCATTGGACATAGGAATTATAATTGTCTACTTTTTGGTGGTTTTGACCATCGGCTTTTTAGTAGGACGTAAGGCTAAGACAGGTGATGATTTATTCTTAGGCGGTCGATCTCTGACTTGGGGCTTTATAGGCCTATCTTTATTTGCATCTAATATATCCAGTACGACATTGGTTGGCTTAGCAGGGGCAGCATATACAACTGGTATCGTACAATCAGTCTATGAGTGGGGTACAGCCATACCGTTTGCTATATTAGCATTCATATATGTCCCTCTATATCTTAAGTCAAAAATTACAACCATACCAGAATTTCTGGAGCTTAGATTTGATGCTCGATCCAGAGTGTTTTTCTCTGCGGTAACGATAGTGGCAAGTATTATGATAGACACTGCGGGTAGTCTATATGCTGGAGCACTGGTAATACAGATATTTTTTCCGGCGATTGATCTGTGGCAGACATGTTATTTCTTGGCGATTATTACAGGTATATATACTGCATTTGGAGGGCTTAAGGCTGTCGTATATACAGATTCTATACAGGCTATTATTCTCATCTTAGGTTGTGGTATATTGAGTTACCTATTGTTCCAAGAATTAGATTTCTCATGGGCTAATCTGGTAGCTTCCGTACCCGAAGGACACTTCTCTGTGATCAAACCCATAGGTGATGAGAGTCTTCCATGGCCCGGCCTTATACTCGGAGTACCTATGTTGGGATTCTGGTATGTGGCAACTAATCAGTACATAACTCAGAGAATATTAGGTGCTCAGGATGTCAGACATGCGAGATGGGGAATCATGCTTGCAGGATTACTTAAGTTTCTGCCACTGTTTCTGATGGTACTTCCAGGTGCAATGGCGATTAGTATATATCCGAATATCGAAAATTCTGATATGGTATTTCCTACTATGGTCATCAAGACGCTTCCAGCAGGACTTATCGGACTGGTGCTAGCAGGACTGATATCTGCGATTATGTCGAGTATTAGTTCTACGCTTAATTCTGCCTCCACCTTACTCGTTGTAGATTTCATAAAACCGAAAAAACCGAACCTATCTGAGAAAGATACAATGAAGGCCAGCAGAATAGGAACATTTATATTTATGGTTATAGCGGCATTGTGGGCACCACAGATTATTAATTTCGGAGGATTGTGGGGATACTTGCAGCAGATGTATTCCATATTCGTACCTCCTATTATTGTATTATTTGGAGTGGGTATATTTTTTAAAAAAGGAAATGGAGATGGTGCATTCTGGACATTGATTTTTGGATGTATCTTAGGAGTGCTATTTTTTGTACTGGGCATATTCGAACTGTGGACCATTCATTACACTATCAATATTGGTATCGTAGTACTATTGAGTACCTTAGTATTTATTGTAGTTAGTATGATGACGACACAACCTGACCAGGAGAAAGTAGCACCATATCTTTTCTCTAAGGACTTAATAGATTATGGAAACGAGAATATGCCGTGGTATAAGAATTATAAAGTACATATAACGTTGCTATTGATCTTAGTGGCGATTAGTTATTATATCTGGAGATAGTGTATGTTTATACAACAATTTGCAAGATTATATTGTAAGTACATGTAGACTAAAATAATAGAGGATGAGTGATATTTCATTTAGTAATAAAAATAGGAAGGAGCGGCTCCGCCAAAGCTTAGATAAGGTATATGATCTTATCATCATCGGTGGGGGTATCACTGGTGCAGGCATAGCATTAGACGGTGCCTTACGTGGGTTATCAGTATTGCTGGTAGAGAAGAAGGATTTTGCCTCAGGTACTAGCAGTAAGTCTACTAAGTTGATTCATGGAGGACTGAGATATCTTAAACAATTAGAATTTGGCTTAGTCAAAGAGACTGGTCAAGAGAGAGCAGTCGTTCATCAAAACATACCTCATCTGGTGCATCCAGAGAAGATGTTACTCCCGATTGTCAAAGATGGAACATTCAGCAAGTTTTCAGCTTCCATTGCCATCTCAGTATATGATAGATTAGCGAAAGTGGCTGACGAAGATCGCAAGGTGACATTCAATAAAGAGGAGACTTTAAAAGAAGAAAAATTACTCAACCACAAACTGCTCAAATCTGGTATCCAATATTCTGAGTATCGGACAGATGATGCTCGATTGACCATAGAAATAGTCAAAGCGGCAAGACGAGAAGGTGCTGAAGCTTTTAACTATGTAAAGGTTACAGATTTCGTCTATGAGCAGGGTAAGGTACGAGGTATCTTATGCAAAGATCTGAGTGATGATACACAACTTACATTTCATGCTAAGCAGGTCGTTTCTGCAGCCGGACCTTGGGTAGATAAATTGAGAGAAATTAATAATTCAAAAAAAGGTAAGTCCCTCCAACTTACTAAAGGTGTACATATCGTTCTACCTTTCGATAAGTTACCGCTTAAGCATTCAGTTTATTTTGATGCTTTCGATGGTAGAATGTTATTTGCTATACCTAGAGGTAAGATAACTTACATCGGCACCTCTGATACTAATTATACCGGCGATAAGGATAGAGTGTTATGTACGACGGCTGATGCTGAATATATATTAGCAGCGACTAATACCATGTTTGAAGTAGGAACTGTCATGACTGAAGATATCATATCTACATGGGCTGGATTACGACCCCTCATACATGAAGATGGAAAATCTCCATCTGAGTTATCACGTAAGGACGAGATATTCGAATCAGAGACTGACCTTATATCTATAGCTGGAGGTAAGCTTACAGGCTACCGTAAGATGGCAGAGCGGATCATAGACCTTGTGCAGGAGAAGAATAGTAGCCTCACTCAAGGCTCATGCAAAACAAAAGACTATAAGATTCACTCTGATAGTTTCAGTAATTACAAAGATTTTCATTCTTATAAAAATGGCATTGTCACAGAGTATGGCGATAATGGAATTACGGAGTATGAGGCTTGGTATTACGTGACGACCTATGGTAAGCACGCTAAAGTAATCATAGAAGCTGCCATAGGTTCTGACCTTTCAATAGAGAAAGCACTCATACAAAAGGAAATAGAATATTCTATCCAACATGAATCAAGTATAATGCCTGATGACTATTTTAATCGTCGTACAGGGAGAATTTATTTTGATATTTATTCTGTCAAGGATCATTTAGATTTCATTATTGAGGAATTTGCTACTCATTTTAATTGGGATGATTCTAAGTCTCAAGAAATCAAATCTAAATCTCAGAGCTATATAGATGATATTACGATTATCAAATCATAGTAATAGCACATCATCTAAGTATAATAATTAAGTTGGCATGATACAGACCGAAGATATACAGACGCTATTCAGATCAGAGTATGGTGAGTCGCCCCAGGTAATAGTCCGTGCACCTGGTAGGATTAATCTCATAGGTGAGCATACCGATTATAATATGGGATTTGTCTTTCCTGCAGCGATAGATAAGTCTATGTATTTTGCCTTTAGAGAGAATGGGACAATGACTTGTAACCTGACAGCCCATGATAAGGAAGCTAAGGTCAGCTTTGACCTTGATGGGACATTTGAGACTGATAAGCTTTGGGCTAAGTACTGTATGGGAGTCATTAAAGAATTCCAAAAGAAGAATATCACAGTATCTGGTTTTGATTGTCTGTTCCTAAGTGAAATTCCAATAGGTGCAGGTGTCAGTTCATCGGCTGCATTAGAGTGTGGATTTGCTAAGGGAATAGATTATATGGCTAATAGCCAATTAGCTAATTGGGATCTGGCGACCATCGGGAACCAAGCTGAGAATAAATTCTTAGGGATCCAGAGCGGAATCTTAGATCAGTTCTCATCATTATTCGGAAAAGCAAATCAGGCGATGCTGATGGACTGCGAGAATAAGACATTTGATTACTATGATGTAGATCTTGATACCTATCAAATCGTACTCATCAATACCAATGTAAAGCACTCTCATCTTTCCTCAGGCTATAATGACAGACCCAGTGAATGTGCTGAGGTCGTATCTATAGTTTCTCAGAATTATCCAGAAGTTAAGTCACTTAGAGACCTGACCAGAGAACAACTGGAAGCATCTGAAAATAAGTTATCGCCTACCTTATACAATAGAGCATCATTCATCTTGGGCGAGAACGAAAGGGTACATGCATTCAAGGCAGCACTTCTATCTAAAGACATCGAAGAGATGGGTAGATTGTTATACTCTTCTCATCAGGGACTTAAGCAACTGTATGAAGTCAGCTGTAAGGAGTTAGATATCCTCGTCGACCTGACGGATGCAGAAGAGAGCATTGCAGGTGCTCGTATGATGGGTGGTGGATTTGGCGGTTGTACGCTTAATCTCATACATAAGGAAGGTATGGAAGAAGTCATCAGCCACATACAATTGAAGTATAAACAGTTGACAGGGATAGCCTCCAGCTCTTATCGTGTGAAGATTGCTAATGGGGTGGAGGTGCTGTAAAGAAATAGTCTGACAGTCAACATTAATCTACAGACTGTGAAATCTATTTATTAATTAGCTCCATGGTTTGGGATATTCTCCCGTACCGGACTATTGTCATCTGTATATGACAAAATTAAATTCTAATTCTTTTTCGCTGATAGGAATGTCTAATGATGTAGAATATGCATCATCATTTTTTTCTAATGCAAGTGAATGCTCCCAACTCAACGGTAGGACTTTTCCTCTTATTTCTACATTTTGATAATCTGATATTGGAGCATCCTTAATTGAGAATTCGGTATATGATTCTTTTATCCCACTGAGAGCTAACTGAGCTACGATAATAATGGCAAGCCATATTCTCATACCTTACTTACTGCTTAATAATCTTCCTCGTAATCGTACCAAACTCTGAATTGATCAATATAGTATATGCAGCAGGTATAATAGAGTGTATATCATAAGATCTTGTCTGCGTTCCTGCCGGAATACTTTCTGTAAGATAGGATTGTACAAGCTTCCCATCCGTATTATATATGGATACAGATATATCTGATTGCTTCTTGAGATTATATTCTAAGTAAAGTATATGCTTACTGGGATTAGGATAGACTGATCGGAGTTGTATGTCCTCTGTAATTGCTGTAATCTCAGAGGTGTTGCTAAGTACATTACAGAAGTTATTAGCACTGACGTATATTTTGGGTCCGTTCATGTCTCTGCCGTCCGACCATACTGAGTAGGTTGTACATCCTACCTTAACAGAAGTAAAGTAATCCCCAAATATAGGTGGTTGCTGCTGAGGATTGGTTACAATGTACTCACTGAAATCAGTGACTGCATCTGATAGCGAAATCGGTGTCTCCCAATTCTTGCCGCCATCTCGAGAGTGCATAATCATATAATTACCGACATCTAAGCTGTCGAGTGAGTACCATGAGATCGAGACTTCGTTATTGTCATTGCTTGCGATATTAGGGAGGTATACTTGGTGATCTGGCATGCCTGATAAGGTTGCGATGTCTTGTACGTCTTTCCATGTCACTCCCTCATCCTGAGAGTAGGTGTATAATCCGCTAACTCGGTCGTCTATAGAATTCCACACGATGTAGGTGTTATTGTTAGAATAATCCAATGCCATACTTAAGGCAGGATTTTCTCTGTCATTGACCAAAATTATCGTGGACATTATATCGAACGAAAACTGACCTATTGTACTCGGTGGCTCAAAACTTAAGCCGCCATCTATCGATGTGCTGTATCTTACTTCTTGGTCATTGATGTTGCCATAGACGACATGTATGGTACCATTATTAGCTACTTTGATATTTCCAAATTGTGCCAGATCTCCATTTGATATCTGAGTTCTTGATGTTTCAAAAGAATCTACGCTAGGAAGTTTACGCTTGAGCACCATGCCTGCTGTTTGTTCTACAGTCGTATCCATAGCAAGTGTTGTACTTGGAATAAATAGTCCAGTGCAATATAGATTCCCATCATGAGGACCGCCTGACCGATCTGAGTCAAACCAAGGTCTATCGAACACGCCAGTGCCGAATTCATTAGTACCACCAGTGAATAGATCAAGACCACCCGTTTCTAAATATTTCTTGTCTCCCTCTTGTATTCCCCAAGTCGCTCCACCATCTGATGACTGTCCCCATAGTACTACGAATCGAGTTTCAAAATTCGAAAAATTAGCTGCTAAGTATAACCATGTGAAGTAAATATTTCCATCATTATCAAAAGCAAAAATAGGATCTCCACCACCTGCAATCTCAAAGCCTGGAAATGGATCATCTAAATAAAATTCTTGTGTATCAAATGAAGACTTATTCCAGGTCTGTCCAGAATCATTACTATAGTATATCGGGAAATTAAAAATCTCCGATGCTAGATCTAAATTGATATAACTGATAAGCAGATGACTACTATCATTAGGATTTACAATAATGAAAGGTTCTGCCTCATCTGCTGCGCTATTATTTGTAAGCTTACTTTCTGCTTTTCCATTTTTGGATATTGGACTGTCTTCGTTAGTGAACACTTGAGAAGAACCGATTCTAAATTTTTCCTTGATAATATGATCTATTAGGTCATTCTGGCTTTGTGCATTTGCGGGAGGGGCTATTAGCAAGATGAGAATCACAATGAAGCTGGATAGGAAGTTCTGCTTAAGTTGCATTTGTAATGGATTCGTTTTTATGATCAGAGAGTATTCTTGATTGAGTATGTTGAACTAATTGAATTTTTTTTTACTAAATATATTGTTTTAATTCCTGAAATTCGGAAATAATGCCATTTGCATTAGTTAATGATTGATCAGCGGACATCGGATTCTTATATCCGAATACAAATATCCCTGCATCGTTGGCTGCTTGGATACCGTTATCAGAATCTTCTATGATGATACAGTCTTCAGGTGCTGTATTTCCTAAGCTTGCCGCTTTAGTAAATATTTCAGGATGAGGTTTAGATTGAGTAAGATCTGCGCCACTAATTTTGGCAGTGAAGTATTGATTAAGGTCAAATCTGGCAAAGACTCTTTCTATATTAGGCATTGAGGCAGAGGAAGCAAGTATCAGTGTGATTCCTTTCTCATGGAAGTACCTAATGATATCTTCTACACCACTGACCAGATGAAGCGTAGGATCATTTTTAAAGAAGTCGACATAGCGCCTCCGCTTGTCTAATACTAATGCTTCCGCATCTTGATCCAAATCAAAATATGCAATCACTTTTTGGAATACATTAATGGTAGAAGAGCCTGTGATAGTTTTATATAGCTGCTCAGAGACATCTATTCCGATAGAAACGAATGTTTCGTAATAGGCTTTCTTGTGCAGGAATTCTGAGTCTATAATCACACCGTCCATATCAAATATGATACATTTGGTGTTTTTTAGATTTTGTATTAGCTTTTTCATTTTCAGCTAAATTTAATAAGTATGTAGACCTTTAAAGCATAAGCCTATAATAACTTAGTAAGTTAGTTGAATTTATATTGGTAGATAAGGAAGGTATAGGGAAAATGCCATTGCCGCCTCCACAGATTAAGACATAATTTGATAACGCAAAATCAAAATACAATTTTTTATGAAAATGTCTAACACCTAAATTCAATATAGAGGCGTTGTCATCACATGTGTTTATAGTAGGATCATATCCCCAATAATTTTCGGAGATAAATGCCATTTTATTTTTGATAGGTAATAGGAAGGATAATTGGCCAGACAAAGATTTTATTCTTATACAGCTTTTCTCTAATCACAATTTGTCATTATAGTCTGCATTACTAATACCGACTCTAAGGCTTAATTAATATTTCAATTTGTAACTCTCCACCATTAGACATTTTTATAAAGTAGACAACACTTACTAAATCTGTAGTGTACATCCCCCCAAAATTAGGACAGTAGATTAGATTAATTTCAAAACACTAAATTTACTGTAATGGCAAGAAGAAAATTAACTGCTAAGTTTAAAGCAAAAGTTGTTTTAGAGGCTCTAAAGGAGA
>Ga0209185_1000326_pt1 | contig 61633 bp, 53 predicted proteins | sample SidtaG_2_FD_187425 | JGI IMG/M metagenome (GOLD analysis project Ga0209185, IMG submission 187425) | Marine algal microbial communities from Sidmouth, United Kingdom - Sidmouth_Asex2 metaG (SPAdes) (version 2) | ecosystem: Host-associated > Algae > Red algae > Unclassified | place: Sidmouth... | reverse complement strand
AAACAAACTACGAAACCTACGTTACGTTGGATTCTCCAATGCTTTCAGGCCGTCCATTTAGTTTGGCTTGATGGTGCCAAGCATCTCATCAAGCTCAACAGCAGGCAGCAACTTATCGTGCCGTTCTTTGGGAAGGGCTGTGAAAAATATTATCTGCTCTGCTAGCTAGCCTGCTGAATGTAGGTTGATATGCCCCATATCAAGCATTCGTATTTCCTAAACATAGTATTGTCACAGATTGCAAGACCGTTTAGAGACTGTGGCGCTGCCATCTTTAGCACATTCTTTTCCAACTGCAAAGATCTTACAATCCTGACTGGACAGGAGCCTCAATCATTATCTTTGGTTATCCACAACCAGAAGGTGATCAATATCACTAGTTATTTGTGAGGAGCATCATACTCAGTATCAAACAAATACATAAGAATATAGATAATACTTTGGGAGGAGTCTTTTGTCTTTCAGCATAGGTCGTTGAATACTATCTAGAGTCAAAAAATACATTAAGCATCATCATAGACAACTGTCAGCTTAATTTTGTGGCTACAGTTATTGCGGTGAAGCTTGTGTATAAAACTCAAGAATTTCTGATCAATTCTTGAGCACATAAAACCCCAAACATACGAAATACAAGGCTATTGACTTTGTATTTGTTCTTTTGAGGGAATAAGGACTGAGTATCACTTAACTAGTATTCTAGTTTTTCTCAAAGTTTAAGATTTTCTAAAATACGCCAATTGTACTGAGTCTTTCCTTATAGCTCTATGCAGACAATAGAAGTGACACTCTTAAAAATTGTTTTCGGTAAAAAATAAGTTTATTTCCCCGAAAACCAGGATTTGTATTTTTGAATTGGAAGCCAAGCAACAGACTTAAATCTCACTTTTTCTGACTTTATGTGACTTTATTCTTTTTATTCTCCCACGATCTAAAGTGTTATCATTCGGAGAGAGAATAGTTTCGGTTTTTAGAGTCACATGTTTTTAGCTTTCCCATAAACATGCTTTATCTGAGATGGCGAAACAGATTTAGTTAGTCTACTTCTCTATTTCATAAGGTTAGTTGCAGACTCAGGTACTCGAACCAAGCTACCCATCTGCTAGACAAAGACGCTCCGAGTTCAGTCTCTAAGTTCCCAAAGGTAGTTTATTTCTCTTACAAAGGGTTTGCATTATGAAAAGATTAAAATTTGCTTCGTCTCCACCGCTCTTATCCCACGCTATCCTCGGTGTAGCGATCGCCTCCACAGCAGTGAGTTTCGCCACTCCCGCATCAGGCTTCGCAACTAAGGCTTTGCGGGATAGTTTTTCATGTGTCACGGGCTGTTATACAAACGACAACTTAAGTTTCTATGTCGTGTATGGGAAGGGTAGCAAGAATACCTGGAAACATAATGTAGGTGCTCATGATCATTCTGGTTTCTATGCAAATCCAGATTACGATGGTTCGATAACAACATCTAAGCTCAACATTGCCGATGGTGTTTCTGCACGCTACAACGGTAGACCAAATCCAGATTTAGATGATCGCTCAGGTCATACTTTGACTAAAGATTCGCAGTATTGGGCAGGAATTGGAGATAATGATGCCCTTACGTGGAAATTTAACAGTAGAACAACTGGTCTCTGGGCAAATTTCTACAATCCAACCGATTTGAAGTTTAAAATCGCTGGTGCAGGAAATTTCTTTAATTTCAATGCAATATTACCTTCTAAACAAAGTGGCTGGACAAGTGTTGGGTTTATCGCAAAAGAGGCATCTTTCGACAAAGTCATTTGGAAGGCCAAAAATAATGGCTATACAGGCTGGGATATGAAAAATCTAAAAGTCGATGTCCCAGAACCCTTAACCACTACCCTTGCTACAGGTTTAGCCCTGGGATTTGGTGCCTTGTTCCAGAGATCCTCTAAAAAGCAAAAGAAACGTACGTTAGCTGCCTAAGTACACGCTGCGAAGCATTTGTTTATGCCTAGCAAATTATTAGGTAAGGGATAGAACTTCTATATGCAAAGAAGTTCTATCCCTTGAACCTTTTTTAATATAGCTATTCTGCCTAAGGCTTCTCATAAACTGCTATAGAAGCGCTTAACTTTTGAACCGCTTCTACAACAGCAAGTAGGTTTCGCCCTGCGACAGAATTAGAGTTTCAGCTTATCCCGAAATCAGGTTAGTTATCTCAATTGAGACTGATTTCTTCTTTGGCTGAAACCTTTATCTCTTAAATCCAGTTGTAAAATAACCATAGCCCAAGTTGAGGTCACCTAAAATCAGCTCTGGATTATTGTCATAATGAAGAACTATACATAGCTAACTCCTCGTTTCTATTGCCATATTTTGGTTCTTCTCAAAATTCAAAGATTTTCATGGCAATGTCAGTTAATAAGCTAGTTTTGGGTATGCTAACGCCAAATAGCTCGATAGCGTGCTATGCAATTTCCTGGTGATTTCTATATATTTTAGGTTTATTGTTTGGCATTAAGTTGCACCTACATGAAAGTAATTGACACTCAGCCAATCAAGCTCATTCACAATGCCAAAAATATCCAATTTTGGTTATTGGCAATTGCAGCAGGCCTCATCGCCATACATTTCACCCTAACTGGGCGAGATGCCGATGTCAGTTCGCAATCCATGAGCGTCCTTTATTGGTTAGCTGTCTCATCCTTGGTTTGGGAAAAGCGGCATCACCTATCCATGAAAAGCTCATTGCTGTCCAGCCTATTGGGCCTGCTTTTGATCATGATTGTAGTTCTGAGAGGTGCCTCTTTAGCCAGTACTAATTTCTTGAGTGTTTCTCCATTCTTGTCAGGACTGGGTTTGGGTTTGCTAGCCTCTGGCGTCAAGGGCCTGAAGCAGTATTGGCGTGAATTGACCATCCTATTTTTCTTTGGTGTCCCCAAAATTTTGCTGGCACCTTTCATCAACATTACGACTCTTACAGCCCAACTAACTGTGTTTATCCTTTGGTATGGTGGCCTGGATGTCCAACGTCAGGGTACACAAGTCCTATTGCCAGTGGATGGTGTCAATGTTGTCAGAAGTTGTTCTGGATTTAACTCAATATTCTACTTATTGGGTTTAGCAGTGATATTCCTGCTGCTTTTTCCACTTAAAGGGGTCGCGAAGAACGTTCTAGTTCCCATTGTTGCCATTGTCCTCGCCTTTTTTGTGAATGGTTGCCGTATTGCCTTGCTCGCTATTCAAATGAATGCCCAAAATCAATCTGCTTTCGACTATTGGCATGAGGGACAAGGGGCGGCGCTCTTCCCCATGATTGCAGTGACCCTGTTTGGAATTTTCTGCTATATCCTCAGACAGCATGAATTATCTAAACATGATTATTCCGAATCTTAGCCTCCTATGAGCCCTCGTCAGTCCCTACGTCTCATATTGCTGATCACAGTCTGTGCAGGCGTACTGGGGGCGCTAGGTAAATCTATTTTGGCTCCTGCGGCCATGAACCCACCCTCAAAGCCTTTCAATTTTCCGGTAACAGTGCCTTTGGCGGGATGGCAACCTTCCCAGAGTACGCCTGCATCTGATCCATTAGGGAGAACTTATCACTACAGGAACAGTAACCAAGAGCTAAAGCTCGAAATGTATTATGTGACTGACGCAGATACGAACGAAAAATACTTTCGTCAATTTGGCTTCCAGCCCACTGCCACCAGCACCGGATTAAATCAAAGGGTTCAGCGCCAGAATCAAAGTGGGTATTACAGTCTGTCTGTTGAGGACAACAGCGCTTACTTAAGAGCTTGTATTAATCCAAGCGGTCAGAGCACCACGACCCACGAGCAGTTTATGCACAACCGCTATACAAATGACTTTAAAATTGACCGCATTCTTCCCTGGCTGATGGGGCAAGTAACCTTGAGAGATCACCGCTGTCTATGGGCTCACCTATCTATACCATTAGACCAGCAATCTCCCAAAATGGCCTATCAAACCCTTGAAACTGCTTGGACTCCCTGGCACACGTGGTGGCACCACAAATTCCCTCAGCAATAGCAGACATTTCCTTTGGTAATCTCTAGACTTAACCATTCAGCAATATGACCAATTCAGATAACCAGCAACTTTTTTCCAAGGTAGAAATACTTTGGACCGCTGTTGCCCGTCTAACAAAATCGACTCACATTCTTCGCTTGATCGGTTATGGGCTCTTACTGTTAGCAACATTTGATCTGTTTGATGCGTTGATACCCGCCAACTTCACTAACCCAATTTGGGAATTTGAGACCTTGGGAAGTTTGGTGGAACAAGTGCCCATCCCGTTAATTGGCTTAGCACTAGTCTGTATGGGAGAGAAAGAGGGGCGAAGTAAATGGGAATACGTTCCCTTAAAACTTGTTTCTTGGTTAGCTTTGCTATTCGGCATAGTATTTATGCTGCTGGTCCCCTTAGGGGTCTTCAATACATTTCGGATCAATAATTTAAATAATCAGCAAATCACAACTCGCGAGAACCAAGGCCTCAACCAAGTCAAAGCTGTTCAAAAGCAACTCCAAGGAGTTACAAGTCTCGAGCAAATGGAAGCTTTTTTGCAAGCACTAGGTCAAGATGGAAGCTACCCAGAAATCACAGGGGCTGGACAGTTGGACACAGCCAAAAAACAGCTAAATTCTGGATTTGAAAATAGCAAAACAGAGATCGTTGCGGGAGCAAAAGACAAACGCAGGTCTCAGCAGCTAAAATTACTCAAAAAATCCTTGAAGTGGAATTTAGGCGCTCTCATTTCTAGTCTACTATTCCTAAGTGTTTGGCGAGGAACACCTTGGACGCGGTGAATACGGTTACTCCTTTGAGTTCTGAGCTGCTGATTCAGCATGATTGAAATCTTTAACGGGAAAAAGGGATTCCCAACCTTCAGTCGCTGCTTGCTTTACGAGCCAATTCGTATATCTCCATCAGCATCTGGTAATTTTGCTTGGCTGTATAGTTAGCAAGAAACTCCTCGCGGGCCTGCTGTCCCATTGTTCGTCTTGCTTGTGGATGGGTTACCATCCAGTCCACACTCTTAGCCAAATCTGCCGAATCACCAGAAATAAAATGAAGACCGGTGTGCCCTGGCGTGACTAATTCTGCGATCGCTCCAATATTAGCAGCAATAACTGGGGTCCCTTTGGCAAAAGATTCAACAACGACTCGGCCAAAAGTTTCATACCATTTCGAAGGCATAATCAGCATCATTGCTTGTCCCATCAACTCATATACTTCTGCTAGCGTTCTAGTGCCCAACCACTCCACATGGGAAAGTCTAGCCGTCGTCTCAGTGACTTGATTCACCAAGGGACCATCTCCGACAATTTTTAAGGGAACTTTCTTTTCCAAACTTTCCCAGGCTTGCAACAGGATATCTAAACCCTTTTCCTGCGAAAGTCTGCCTACAAATAGAGCATACTCCCCTTGACCATTGCCAATACCAGGATCAGGATGGACAAAATTGGGCTTTACCACTATTTTTTGAGGAGCAATGCCACCCTCGATAGATTTTTTGCGGGCAAACTGCGTAGGAGCCACATAAACATCCACTTGCTTATCCCAAGTCCTTAACAGGCGATGCAGAGTTAGCGTCATACCTGATACAGCACTGGCCGGTAGACTGTCCCGATAGCAGCGATGTAGAACACCTGGCCATGGGATGAGCTTGCCTAAACAGTCTTCGCAAACTTTCCCTTCTCGAAAAAAAAGCGCATTGGGACAAGACAAACGATAATTTCTCAGGGATTGAACAACAGGCAAACCTTCTGCCTTGGCAGCATAGTAAACAGAAGGAGAAATGAGCGGGAAAAAATTCTGAACATGGACGACATCATACCTTGACTGCTTTAGCTTTTTTCTGATCAGCTTATAGCTTTCTGTAGACCACATTGTCTTCAGGCCGGTTCGCCATAAACCTAAATTTGCAATGCGCTTGTTGTTCTCTATATAGGTGTCGACTTGATGCCCTTGTTCTTGCAAAAGACTATCTTCTGCGGCAAACGACTCGTCTTCTCCGCCACGAATAAGATAATGATTATGGATTTTGAGAATACGCACGTTACTATTCTGTACCAGCTGATTAGCTTAGGGTGCCCTCATGCTTTGAGCACTGTATAACAGAAATCTGCCTTGTAACCAGTTATGAAACTAAATTGCAGGCTAGCATAACAATCTATGCTGATTGCATGTCGATATATTGAAAAGAAGGAGTTAATATCTTTGCTTGAGAACTGTGTGGTAGATAGCCTCCAAAACCTGAGTTTGTTTGTGTAAGTTGAATTTATTCAGGGTCTGCTGTCGCCCCTTCTCACTGATTTCTTGCCAGCTCACAGGATTTTGAAAAAGATATTGAATGTGTTGAGCAAGGTCTTGCCAGTCGCGCTCAGAGACTAGCAATCCTGTTTCTCCATGACTAATGGCTTCCGGGATGCCGCCATGTCGAGATGCCACCACCGGTAACCCCGTTGCTTGAGCTTCTACAACAACCATGGGTAGACCTTCAGAGTCACCTGTAGTGGAGGTAATACTGGGGACAACCAGTAAACTCGATTGCCGCATCCAATCGCGGACTATTGCAGCAGGTTGGACTCCTAGAAATTCATAGTGGTTTAAGTTGTGGGCAGCCAAGGTCTCTAGTTCTGGCCTCAAGGGTCCATCTCCTATAATGACCAGTTTGGTCTCAGGCAGTACAAGATTCACCTGGCTCATAGCTCGAATCAAGTACTCACATCCTTTTTTCTCCACCAAACGCCCCACAAAAAGGACAACGGGTTCTCGCGCAATTGAGGGGTCCGGGCAAAATACATCAGTATCAATGCCAATGTAGTGCACCAGAACCTTATGGGCAGGAAATCCCTGGGCCAGTAGTTTTGTCTTGATAAATTCAGAAACACAGATGAAGAGTTGGGTTTTCTGCTTGAGCACTTCTCGACGTCGCAAATATACCCAAGTACTAATGGAATGACGGCGAGCATAGTGGTCAGACATGGTGGCATCAAGACCGTGAAAAGTCACAATTAATGGCAGTCTCAATGCTGTAGCAATTGGCAGAACCAGAGCGCCACAAACCCCAAAATGGGCATGAATCAAACTCGGACGGAGTTGGGTTAGGTACTGAGAAAGCTGTGGTGCTCTTCCCCAAATCTTAAATGCCACCTCTGTAGCAGCACCTAGAATTCCTCCCTGATTGACGGCCTGAGTGCGCTCTAGGGGCAAATGGACACCCTTAACCATCCGGGTACCCATATAGTAAGGGGTAAATTGCGTTAGGCTTTCCCCTTGCAGACAGATAAAGGTCTCTGATGCGGGCAGCAGACGGCCACAAAATAGGACAATCGGCAGGCTAAGTATCATGGTCCTGCTGTTGCAAAATTTCGGAATACCAGTGAGTCCAGTTCTGGGCTATGCCAGTCCAATTGTAGACTTTGTTGATACGCTGTTGCCCAGCTTTCCCCATACGAGTTCGTAGAGTTGAGTCGTTTGCCAAATCTGTCATGGCGGTAGCAAGATCCAGGACAGTTTGCTCAGGAGTATAAACTGGTACCTTAATACCGGTTGTCGTTGTGACCTGAGTTGCGGGTCCTCCTAAGTCTAGACAAAGGATAGGAAGGCCGCTTGCCATTGCCTCAATACAGACCCATCCACCAGACTCATGCAAACTTGGATGCAGAAGGATATGGCAAGTCTTCAGCATGTCTAAAACATCCGGCCGTGATAGTTCTCCCCAAAACTTAACTTGCTGAGCAATACCCAACGACTTTGCCAAGGCTTGCAAACGATTGGATTCAGGCCCTTGTCCCATAATCCAGTATTCAGTTAGCGGGGGTAATTCAGCATGGGCAAAGGCCCTGAGTCCTAAGTGGAAGCCCTTCCAGTGCAAAAGTCTGCCGAGGCTCACAACCCTTAAGGTCTGGCTTTTAGCAGTGCTTGGCTCAGCCAGGTCGGCAATCTCTGCAGACGATAATCCCACCTCAGACGCGACATGAACGTTGGTAGCTCCTAAATAGTGCAGACGCTCAGCGGTGGCCGTTGTAGTGGCCTGGGCAAAAACAGACCGTTGGGCGGTCAGACGGACAAACGGGTCATATTCACTGAGCCATCTTGCCCAGTCCCGTAACGTCTCATAAGCCTTGCCCCGCCAGCTAAAGTCACGCCAGAACGGTTTTGGGGTGGAGTCAGCACCACCCACAGGCCCCCAAATAAATGGAATTGGCAATAGGGCTAGAAAACTAGGAGACCAATACTTAACGTAGGTAACGTGATGGACAAGGTCAAAGTTGATCTGGTGATGGAGTTGACGGGCAACAAAATAAGTTTTCAACTGCCATAGATAATAGTGAATTTGAACACCAGGATTCCACCATCGAGTCCAAGGCAGGTTGTGATAAATAAATTGAAGGCTAGAGACAGGATTCTTAGCCATCTCCGCTTCGATTGCCAAACGATTATCACTGCGGGTAACAACCCAAACAAGGTGATTCTTTGCTAATTCCCGAGCCATGCTCCAGCCCACCTCAGCTTCAGACCCCATGTGGGGTCGGCAGGCATAGGCTGAGATCAAGACTCTGACATCGGAGTCAGTCATCTACAGCAGCCTCAGCCAATTTTTTTAAGTGGTCTTGGGCAACTTTACTGATAATGAATCGATGTTTGCCTGCGGCCGTGGTTTCGATCTTCTCAACCTCATGGATTTCAACCGTCGTTCGTGGTCCTATGAGGTGGATAAATTTTGTGGTGATGGCATCTTCTGTATCCTGATTGAGCGATCGCCAACAAACCAACTTAACAATCACTCTATCAATCGCTTCCTGAACCACTTGATACTGAATAATTTCTGGGAACTCTCGAAAAAACTCACTGAATTCTACGCCATTGATGATCGTTCCAGATTCACTAATAAAGACATCTCGGACTCGACCAATCACTGGGCCAAGCGTAGCTGTTCCTTGGGATGGGTAGGAGATCGGTGCCTCTACCAGATCCCCAATTCGATACCGAATCAAAGGAAAGTCTGTATTTCTCAGATTTGTCAAAACCAGTTCAAACAAACCATCCTCTCTTGGTAAGCTTTCTAGCAGAACTCCTCTTTCACAAATGTGAAGCTTACCATCCGGATAGGAAGCCGCAATTAACCCAGCCTCAATCGCGCCATATTCAATGGCAACGGGACAACCTAGAACCTTCTCAATCAAAGCTTTCTGATCAGGGAAGAGGGGTTCGCCACCCACCATAACTAAACGCAGACATTGAGGAGGAGGCTGGTCCTCATTCGCTTTGGCTAACAAATAGACAAGATTGGGCAAGGCATAGAGAAATTGAATCTGCTTTTGTTCAATCTGGCTGTACCAATCCCTCAATCTGGCTCGATTGATTTGATAGACGGGAAACGCCATTTTATTGCGGATTTTTTCCGTCATCCTAACCTTGAGGAATTTGATTTTGCCGTCAAGGTTGACACCGCGGAAACGTGAATACCCCCATAGGTTAGCTGTTTTGTCCCAAACGTCAATCCCCCAAAGTTTCTGACAGTAGTACTTATCTCTTTGGCTTTCGATATAGGCACTGTTGCGCCAGTAACAATCCATGGGGGTACCTGTAGAACCACTGGTGCCGGTCCAAAATCCTGGTGAACGGGTATCTGATAGCAGCCGTTGAGGATTCTTCTGGATGGTTGATTTTTCAAGGATGGGAACAGTTTGCGAAATTTCTGCTAAAGATTGAAAAGACGAAGGGAGATGCAATTGGGCTTTGAGGTTTTGATAATAAGGGGTATGGAGACAGGCAAACTGCCATAGCTCATTGAACCTGAGCAGTTGATAGTCCCTAATCTCCTGACGAGATTTGAGCTCAAATGTCTGTCTGTTTTGAATGGCAACTTCAACACCTTCAAATCTGGAAAAGCGTTTAAAGCAGGCCCGAGCTAACCACCACATAGATAACACTCATCGTCCCTTGTTCGTTAATGCGTATTTCTAGAGCACCCTGAATCCTTGTTTCAGTTCTAGCATCATCCGTTGGTATTTTCTCGATAAGCTCGGAGAAACAATCCTGCCATAACGCCAGCTTGAAGAATCGTTGAAATGGATAGGCCAATTACTGTACCCAGAACACCCTGGGTGATCATCAATCCCAAAGTAAGAAGTAGGTTGACGGGAGTAAATAGACAAAAAGCTTGAAAGACCTTCTGAGGTAACTCCATAGCCCGCAACGTCGAGTTGAGAACTACAACAATGCCGCCAAAAATTGGCCCTATTCCCAACATCCAAATCAAAGCCGCACTATCTTGATATTTACCTTGATAAAGCCAGCCAACAAGGGGTTGGTTCAGGATCCCGAGCAATAACCAAGACAACAATGGACCCAGTGTAAAGGTGGCTAAGGCAGCGCGGACAGTGCGCATGAACTGGGGTTGATCACGAACCTCAACGAGGCTAGGAACCAGGAGACTCGTCAGAGCAATATTAATGCGCAAGATCGGGGTGTTTAAATTCCTTAAGGCTTTGAGCGTGGCGGTTGCTTCTAGACCTACCCAAGTGGTTAAGGCTATGTAGTATAAGTTTTCGGGCGCGATCATCAGCCCCTGGGTGGCTGCAGACCAGCGACCAAAATGCCAATGTCGAGTCAAGACTTGGCGCCATACCTTGATATTGAAGGAGTGAGACAAGTCGAGCTGAAGACGAAAGGCTAACCACAGTCCTGCGACACCACTGCTAATGCCCATCACGTAAAATGCCCCTGTTGCTGACAGCCACTCGTAATGATTCATCAAGTAGGCTCCTAACAACATGGCTATGGTGTAGAGAGTTCCTGCTATGGCAGCGAGTTCAGGCTCTAGCCGAACGTAGCAGGCCTGACGCATTAGCCATAAGAACAGAATGAAAGGGCCACTCAAGATCACTCCCCATAAAGGATTCGTAAAGGAATGTACAAGTCCTGTTCCTGCAGTAATGAGGACTAATAGCAGACTCGTCAAGAGGGTAATACCAAAGTGTAGATAAAAGAGAGCTCCCAGATACACTGGCAGGCGATCGCGATCATAGCCGGGTCCGAAGACAAGTAATGGCTCAACCCACAGGGCTGTATGGAAAGCACCTACAAACCAAAATAATCCATGCAGAAGTGTGAAAGCACCATAATCTTGTGGCGACAACCACCGAGCTAAAAGCACATTCAGCATAAAGCCTGAGAGTCCAAATAAGCCTCTATCTAAAATGGCCCAGGTACCTTTCTGCAGCCACTGCCTCACGGAACTCATGGCTAGTTGTTGACAGAGGGGTTTGGTCGTCTCATCAAGGGATTACCTCCCGTGTTCAACAATGATTTGACCCGTCTGATCAGTGATGGTTCCGTAAGCAACAAGTGGCTTTTGACCGGGTTGTAAGATGGCACAATCACCTGCTAGCTTCAAGTTATTCCCTAAATGAATGGTGGCATTGCCTGAGAGGCGAACCGCAATCATATCCTGCGATTCTTCTTGTGTTTCGAGACTAAGCAACACTGTGTCCTCAGTTGCAGATTTTAGATGCACTTTTGGGCGAGTAACTGGTCCCCGAGCAGGGAGTAAGACCCAAGCAAAAGCGATAGATTGATCAATCTGGGTGGAATAGATGGCCGTTGGATTAGGAACTTTTTGATTGTAGCTACCGCTCCACCACCCTTGAACAGGATCTTCTTGCCCCTGAACCAAGTTTACGGCCCAATCTAGATTTGAGCAGGGAATGATCCGTAAATTTCCCACATTTGAATCAACGGAGGCAACTGAATCGCCCTCAACCTCCACGGTGCAATTCGGGTGAAAGTGCCATAAAGGCTTGATCAGACGAGAACGATCCGTTGTAATTTGATCAACCACAACCCAATATTTCCCTCGTAGGTATAGGACCGCTCGGGTATGGGTAGCTTTGCCCTTGAGCTTCGTGTAACCTCGGTCAAAAGTACTATAGGCGAAATCAAATTCCGGTTCTATCGCAACATTACCTACCAAAGGGCGTAACGATTCCCTAGCATCCGATAGCTGTCCGTTACCATCAACTAAAATAATGTTGTGACTAGCTGAACCTCGAAAGTAGTTCCAAAATTTATTGCGGACGTAACTGTATCGACCACTATCTACTAGTAAATCACGTCCAAAAGCAGCAATAGAAAGGTGCAGCTTATCATTGTGAATATGGTAGTAAATGCCCAAGGGGCCAATATCAAAATAGGCCCACTGCGCATCAGCATCCCATCCATTACGCATGATCATCTGGCCTGCCCATGGAAAAATGACAGAAGGAGAACCGTGGGGTTGCTGACCTGTTTCGCCATTGGTAGCAATATAGTGCCAATCTGGCCTTAGGTAGGTCTCTGCGGCTTGGGTGATTAGAGAACCATTGTTGTTGCGATCTGAGTCGTTGTTTAGAACTCCGTAGCCATCTGGTCGCATGGAATAGGCCAGGTAATTCCACATGCGTTCTAAGTATTTTTTTAGATCCTGGGGAATCTGTCTCCCGGATTGAGTGAGCAGATCAGCTAGGTCTTGTAAGTCGAAGAGGACGGCTCTGTGATAGTGGCTAGTCAGTTCTTTATGAACTCCGTCGGGATAGACTTGTTTGGGGAGTTCGTTGATAATGCGATCGCATGCATAATTCAGCCATAGCTCAGCATCTTTAAACTCAGGCCAGCAAAGAGCGATGGCCGCCAATCCACACATTTCTTTAACTAACCAATTTGCTCCCCAAGAATGCAGATATCTAAGATAATATGCATGATCAAGAATGCTAGAAAGCATCAAGATCCGAGCCACAGGCGTGAATTCTTCTACAGGCTGCAAGCTGTAAAATACTTTTGACCAGTGAACAACTCGAAAAGTGACTTCCAGTCCCCTCCATTGTGCCCATATACTCGGATTGTGATTAGAAGGGTTGGTAAGAATCCAATCAATCACTTGATCATTCAGACAACGAATATAACGGGTGTCCTCTGTTTCTTGATAAGCCCAGAGTAAATCCAAAAAATGGTAGTGGCGGTTCAAGAACCAAGCCCACTCCCGATCTAAGCTGGGTCCCTTGTGCATCCAATCTAATTGTTGAGGGTTACGTCGTGGCACTTTATCTTGGAGTGTCTGAAACGTAAAGATGTCTTGGAGAACGGCATCACTATCACAAACACTAGTACTCTCGAGCTGCTTATCAGTGCTTTTGGGCCCTAGGGCAGTATCCCTATCTTGGTAGTATTTCACTAATGCCTCACAGGCCATCGGCAAGTTCCGATTCTCAACCTTTTCATAGACTTTGCTTAGCTCAGCCTGATGAACGTTAAGATTCTTGAATAGTCTATTAATTCTGACAGGGTAAAGAAGACAAATATCATCTAGGGAGAAATCACGAACTGTACAAATAATGTCTGTGCCTGTTATCTGCTGATTTGCCAATCGAAGCGAAGCTGATACAAGGGGAGATAAAATCACCTTCTTTAATTTCCCCACCGCCATTTTTGCAATGAGTATTGCCGCTCGACGATGTGTCATAATTTTGTATAAATTTTTGCTAGATTAAAAGCAGTATTAACTGTATACAGTCCGACAGGAAAATGAGCTTTCACTGATGTAGAGGCTAATAGCTCGCAGCATAATATAGCTCTATCCATCAGATATTCTATTACTGGTTCTGAAGCGAATGCTGAGAAAACTGCTAACACGGCCCATGGCCTTCATCGGTATTGTGATTGCCGGAGCATTGATAGTCATCCTTTCATCAGCGCTATCAGCCGCTCCCACACAAAGTATTCAGTTTCCTCCGAACGCTGGCTATGTCAATGTGAAAGATTTTGGCGCCAAAGGTAATGGTCAGCATGATGATACGCAGGCGATTCGTGATGCGATCGCCGCTACTCAAGAGAACTTCCAGGCCATCTACTTACCCAACGGCACCTATCTCGTTTCCGACTCTATTGAATGGGGGCAATTTCGCACCCTTCAAGGTCAAAGCGAACTCAAAACTATTATTAAACTTAGAGACAATAGTCCTGCCTATCGGAATGGCAATAAGGCGGTTGTCCGCTGCTTCTTTAATAACAACCAATCTTTTGGAAATTACATTCGCAACTTAACGATAGATACGGGCAAAGGGAATCCTACTGCCATTGGCATTCAATACAACACTCACAACCAAGGAGCTATCGACCGGGTAACCATAAGAGCAAGTGACAGACAGGGCAAAATTGGGTTGGATCTCAGTGAGACAGAATTCGGTCCAGGTTCTATCTTCAACTTAGTGGTTGAGGGATTTGATATCGGCATCAAAACCACAGGCAATGCTTCCCATGGAACATTCGCCAACATCACTTTGAAGCATCAAAACATAACGGGTTGGGAAAACCATTTCCCGGCCTCTATTTATAAGCTGACCAGTATCAATGCTGTTCCCGCAGTCACTAATAGTGGCCCGCTAGCTCAGATAGTTCTAATAGACGCAAAACTGACGGGTGGGAACTCTAACTCTATTGCCATAGAGAATGATGCTTCTCTATATTTGCGTAATATTCAAACATCTGGCTACAAAGCATCCCTTAAAGACAAAGAACAGATAATATCCACCAATACTATCGAAGAAAGAGTGGGTGGCTCTATCCTCACTCTTTTCCCCTCTCCCCAAAAATCTTTAAATCTCAATATTAAAGAGCCACCTAATATTTCACCTGAACCAGTGACCAACTGGGTGATTCCCAATGACACCGCTGAAGATGATACTCGCGCAGTTCAAGAGGCCATCGACTCTGGAGCTAAAACCCTCTTCTTTCCAGCAAACAAACAATATCGCATCTCCGACACAATCCACATCAGAGGGGAAGTAAGGCAAATCATCGCTTTACGACATCCCCATGGCAATCTGCGAGCAGATCCCAAGAACTTCATCAACGATAAGCCTGTCGTGGTCATTGATGGAGCAGGGAAGCAACCACTAACCATTGATAGTCTGGGGATTTCAACCTGGCCAGAACCAGGTTTAGGGCTGCAGTTAGCAACGTCCCGGCCAGTATATCTGAAATACTGTGGCATTGATGGCTATATCGGTAATACCGCTAAGTCTACAGGAGATCTATTTATTGATGAGATGGTTTTTGGTGCAAAGTTTAATCATTCTCAAACCGCATGGATTCGTCAGCTCAATACGGAAAATAATCCCTTTGATCCCAGCAAGCCAAACATACCGACTTATATCGTTAATAATGGCGGCAATTTTTGGATTCTAGGCTGGAAAACTGAAGCTCCAGCGATCCATGCTATGACAAAAGCAGGGGGTAAAACTGAGGTTCTAGGGGGATTTTTTCGCGATCACTTCGGAGCAGACAAATACAAGGACACGAATAGCTCTTCGATGCCTGAGCTGGGTCTTACTGATATTCCATATTTCTTGACTCAAGATGCATCAATCAGTGCAGCCTACGTCCAGTATGCACATCAACATGGTAGTGCTCGAGAACTTCAGGCCACTGAGATTCGCCGAGATCAGAAAAAAGAGTTAAGGTTGGCCCCTGGAACGTTAATGGTTGATTTATATGCAGGTTTAGAAAAATGAAGAATAAAGGACAATCTAACTCAAAGTCTCCTGATTTTACGTTGTTCCCCGATTTTATGTTCTTGCCACCGCAAAGCGATCAATGAAGTGGTGTAGAGCATGTAGGCAGGCTCTTCCATTTGCGTAAAAATAAATCCAAATACAGCCGTGCTCAGCAGCAGAAACTTTGAGAAGTTATCAAAACATAGATAGCGCCATATGATATATGCAATGAATAAGTAGGTTCCTAGACCAAGAAGACCAAGGTCACCCCAAATGCCAGCCCAGCCAAACATTGGACTATAAAAGGTAGACTCTAGCGCTAGCCAGCTATTGTAATACTCTTGGAGAACTTGTTCGCTGGCAGCATGTAATGTTGCGCCTAGGGGTCCAAGAATCGACCAGTTCTCCTCCAGCAGCCAACCTCCTAATCGACCCACGGTGTGCCCTGGCCCCAAACCGAACAACCAATTAAGGGGAGAACTGTAGTGGCTAACAATGATGCCAAATGCGATCGGCTTGATCCTAGTCGCTTCTCCATCGGGTTCATAGATACCATCCTTATCGAGATAAACTTTGAATGCGGCAAATGCGTCGATATTCTGGATGCACCAATAAAACACCGCGACAAGCACAATCATTAAGATGGTATAGGCTAAAGCTTTTCCGCCATTTTGTATATTGGCTAGAATTAACAGTCCGCCTCCGCAAAATAGAACAAATAGGACCTGCTTCGAGTCAGAAAGTTGAAGCTGCCACAGTGCGCCCAAGATAGTGACTATTCTGAGCCATAGAGGGGCAGCCTTAGCAAATGTCAGATAGTACAGACTAAAGTATGCCGATACTGTTGTAGATACATAATTCCCGGCTCCTGACGGAAAAAAGACACCGGACATACCATCGGTTGCATCAAGTCCGTCCGCCGTAATTCTGCCAGAGACGAGAAGAGGCCACTGAACAAAGGCCAAAACCATGTTCGCGAAAGATGCTGTAATAATCCATTTTCTAAATCTCTCAAAGCTTTTCTCTGACATAGGAAGAGCGATGATTGAAAGCAACAGTATGAAAGGACCGCCCAGCATCATAAAGAGAAAGATAGCATTGACAACCCCAGCGCCATTGATCAAAGCACTAGCGATCATCAAACCGAATAAGATCAACAGCCCAACGAAAAGTATTTGGACAATTTCTATTTGCTGTTTATCTTTAGGTTTTGCAGTCATCAAAATAATGATTGCAACAAGTGGAACAACCAAAAAATGCAGATGATTTAGTGCAGATGGAAGACGCGTAACTGTGCAAACAATTCGAGAATAAAATGCGACAGAGAATGCAACTATTATTAAAGTTGTACCCCTGTAAATCCCCTTCTTCTTTTGTTCATGTTCTGACAAAAATGAATACATGAGATTTTTTAGTTAAGCAAGTAAAAAGTTAAGGACATTGCGATTCATTAAACCTAGTATAAAAATTCAAATACTGCTTGGCAATAGCTGATTTTGAAAAAATCGAATCTTCATGAACTAAAGGCTGCAAAGTCTGCCGCATAGCCAGTAAGATCATTTCTGACAGGTTTGCCACTGCATCGCCGCTCAAGTCAAAGTAAAAACATTGGGAAGATGAAATTTCTCTGAGTATAGGAACATCAGAGCAGACAACTTTACATGACAAGCTGAGGGCTTCAGCCAGGGGCAAACAGAAACCTTCATTCGATGAAGCTGTCAAGTAAACCTCACAATTTTGATAAAGCCAATATAGTTCTTCATCACTTAGGGATGCCAGGAGATGAACATGTTTGCTCAAGTCAAGTGTATTAATTAGAGTCTTTATAGACTCTGTTTCTGGTCCAGAGCTACCGACTAAAACAAGATGAGTCGATTGTTTTAGATGCTGACCTTGAAGCAAATGGGAATAAGCTTGAATAATTAGATCTAGATTCTTGTTCTTTCGATGTTGAGCGACAGAAAGAAAAAATGGAATTTTTTGCTCATTATCAAAAATAAGAGGAGCCTTGGCAACTATATTGCTAAAGTCAACATAGTTATAGATAACTTCCAGGTGTTTTTGAGTCTGTATTGTTGGAAAAAAGAATTTGAGACGTTTGAGAGTCTCTTTTGACACACAAGCTAGCCCATCACTTTGGTGAATACACTGTTTCAGAAAAAGGCGATTAAAAATTGACTGGATGCGCCCAAAGTTTTCAGGACACTCATAAGGGTACAAATCATGAACTGTAGAAACGACAGAGCAGGGCATTCGAGATCGTAAGAAGGGCAGAGGAAATGCTAAATGCACAATGTCAGGACTTAGCTGATGCACTAGGGCAGGCAAGCCAAATAAGAACCAGACATTACGATTGATCGAGCGATTTTGAATATCGACAGCAACAATCTGAATTTTCGGGGATAAGAGGCCGAATGCTGTCTCAAAGTAACGATGCTGCCATGCCCCTGTCACCAGGGTCACCTGAGTCACTTCAGATAAATCAGCTAAACAACGGGACAGATTTGCAGCATGCCTACAAATACCTGTTGGTTTCGTAGGTCGATGCAAAGCTGCAATTAGAATATGCATAACATCATTGCCGAATTGAGTCTCTTGGCGCTATGTGGTTAAGGTTTCGTATAGTTCAGCAAAATGTTTGCCTTTTGCTTCCCAACTATAGCGTTCTCGAATTTTTTGTCGCCCTGCCTGCCCCATCTTAAGGCACAAGTTGGGATCATTAGCTAGCTTGACCATAGCGGTAGCAATATCGTTAATCGCTTGCTCAGGAGTATTAGCTGGAACTTTTATACCAACCTCCGATGTGATTACCTCTGAAGGACCTCCCAAATCTAGGCATATAATTGGCTTACCAACCGCCATCGCTTCGAGAGGAACCCACCCACCAGAATCATGCAAGCTGGGATGTACAAGCGCGGAACATTGACTCAACTTAGTAAGTACTTCGTCGCGCGGTAACATCCCTAGAAATTTAACTTGTTTACTAATATCTAACTCTAATGCTAAATCTTGCAACTTCTCTAATTCTGGTCCCTCTCCAGCCACCCAATACTCAGCGTCAGGGAGATTTGCTTGGGCAAAGGCTCGGAGTCCTAGATAAATTCCTTTCCAGTGTAATAAACGGGCAATATTGATGAAGCGTACCGGTGTATTTGATGGATGTAAGTATTGACTCAACCGATCAATCTCTATGTCAGATATCCCTGATTCAGATAGCTGCTTCACCTGGGCAGCACCTAAACGATGGATTCGGTGAGCGGTATCGCTAGTGGTGGCATAGATAAGAGCACTGCGCTGGGCAGTCAGGCGAGTAAAGGGATCGACTTCGCCAATGGCTCGCCAAGCCCAGCGTAAGGTTTCATAGAGTTTGTTCTTCCAGCTGAAATCGCGCCAAAATGGCATCGGGGCAGATTCCCCTCCCCCAACAGGTCCCCAAATAAAAGGGATGGGAAGTAACGACAGAAAGCTAGGACTTGAATAGCGAACAAAAGTGATGTGATGTGATACATCAAAGCCGATATCACGGTTGAGCTGACGACCAACAAAATAGGCTTGAATTTGCCAAAGATAATAGTGTAGCTGCATAGCACCGGACTGGCCAAAGCGAAGGCTATCCTTCCAAAAGGGGAGAGTAAAATATACAAAATGCAAATTAGCATTTGGATTTTTCTCAAGCTCGGCTTCAATCGCTCCTTTGCTCTCGTCTGGCCGTGTCAGTACCCAAACTTCATGGTATTTGGCTACCTCCTTAGCCACATGCCACCCAACTCCCCGCTCGGATCCTTTGTCTGGTTCGCAAGAGTAGGCTGAAAGGAGAATTTTCATGAATCAATAACCTCATGCTCAAATAGGGTACGTCCTCAACTAAAGCTGTCAAAAATCAAAGTGATCGGTCACCTCGCTGGACACAACTCACAACTTTCTCATGGTTTTGTTGAGAGTAAAGATTGATATTGCTCTAAGGCACGAGAGGCAATTGAGTTCCAATGCAGGTTATCCAAGGCATACTGTCGTCCGTTCAGCCCCATCTCCTGCCAATGAGAACGCTGCTGCATCAAGTGGAGCACTCCTGCTTTCACTGAATCAGGTGTTGGTTGTACAATGACACCACAATTGCTCGCATGTACGTGAGGCGTAATACCCGCAATTTCAGAGACTAGTAGAACTCTGCCTGCTAACATTGCTTCGAGCGCAGATAAGCTGAACCCCTCGAACCGAGAAGCTACACAGAAGACATCATACTTGGCAATAATGGCCGAGGGTGACAACTCATAGTCTGGCTCTAAGAAAGTGACACTTTCAGAAATACCCAACTGACTAACTAGTTGCTCAAGAAACTGGCGATCGCCCCAATCTGGTCCCTGCAATGTTAGGTTCCACTTTGGTACCTCGGTGAGGTGAGCAAAAGCTTTCAGTAAGATATCTAGCCCCTTATTATAGGCATCCAAGCGACCTAAAAATAGAAATTCAGGCGTCTTATGGTGAGTCCAGCCCAGTGTAGAAACTGATTTAACATCTGATGGAGAGAATCCATTAGGAACCTCAAGAGTAGGCGTCTCTACCTTTAGCTGTCGGAGCCATTGGCCATGACGCTGATCTAGAACTTGAACTATTTCAGCTTGCTGCAGCATCTTTCGCTCTAGGAGATACCAGTAGGGCCACTTTAAATACGAATTCTTCCGAAAAATCGTTGGGTGATATGGATCATGAGGAGCTGCGACATAAGATAAAGCATGTTTTTTTAGAAAGCGAGATAGGACATAGACGCTTCGATGGAAAATACCATTCAGTACAAAAATACTTTGCTCTGAAGCCGCAAGAATATATTTTTTGAGATTTTCTGAAACCTCGAAAGAAGGACGAGTACTTTGACTCGCAAATGCTGCAATTGTATAGCCAGACTTAGTATCATAAATACTATCTTTTGATACTCCTTCACAAAGAATAGTTACGTCAGCACCACCTTCAACTAAACCAGAAGCGAGACCGTGCACAGCCTTACTGGTTCCTTCATTCAAGTTTTTCCCTTCGGGAGTGAAATGCTTTAAGTAGAGATAGACGTTCATAACTATAGCTAAATTAGCTTTCAAGAAAATATATTGCAATTAAGCCATAATATTAGAGCACTTGACTTCAGCTTCTTCTTTGACTTGTACGTTGTTTTTCTAAAATAATCGTTTCATATACATCAGCAACCTGCTGTGCAGTGTTCTGCCAGGTGAAAGTTTTAGCTCGTAGAATACCTTTTTCTATGAGCTGACCACGATAGTCAACATTCTGTCTTATCTTGCAAACGGCTGCGGCCATTGCGTCTACATCTAGTGGAGCCACGGAGACAGCAGCATCACCGACCACTTCAGGTAATGAGGAAACGTTTGAGGTAATTACAGGTGTTCCACAGGCCATCGCCTCTATGACGGTTAAACCAAATCCTTCATAGAGCGAAGGTGCGATGAGTGAATCAGCAGCATTATAAAGTTTGCGTAGAGTCTCTTTATCTGGTTTGCCCAGTAGGACAATCATAGACTCTAAGTTATGGGTCTGAATAAAATTCTGCTGTTCATCGGTAAATCCATCTCCAACTTTCCAAAGTCTTACTGGGATTCCTATAGCACTAACTTTCGCAAGAACGCGTAGTACGGTAGAAATATTTTTTCTCTGCTGAGTTACCCCAACATTTAGTAGGCAAAATGTTTCCTGTGAACCTTCATACTGGGTCCGAATATCAGCCACCTCCTGACTTGGAAGTGGCTGAAAATAGGTATCTACACCATTAGGGATTACAGTAATTTTCTCTGGTGCAAGCTTTAGCATTTGGGCAACATCGCTTGCAGTATTAGAAGAAACTGAGACCACACGGTCGGCATGCTTCATTCCTGTCACAGAATATTTCCATGATGCAAGGCTAACGGCTGGAAATCGGGATACATCCTTAAGAATTTCGGGATACACAAACTGCACCAAATCATGACATGTCACCACAACGGCACGGTCTTTGTTCTTCAACCAGCGAGCAACGTGGGCATCGCTGTGATCAAGAATATGAAAGATATCACTCTCTAACTGCTCGACTGCACGGGGATGACGCCAAAGACGCTCATAGTATTTACGTAACCCAATTCCAGATCGCCAAGAATGTCCATCTTTATTCCAGGGCTGAGGGGAAATTTCTTGAATAAGCCAACCGGGACGGGCAACTCTTAGCTCAGCGATCAGACTATCGGCATAAACATCCATACTTGTGGAAATATTACGCTCTCGTCGAACCATCGTCACCCGTACTGCCATCAACTACAGGTCTCCATATCATGAGGGTAAATTTTCAAAAACAGACCTAATTTATCTCGCTAAATGATGTTGTAGAATGCACAAAATATTTTCGACTGGCTTAATAGAGTGATCATTCAAGGCTGAGCTGGATTTTGAGTGTAATTAGACATAGCTTGACCACTGTGGGAAGTAAACGCAAAGCAGTTACAGGGCTTAGTCGCACCAGATTCATCCATTCTGACATCATGGGAGTAATTAGTATGTTTGCTGACCAATAACCAAAATACAACTTATGGATTTTGGATTTTTCCCAGTGTCGAGCTGGAGCAAAAAGTTTGCCAGCACCTTCTTCAACAATACCTAACATAGTTTGAGCACGATTGTCATATGTATGCTCTCCTAAAACTAGTGAGCGAGCGGCGTTGGAAATTTCGTTACGCTTTTGCGGATGATTTAGATAGAATTCAACTAGCTCGTAAAGTTCATTCTCTTCCTTAAAGGCAATGTAATGAAGGCCCTCAGTAAAACCAAGGCTGGATAGCTCACTAGGTATCGGTGTAATGAGTAAAGCTCCTGCAGCCATCACTTCAAAACATCGCAAATTCGCATCTTTTAAGTAGTCATCACGGCTTAAATTAATTACAATTTTTGACTGCCGATAGATCTGAGCCATTTCTTCTGGGTTGTAATATCGGCCGATGTCATTCATCGTGAAAGATGACTTTAGTACATTGATAACACGTCGTCTGAGCTTATAGAACTCTCCGTCTAGACGACCAACCCAACCGATATCATAAATTCGTTCAAGTTCAGGTTGGTCAAACAGTTCACATTCAACGGCGTGAGGCAAACAATACGCTTTAGGATGACCAGCTTTTTGGAATATTTCATCAAATCCTGGATGAAAGACAAAAGCATAATCAAACAACATAGATATTTGAGTACGATAGCTAGTGTAGTGAAATGTATCGATACTAAAACATGCTGTAGGGATCTTACTATTCACTAAGCCATGAGGGAGCCGCCGAGCAACATCAGGCTGCAAAAGTAATGTCATATCATCAGAAGGAAGCTCTAACAACTCAGAACTAGCGGTTGCAGGTCTAGGAAGGCAAAAAACTTCGATTTCTTGCCTGCGGAGAGCTTTGAAGTACCCTCTCCGCTCTCGATCCAGTTCGTGCTCTGAGCATAAAAAACCTATGCGAGAAATTAGCATTGTTGACTCAAAATAATGGTTACCAATATTAAGTTTTATATGGACCAATACACAAGCATGGCCTGGCAGCAGACCTTCGAAATCAACGGACCTAAGAACATAATCATAATGCGTCAGTTTTCGACCAACTTATAGTTAGGTTCTAGATAGTCATGAACTTAGCCAACAAAATTTCATTCGATCAAAACAAATATTGGCCCATATTTCCTAGATTCACCCCAAGCAATACAGCAACTTCAGAAATGACAGAAAATCTATATGATCTTAATTAAAAATATTTATAGGCTATATTATTCTGGCATTATTCTTGAAATTTTTAATGCTTCAGTAAAACCACTGATTGCATGCTTTGGTGTATGCCCAGCCATAGTCGCAAGAGAGTTATTCCCCATCGATTGAATCATAGTCGAGTTGTCTAGAAAATGACGCATTAGCTTAGCCAAAAGCTCAGAGTTACCTGGATCGAAAAGAAATCCGTTCTGTTGTTCAGTGATCATTTCTGACGCCCCTGCTTCACTAGAGCAAATAACCGGCTTACCAAAAGCCATTGCTTCTGTAACTACCATGCCCCAGATATCATCATAAGTCGGAAAAACAATCACATCAGCAAACTGAAAATATGCCCCTAAAAGGTGATAAGGGATTTTACCCATCCAAGCAACTTGATCTTCTAGGTCGGACTGTTGCACAAAGAGTTCTAATTCTGAACGCTGTTCTCCATCACCGACAATCATCATAGTGTAGTTTTTATATGCTTGTTGGTTTAAGATCAGGCAGGCTTCAAGTAAAGTTTTCAGGCCTTTACGAGGGATAATTTGCCCGACAAATAAAAAGATTGGCCGTTTTAGAGAGCTATCGAGTTGGGGGACTTCAGAATCTGAACCCTGGAGAAGAGCTTTTCTGCTAGGAATTAAAAAGGGTCTAGAAGATACTTTTTCTGATTTTGCTTTCAATACATTAGTTAGATAGGTCTCACCAGCTTTGCTGTTCACAACAAAGGCATCAGCCAAAGAGACCATCAAACGACGCGCTTGGTAGCGAATCGTCGAACTCGGGCTCTCGTAAGTTGATGAGCCTCCCTCATAAATGATAATCACCTTCCAGCGGCCAACAGGTTTTAACAGTAAGGCTAGTAGAGTCCATGCAGTAAAAGCATTGGTAAATATGGCACGAGGCTGAAATTTTAGTAACCGTCCCACAATTTGAGGAGAAGCATAAGAGAAACCGATTGCGTAGCCGTTTTCTGCCTCAGCTAATCGAACATAGCGCGCTGCGCCTACTTCTTCTATGGTGAAGGTATTCTCAAAACCACGAGCATAGCCTGGCCACTGTCCAGTAAAAGCGATCGTATTTGGAAAAACCTGAGCAAATTCACATAGTAAGTGCTGAAAGGAAATTCCACCATCTCCCATCGCAGAGAACAGCCAAGCGACCCGAGTTGAAAATTTTTGCTGCACTTTATCTATAACTCCAGGAATAAGAGGCTGTTGACAGCTTTTCTATTGTTCATACGACAAAAATGATTGAACTCCAGGCAAAAACAGTAACGTTTCTAATGTTTTCTGGGCTAAGTTTGGAGCAGGGTTATGATGTTGTAGATAGTTATATAACCACTGATACATTGATGTTGAATGATCAAAATCCTGCAGCCGCTTCAGCATTTTAACCCAGGTTCTCTCACGATATTTCTCCTTTCTAGGACGAAATAAGTGGTCATGAATACAAACTATCTCCTCGAAGCAACTCTTACGCTCAGTATCTGGCATAAAGTTATGAGAATGAATCGGATAATTGTAACCGGGAGAAAATTTGAAAACCCTATCTGTGACAGCACAAATGGTAGCAGATAGTGCTGACTGCTCGTAATACCAGTTTTCTACTGTAATAGAGGTGCCTTCTTCTAGTAGCTGCTCGATAGTATTTTGCCAGGCAGTAAAGATACCTGCTTTCCTTCTAACCGAGACTACTCCAGAATTCCAGAAAGCCCTGATCTTTTTTTGATCAACGGTTGTTGTTACAAATTTATCCGAATTTTTGACCCCAGCAAGCTGATGCAGACGGTGCCAATAAGCTTCATTGGGATCGTTTTCACCCTCAGAACCGATCATTTTATGATGTTCTGGACGAATTCCTACATCGTACTCCGGGGCCAAGACAAATTCTTTCGGTTCTGAGAAGAAGACTAAATCGCTGTCTAAAAATACAAGAATATCAGCATCAATATTCTGCTCCGCATAAGCACACATCAATGGTTTGTTCGCTAGTGGATAATCAGGATATTTTGTATTTAGAACAATTTTTTGATGCTTGACGTTAAGGTCTGCTAACGCAGACACTGTGTCGACAGAGACATCATTGCCCTCTCGTACTTGAAAGCTATAAATAGGCTCATCTTTAAGACTGCCAGCAAATTTCCGGAAACTTTTGGCCATTAATAAAGACTCTTGCTCAAGCTGACCGCCTCCTTCATTGCACATAATGAATGCGATAGACATAAAATTGCCTCTCAAGATATCTTTGCTATAAATGGGTCTGTGATAAATCTGGGTACAAGTTGTGGAAAATTGTGCTGGTATAACAATCCACCGAGTTCTGTTCGGCAAATTTTTTCATTTGTATTCGATCGCACAATCTCTCCAGCGGTTCTCTCAAGCAACGAGTTATTCCCTGAGCAATTTCTGTCGGTAGACTTGAGTCTAATACTAGACCTAGTTTGTATTGTCGGACAACTTCTCCCATCAAGCCATAGTCAGAACTTAATACAGGCTTACCTGCCGCTGCCGCTAACAGCAAGATACCACTCATCCCGACATGACGTTGATAGGGCGCTAAGACAACATCAGCTAGGTGGAAGTAACTGGGCACATCATCATCAGGCACAAAGTCATAGCACTCGATTAATTGAATAGGCCGGGATTGACAGAGAGCTGCAGCCCTCTGATGGATCTGGTCTTGCTCTGCATGGCTGGCCTTACCCACTAACAGCAGGCAGAAATCCTGACACAGGTCTGAGGATAACTCTTGAATTGCATCCAAGAGTTGATAGATACCTTTACGACCATCTAAGGCACCAAAAAGTAAAAAGACCGTGCGATGTTTTTCAATACCCAACTGCATGTGTGTATGTGATGAACTTTCATCAGGAAATACAGATACAGGATCTGCAAGGTGAACCATCTTAGTACTATACCGATTTGATTTAAGAGCATTGACCGCATAGGGATCAAGACAAAAAATGGTTTTAAGTTGTGGGGACCGTAAGATTCGGTTTAAGGTGATTTTTTCTCGCCACCGCTGTAACTGGTCTTTCTTAGAAGCAGAAAAGTTTGTAAAGCTTGGGTAGTGGAAGGTCGGTCTAAAGTAAATGCCAGAGAAAGAACAGGGGGAGCACTTCCCTACAGCCAAGGGTAATTCGCAGGTGTCTAGATACATGATCAACGCCTGGGTCGTTTTTAACACTCTCGCATATCGACAATAGACCTGCCACTCTTGAAAGTTGCGCAGCGTCCGATTAATCCCAGAGTCTCGAGAAACTAATGCTGATGACTCTTCCCTTGAAATTGGAGCCCAATTGACCATAGAGGAGGCATGGTTATCGATAGCTGCGACGGTATCTTTATGTATCTCTAAGAACTGTGGTAAGACAACAATATCGATCACACCACTAAACTCAGCTGTATGGGCGTAGTCAACCAGGTACTGAATATAGTTGCCATGGTGCCCGCCTAGTGCTAGATCAAATAACATTAAGCGAGGGGAGGCTTCAAGTATTGTTTGGGTAGGAGTTATATCCTTCATGCAACTAAAGCTAATAGACGTAATCTATAACATTCCCTATCCACAATTTTTGGTGTCGAGACTTTGAAAACAATTCACTTCTGCAGATATTGAATTGGGAGCTTATGTTCAATTGAGAATCTCCTGAAAAAGGGATAGATATCGCTGAGCCTGCACTGCTGTAGCATATTCTCGCTCAGCTTTTGCACGGGCAGCATGCCGCAGCATTGAGTGCCTGTCTGCATCTTCAAGAACCCAAACGATTCCTCGGGCTAGGTCATCAACATCACAATAGCTGGCAATATATCCATTCTGATGCTGATCGACAATATCCGCCAGACCCGTATTTGTAAAAACGATCACGGGGGTTCCACAGGCAAGCGCTTCAGTAGCTGTTTGTCCAAAAGCTTCTTCAATTGAAGGTGCAATCATAACGTCTGCTGCTGCGTATACATTACGGAGAGAGACGTCATCCTGCAAATAACCGAGATAATGGGTGGGAAAGCCCAAATCAATAGGCTGTTCTGGCTTGGAAGAACCAAAGATCACAAGTTCGATACGATCGCTCCAGTCTGTTGAGCTTAACTGCTTCAATGCCGACTGCAGTAGGTGAAAACCTTTACGGGTATCTCCGGTGGCATCGAGGGCTCCAAACAGAACCAGTTTCTTATTTCCTAAGGGTAAACTCAGTTCTTTTTTAGCCTGCTCTTGATTCACTGGCCGATAGGCGTCAGTATCAAGACCGAAAGGAATCACTTCCACACGCTTATCTTGGAAGAGAGACGATGCCTGGGCACATTGGGCCATCCATTCACTGGGAGCGATAATGGTTAGATTCAAATCTTTCCAAGCCTTGATCTTACGCTGCCAAATCCACCGAGAGATGTCGTCCTCTTTCTCTCGGTTTAATAATTGTGGACATTGGCCGCAGCAAGCTTTATAGCGTTGGCAGCCTTGGCTATAATGACATCCCCCCGTGAAAGACCACATATCTTGCAACGTCCAGAATAGGGGCTGAGTCAGTTTGGGGAGCGTCTCAACCTGTAGAAATCCATTGCAAACCCAGTTGAGATTGACGACGTCTGGGGCTAAGGTTTTGACTTTGGATGCGATCGCATCAGGAAACCATTGCGGCGAGAACATCTGTTTGCAGTCATATTGCCTCATGAGCAGACTACTGAGATAGGATCGAGTTCGAGTTCGAATCTTATCTTCTGTTACATGTACGGCTGAGTCTTGACTTGATTTAAACTGAACCAACATGTCAGACTCAAGACCAATGTATTGAAAGCTTTGGTGGAGGCGATAGGCTGCACGTGCAGCTCCTCCACTCAAATCGAAGGAGCTGAGATTTAGTACTTTCATTATTTATCTACTTCTTCGCCACACTGCATATTTTTTATCACTGGGTGAAGGACGTAGAAGGACATGTGCCAAGATTTTTGTACCCGCAACGACTCCATGCTTGCCTCGCTTTCGTATCTATCTATCTATCTTTTTCAGTTGATCATCTACACTGCTTTTAGCCTGATAAAACAACGTCATGATAGCTACCAGTTTTTACAACCTTTCCCTTCTCAAGCATATAGATGCGATCGCAATTTTCAAGGGTTGAAAGTCGATGAGCAATAATAATCATAGTTTTAGCACCACTGAGTGATTTAATAGCCTCAGTCACTAATGCCTCAGTCTCATTATCAAGCGCTGCAGTCGCTTCATCAAAAACTAAAATTTCTCGCTCATGGTATAGCGCCCTAGCAATTCCGACGCGCTGGCGTTGTCCGCCAGACAGCAAAACCCCACGTTCCCCAACTTCCGTATCTAACCCTTGAGGAAGTTGATCGAGTAACTCAGAGAGTTGAGCCATCTCAACAGCTTTCATCAGGCGGTCTCGATCGATTAAATCGTCTGGAACACCAAAAGCTATATTTTGACTGAGTGAACCATCAATTAAGAAAATAGATTGCGGAACATAGCCCACTAAATTTTGCCAAGCGCGAATATCTTCATATATAGAATAACCATCAACCGTGATATCCCCTGACTGAGGCATTAGCAGCCCTAAAATGACATCAACTAACGTTGTTTTGCCCGCTCCAGACTTGCCAATTAATCCAATAGATTCACCTCGCTGTATTGCCAGAGAAATAGCACATAAAGAGTCTGTCTTCGCATTAGGATAGCGATAAACAAGACCGTCTAGTGCCACTGTCTCATTAAAAGTGATTGCCTTGCTCACTTTACCTTGGCCAAGTGACTTTGCCTGCTGATTGCTAGCAGCTTCAAGTTCTTTGAAGTCGAAATAAATTTTATCTAGTGAAACAAGGTTGTACCTTATACCATTTATAGAGTTAGTCATGCTGCTAATTGCTGGCAACAAACGAATTGATGCTAGGGCAAAGACGCCAAGTACTGAAGTCAGATTTCGAGAATTTTCTGGATTAGAAGCGAAAAAAATAATGGTAAAGACAATGAGAAACGTAATCAAAAGTGCCTCAATCATATACCTAGGCAGATTGGAATAGCTAACAGCTAAAGCTGAGCTATTACCAAATTTTTGAACCTGCTCTTGTAATTGATCTTCAAAATAGACTTCGCACCCAATAACTTTAGTCTCTTTTAATCCTCCTAAAGCGTGATTTATAGTGCGAATAATTTTAGTACTTGCATCGGAACCCTCTTCGCCCCAGCGTTTTAATCGACTTCTTAAAGCTTGAATAATAAAAAATGCAACTAAAAGTACGCCTGCAACGATAACTATAGCAAGTACATTAGTTGAAACCAACAAGCCTACCAGTGCTAGAGTGACAGCTGCATTAGAGATAAACGTCAACAGTGGCATCATTAGACCGTTGGAAAACTGCTGAGTTTCTTTAATGATGTTTTGAGTGATCGTTGCAGTATTTCGGCTTAAATGAAAAGTATAAGGGGCTGCCAAGTAGGCTTTCATTAATCTATACGATATATTTGCCTGTTGATTAAATCCAAATTGAAAAATACGCTTCTGAACAGTGAAAGTAACAAATGACTTTATATAAAAAACAACAATAACGACAAGCCCAACTAATAAAAGAAATTCATGTACTGAGGTCAAATTCAAGCCATTGTATATAGCTGTCATCCAAGGATTTCCCTGGATTTCGTTAGGCTGAGTAGCTAATGAGATAAAAGGTCCAATCATGCCCACTCCAAAAACTTCTAGAAAAGAAGTTAATAGAAAGAGGAAAAGCATAGTTATGAGAGGTTTATATCGTCCCTGGATTACATAAAAAAATCTATAAAAGAATTGGCGCACACAAGACCTACCTATGCTAAGTTATAACGTGCAAGTTTAAGTTTCAAGATTTCAATTATCCGAAGAGCATCTCCAAAAAACGTGGCTTTTTATCGAGATGTCGTTCAAACTGCTCTCATAGTAATTGCTTTCGGTATAGTTTCTTAAAATAACAGGAATGGGCTGTATTGTTCATTTTGTAAGATAAACTAAAAAATTCTTGTCGGTGATGCTTTGTTTAAAGCTTAGTGAAAGATGTTGACGTTAGCCGTTAAGACGGGACGAAATTACCTTCGCTGGCACACCCACAGCAATAGAATAGGGGGGGATGTTTTTGGTCACAACTGCGCCAGCGCCAATTACACTCCCCTTGCCAATTTTGACCCCGTCTAGAATCTTAACGCCTGTACCAAGCCAGCAATCATCTTCTATTTCAATCCCGACACAGGTAAGTCCCTGGTTCATAATAAGGTGCTCAGGATCAGAGAAATCATGATTATTAGCAAAGATACCAACGTGAGATGCAATGAGACAAGCATTACCAATGCGAATGTGGCCAGGGCCATGGATACACGTATAAGGACCTACAACAGTGTTTTCACCAATCTCAATCTGGCAGTGGCCTAAATGAGGCACAACGTTAATATCCACCCCTCTATTTAGATATACCCCGTTATCAATATAAATCTTGCTTTCAGGGGCGAATGCATGGAGACAAACATCACGCTGAATCTTGACGCCATCACCAAGAGTGATCCATTGTGCTCCAGCCAACTCTACACCAGTACCTTGAATAGCAGTAGATGCTCCGACTTTTCCGATTATCAAAGCATAAAGTTTTGTCCTGATCAGAGCGCCAAAAGGTTTTGGTACTCCTCCTAAAAGAGCAATCATGATCATCTCTTTGAGCCTTGACCATCTGGCAGATCTTTGAAAGTGATGAAGTTCTTCGGTTGAGGAGGAGACCTCTAAAGCCTTAGAATTATCTAAAGGTGACTTAATCATAATCTCTGCCATTCCGGCTACTAGAGGGTAACACTATACTCGACTTCTCAATACTACGACGTATTATGTGAGTTATATTTAGGATCCTACAAGTGTATTTTCAGTATCGTTTCTGTCGTACTTATTTGTTAGAGTTTTTATGAGACTTTATGAAGAGTAGTTTTGATAGTGTACTTTTGGAAAGCTAAGTTCTTCATCAAGGATTGAACAGCTTAAAAAACTTCAGGTCGAAATAAGGATGACTAGTAATTCTCAGGTAGCTTCTAACTGTATAGTTGCTCAAGCTTATCGCTTTTCCGTTCAATTAGAGAAAGACAGTAACAGCCTATGCCTATAGATTCTCGAATCAGTGGTTGGGAAATTCAGATGAATTTCCAGAATCATCTTTTGTCATGCTTCGAAAGTATTTTGCAGGATTTTGGCTTATTCTCTGCTTAATGACATTATAAAGAATAATAGAAGCATATCTCTGTAAATAATCTTGAAAGTTTTTGAGTAAAGTTATGAATACTACGAAGCCTAAACTTAGTATTGGGCTACCTATATACAATGGAGTAAGTTTAGTGCGTGAAACACTAGACTCGATTCTAGCTCAAACATTTACAGATTTTGAGTTAATTATTTCTGATAATGCTTCAACTGATCAGACGGAGGAGATTTGCAGAGAATATGCTCTCCGTGACAAACGAATTCGATACTATCGAAATGATAAAAATTTAGGCATCGCCCGGAACTTTAATCGTGCATTTGAGTTGTCTCAAGGTCAGTATTTTCAGTGGACTTCTCACGACGATCTTTATGATCAAACTTACCTAGAAAAATGTGTGGAGGTTCTAGATAATTGCCCAGCAGTCGTTTTATGTCATGCACAGGCTCAAATTATTGATGGCACAGGTCAATTTCTGTTTGACGAAGGATATAAGCTCAGGACAAATTCAACATTTGTTGGGCATCGATTTGGCGATTTGATTTGTGCTAGTCATCATCAGCATCGGGGATTAGAACAGTTTGGAGTGATCCGAGCTAGTGCTTTAAAGGAAACTGCATTATTTGGTTATTATGCTCATGCTGATAGAGTTATGTTGGCCAAACTAACATTGATAGGTCAGTTCCATCAAATTCCTGAACCTCTCTTCTTTTATAGAGATCACACAACTCAGTCCGTTAAGACGATATCTAATAGCTCATCCCAAAAGAAGAAAAGCTTTTTTGGATTTAGTGGCCCACAACCTCCAATTGAGGTTTGGGATCCTACAAAGAAAGGGATTATTGACTTCCCTGAGTGGCGGGTATTTGTCAAGTATTTTGATGCTATTCAAGCAGCTTCACTGAGCCAAAAAGATAAACTACGGTGCTATGGGAAGCTATGGCATCGAATAATTGTCCATAAGAATTGGGCAAGACTATTTAGGGATCTGTTAATGGCAGGGGAAAAGGCACTCAACTTGAGTGACTCCTAGAGACTTCAGAGTACAACCAGCCTAGATATTGGTAAAAAGAGCTTTGCAAATGAATAATTCTTAAAATTTGACCAATCAAAGAAATGGCTGAATAATCTTAAAAAAAATTGGCTTCATACAGAACAACCTCTTAAGACATAAATGAAATTTTTGTTCGCAAAATAAAGCGTTGGAAGCATATTATGGACGTAACCGTAGTCATTCCTTGTTTTAATGTATCTAAGACCATCAAAGGTCAGCTCAATGCGCTTGCAAGTCAGCAGTGGCCTGGAGACTGGGAAGTAATTCTTGCAGATAATGGCTCAACAGATAATTGGCAAGAAGTTATAGAAGAATTCGCGAATAAGATACCTAACTTAAAAGTTGTTGATGCTTCCAAGGTCAAGGGGCCAGCACATGCGAGAAATGTTGGTGTAAGCTCCTCAACCTCTGATCTCCTTTTATTTTGTGATGCTGACGATGAAGTCGCTTCAGGATGGATATCTGCTATGACTACAGCTCTTTCAAAATATGATTTTGTTGCAGGTAGACTAGATCCTTCTAAGCTAAATGAGCCTTGGGTTCTAAAAAGTCGTGCATGTCCTCAACAAGAAAGTCTGCAGCCCTACGCAGATCCTCAATATTTTGGGCATGCTGCTTGTTGTAATTTAGGAATGAAACGCTCAGTTTATGATTTATTCGATGGTTTTGATGAATCTATGCAAGTTCTTGAAGATACCGATTTTTGTTGGAAAGCTCAATTAGCAGGTATATCCTTTCACTTTGCATCGGATGCAGTCGTCTATTATCGCTTGAGGGACAATCTCAAAGGCATTTATTCGCAAGCCCGAACTTATGGGGAAGGAAATGTAATGTTGTATAAAAAATACCGAGCATTAGGAATGCCTAAGAGACCTTGGATAGCTGGTATCAAGGGCTGGGGCAAAATGCTGGCGCTTTTTGTACTCATACCGTATAAAGGTATGGGAAAGTGGGTTTGGAATCTTGGTTGGTGTATCGGCCGACTTCAAGGAAGCATTAGATATCGAACAATAGCTTTCTAGAGAAATTTTATTGAATATCATTCACAGATAAACCATTGTTCTAAGCTCTTGATAGACGTCTATGCTTTCCTACCTCACACTGCCATAAGTTCAACATAGTTAAGATTGAAGCTACTACTCAACATATCTAGACGCAGCTGATGCTGACCTGCACTCAGGTTGAGTGTTGTGTTACCACTGGCATCCTCCCAGCTCTGCCAACCCCCTGTGCCAGCAAAACTAGCTGTTGTACTTTGACCCTCTATTTGAGCTTGAAGGGTGTGTTGGGAATTTCGATCAGAAGCAACCCGGACAACTAGCTCATACTCACCTGCAGCAGCTACATCGACATCATAGGTCAGCCATTCACCGTTATCTATCCATCCCACATTGAATCCGCCACCTACATCAGTAGTTGCCTCGATATCCACATCATCACTTCGGTACTGTCCACCTGCATTGCCAGAAAAGCGGTCATTGTATCCAAAGTAGTCTTCAGCTTCAATTCGAATAGCACTACTGGGTGGAGGGGTATCAGAAATGTTGACCTCAAATGAACCCAGCGGTGCTGAAGCAGCTGAGTTGCCACTGGTGTCACTCACTTGGTCAGTTTGTAGGGCAACACTATAGCTCCCAGCTTCACTCAGATCCCAACTGCCACCATCTGGAGCAAACTCGTAAGTCGCTGTTAGTAGAGAATCGCTAGTTGTGGAAGAGACACTCACTAGGGTGGCGAGTTGACTAAAGCTATCAGGACCTGTAACTAGAACATCATTTGCATCCAGGCTGCCAATATCCACAGCCAAATTATCACTGTAGGTGACTGTGAACACATATGCATTTGTGCTGTCGGGGGTAAACGTAGAATTGTTTGCCTCTAACGATGCTGTAGGCGCTAGGGTATCAGGGCCTGGTGGTGTCGTTGGTACAAGTTCAACATAGTTAAGATTGAAGCTACTACTCAACATATCTAGACGCAGCTGATGCTGACCTGCACTCAGGTTGAGTGTTGTGTTACCACTGGCATCCTCCCAGCTCTGCCAACCCCCTGTGCCAGCAAAACTAGCTGTTGTACTTTGACCCTCTATTTGAGCTTGAAGGGTGTGTTGGGAATTTTCACCAGAAGCAACCCGGGCAACCAGGGAGTATGTTCCAGTTGCAGGCACTTCAATATCATAGGTCAGCCATTCACCTGCAGTAATATACCCTACATTGAATCCGCCACCTGCATCAGTAGTTGCCCCAATATCCACACCACCGTATCGATATGGTGCTCTGCCTTGGTTAGCATTGGTGGTGTCATTGTAGTTGACACCTTGTACACCGCCGATAAAGTCCTCTGCTTCAATTCTTACTGTATCTAGACTAATCTCAAACTCGCTGAGTTTGCCGTCCGGCAGGAAGTTATTGTTGTTGTCCACAACTTGTCCGGATTCAATAAATACTTCGTAAGTACCTAGATCGGCCGCGTCCCAAAAGCCTCCAGGTGCTGTAATACGATAAGTTACCTCAGTAGAAGCTGCTGTACCATTTGTTTCTACTAAGGTTGCTAGTTGATTGAATCCGTTGGGGCCAATCACCCGTATATCGTTGTTGTCCAGACTGGCTGCATCTATTGCTAGGTTGTCCGAATAAGTGATGATGAATGAATATGTGCTGCTTCCGTCAGGCATAAAATTGGAGATAGCAGCCATTGCTGTAGGCGCTGCATCTTCTACAATCTCAATTGTGGCGTTGCTGTTAACGCTATCAATCTCGTAAGTAGATTGAGATGAGAGTGTGAGTGTTACGCTTTCAGGCCCTTCGCTAGAAACTGAATCTAACAGGGGTGAGACTGAGACCGTCACAGAATTAGTACCTGCAGGAATTACAACTGTACCTGAAAGGGCTTGATAGTCTGTACCACTTGCTGCCGAACCAGAGACACTATAAGACACCGTCAATGCATCGTTGGTCAACCCTGATCGAGAAACAACAAATGTGGCTTCGTCCGTCCCTGTTTCAGAGCCTTGGCCATCAAGCGGTGCAATGGTTACTGTGGGTACAAGCAGGTCGCTCACAGCACCGTACCAGGCATCGGCAATGATGCTATACCCTACGTCGTTAGGATGAACATTATCGTCAAGATTGCTAAGACCAATTGCGCCGCCCGCATCGATAAAGGAAACCTGTTTTCCCTGCTGCTGCCGTTCAGCCACAATTTGAGGGATGGCGGCATTATAGTCGTCTATAATCGCATTAATATCTCCACGCGTGGATGGTGGCAAGGAAGAGACCATCAAAACTGCGTTGGGGGAGATTTCTGTAATGTGGTCAATGAGTCGACCTAGGTTTTTCGCGATGGTTGCACCAGGCGTGAGAGCGATCGCATCATTGGTGCCAATCATCAGCAAAATAACGTCAGGTTGCTGAGCTGTAAGCCAAGTCTCTGCTAGGGCAGCTACACTAAATCCGTTAACATTGTCAATTGGAATACTAGGATTTCCTTCATGATCGGGATCACCAGCACCAGCAGGATCATCTTGTTTAGAGCCAACAAAATCGACTTCAAAGCCAGCACTACTTAACTGATTCCATAGACTTGTACGGTATCCTCCAGGGCTAGAGCCTCCAACACCATAAGTTATAGAATCACCTATTGGCATTACTTTAACTGCTGACATCTATTTGTTCCTTCTTTGCTTTCTCAATGAAATTGATCAATAGATTTAATGAGTGCTTACCACACTTGGAACATGGCAAAAACTCAAACTTTTGCCTACTTGCTCTTGCTCCAAATCGAATTGCCCGATCCTCGACTTTGCCTGGTAGTCCATAGTAGGGAGATATTTTACAAATAAGGGTGATCCAAGTCACCCCTATTTGTAAAATATCTCCCTGAGATAGAAAACCATTGACGTCAAATTCAATAGTTTCTGGCTGGTTCTATAGCACTGGTCTACAAGCCAGATCTAGCTATAATGCCTCTGAATATGATTTGAGTAGATCTGTAGGAATGCCCATACAGTCAGTCGTAAGGCTGGGCAATCTACTTCACGAACGCGAGCTGGGATTTTGTCTGAGACTGCTAATCACTTTAGAACTCCCAAACATTAGAGGGTTGAAGTATGTGCTCTGTTAATAGACCAGTGCCTTCATCTATGCATCCTACAAGTGGCCTGAGTCAATAAACAATTTGACTTCCTACTTCCAGATGTCACTATTGCGCAAACTAAGGCATCCCTGATCCGTTAACTATGCCCATGTAATACCTACTATTATGGTTAGAATATTAGACCTCATTTTGATGATTTTATCTTTTAGACAAGCCACTCTGATAGGTATTTCACAATACTGACAGCGATTAAAACTAGTTTTCAAGCCTAATATTCTACCAATATGAGCATAGTTTTGTACGAAAAATACAACTGCAATAGTGAACAGCTAGATCTATCACAATAGGTGTCTTCATCCAATGCGTCATCATATATTACGTATTGTTCGTAATAGTTTCAAGAACTGGCATGTAGTGCTCGCTATTTGTAGTTTCTTGATCATCATTATTTCGACCCTTTATCCATTTAATTTTTCTCTTAAAATATCTGATATATTGCCCGATTTTTTGGAGGCATTCAATCAATTCAGTTATCCAAATGATTGGGTTAGAAATATTTTCTTGTTTGTCCCTTTAGGATTTAGCCTCACCTGGCTGTATCAACGAAAAGAGATGAAGCAATCAGCTATATTTCTGTGGATTGTGACGATAAGCTTTATCATTTCTTTTTGTGTTGAAAGTTTACAACTACTTCTTCCTAATCGGTCTCCGACGCTGACTGATATTGCAACAAACACTGCTGGAGGATGCCTGGGTTATCTGCTTCTATCTTTATTTTTTAGTATCAACATACGCAGAATTTTCTCAATAAAAGGACTTATTTTAGGACTCATTGGTTATTTATCTTTAACAGTTATTTTGATCCTGGCACTACAAGGTACAACAACCTTAAGTAATTGGGATGTAAGTTTTCCGCTACTCATAGGTAATGAAGACACAGGTGATCGACCGTGGAGTGGCTCGATATCTGAGTTGGTTATTGCAAATCAGGCCGCTCCTAGAACAAAAATTGAGCGTCTTTTTGCCGGGGAATCACCTAAAGATATTTTAGGCAGTACGCTATTAGGAAGCTATGACTTTTCTGGGATAGGACCATATCGTGATCGAGCAGGTGTGATGCCAGATTTAGAATGGACTGGACAATCACCCAACACACCGAGTTCAAATCATGTCTTGATAGGCGATGATCGTTGGCTAAAAGCACAAAATGATTCTATTCTTGCCGCCCAGAAGCTCAAGAAATCCTCTGAATTTACACTAATACTCCGCATAGCAACACTTGACGTCTCTCAAGCTGGACCCGCAAGAATTGTTTCTATTTCGAAGGACGCGCACAATAGAAATATTACGCTTGGGCAACAGCAAGATCAACTTGATGTTCGCTTAAGAACCCCAATTACGGGGAATAACGGTAACCTCGTCCCTTTATTGATCCCAAATGCTTTTACAAACACTTCATATCATCGATGGGTAATCACCTATCGTCAGCCAGTCCTAAATGTATACAGAGAAAACCTAGATCAATACAACACGATTCAGTTAACACCAGACATAACTCTATTTAGATATTTATTACCCTTAGAAGGTCTGAAATTTAGCTTGGGTTATTTAAATGAGCAGAATTCAATAAATTTTATCTCTATACTTTTATTTTACGGTATCATCTTTATCCCAATTGGTTCTTTTCTGGGCTTGATGATCTCTCGCAACCATAATTATTCCTTGAACAAAGCAATCTGCATAAGTTTCTTTTTACTATCACCAATAGTAATCGAATTTGTTTTGTCGAATGAAATTGAACAGGTACTGCGGCTGCATAGAGTATTGGGCAGTATCTTAATGATCTTAGTGAGTGCTTTAATAACCAAAAATGTTGTTATTTTTCTTGCTAGATTGCCTAAAGGTACTAGAAATCCAGAAGTCATTATTCGCAAAAAGATTAAATAGCTACAGAATTTTAATCAAATCATGACTCAAATAAAGGTAAAGTAGCATCTTTTTCAGAAATACTATTGATTGGCAAAGGCCATGCTATGTCAAATGTTGGATCGCTATAGAGCAACCCTCGCTGACAATCTGGCTCATAGAACTCACTCATTTGATACAATACCTCGACTTGATCAGTTAAAGTTTGAAAGCCGTGAGCGAATCCTTCAGGGATATACAGAGATCGGTGATTTTCAGCAGTTAGCTCTACACTAGTATAAGACTTGAAAGTTTTGGAATCAGGACGCAAATCGATAATAACGTCGTGAATAGCACCACGGATACAGCGAACGACCTTTGACTCGGCTGCCGGTGCAACTTGATAATGCATTCCTCTTAATGTGCCTTGTTTATGATTAAAAGATAGACTGCATTGAGCGACGCTAGAGTTCAAACCATGAGCTTCGAATTCCTGCACACAAAACATCCTTGCAAAAAAACCTCGCTGATCCCTTCGTTGCTCTAGATCAATAATATAAGCACCGCTTAATTCAGTTTCTGTGAATATCATGAGTGAACTGTCACTTCAGGAATTACAGTAATGAACTCTCCCCCCCACTCTCGAATGAAAGACATATTTTCCATGACTTCAGTCTTGAGATTCCAAGGCAAAATTAGCAAGTAGTCAGGTTGAGTGGTGCGAATTTGCTCTGGATCAAAAATAGGGATTCGAGTTCCAGGTAGCCATAGACCTTGTTTATGAGGATTCCGATCCACGGTGTAATCAATGAAGTCCGTACGAATTCCACAGTAGTTAAGCAAGGTGTTGCCCTTGGCGGGAGCACCGTACCCAACAATTGTTTTTCCATTTGCCTTAGCGTCAATCAAAAAACTTAATAGCTGATGCTTAAGCTGCTGTACCTGCTCGCTAAAGTTTGCATAGGTAGAAATCTGATCTAAGCCAGCTTCTACTTCTTTGGTTTTGAGACTTTCAACACGCTGACTTACAGCAAGTTCAGTATTTGCCTTATGTTTGCCATAGATTCTCAGTGAACCGCCATGTGTAGGTAATTCTTCAACATCAAACAGGGTTAAGTTGTGAGTTTCAAAGATCTTTGCTACAGCTAAAAGTGAAAAATAGGAGAAATGTTCATGATAGATAGTGTCAAACTGATTCTGCTGAATCAGTTGTAGCAGGTGAGGGAACTCCATGGTAAGCACACCGCTTGGTTTAAGGGCGATCGCCATCCCTGCTACAAAATCGTTGAGATCAGGTACATGAGCCAGCACATTATTGCCAAGGAGTAAATCTGCTTGTGAGTCAGATTTAGTTAATTTTTGTGCCGTTTCCACCCCAAAAAACTGAGTCAGCGTGGGAACCCCTTTCTCTTCAGCAACTTTGGCAACATTGGCAGCTGGTTCAATACCTAGTACCGGAATTCCACGCTCTACAAAGTACTGTAAAAGATATCCGTCATTACTAGCAATTTCAATAACTTGATGTTGTGGGCCTAAACCAAACCGAGAAACCATCAAATCGGTGTAACTTTTAGCATGCTGAAGCCAACTATCGGAATAGGAAGAAAAGTAGGCATAATCCCCATCCGCAAAAATATGATCGGGGGATTCAAACTCTTCGAGTTGGGCAAGTAGGCAATGCTCGCAGACGTAGACATGCAGTGGATAAAACTTTTCAGAACGATTGAGCTGTTCTGAGGTTAAGAAATCATTTGAGATAGGCGATATCCCCAAGTCAACAAACGTTTGATCCAGTGGTCTATTGCAAAAGCGACATTGGGAGACGGCCATACTTTAATTACCTCTTTATCCAGTAACAAGTTCAATCGATCTATTGTCTGAAAATTAGATATTCCAGTTATTCGGGAACTACACTCCAATCGAAGCCTTTTGTTGCTTGTTCTGACTTTAAATCAAGCAACACACCCCTAAATCTTATCAAAACAAACGTGATAGTTGGAATTATCTTTAATCGCTTTGAAAACATAATTATGCCAATTTTTTTGAGTTGCCTGCAGAAAAATTAGGATACTCATTGGCGTGATAGGGGAGTGACTGATGAGCAATCTGAATTGATGAACTGCAAGCAAGTCTCTGATTCTTGTAAAGTCCACGGCCGTTCACATCTGTTGTGGATACTGCTATTTCAGCATCCTGGTCGGATATACAGCAAATGCTATTCTATTGCAAAATTGTGGGTTGTGTCGCAAATAGTAGTTTCAGTACAACCCTTACACTTGCAAAAAGTATCCCCCAATGCCTCTAGCTGTCCTAAAGACAACATTTCGACTTGGGTTTGCATCTGTCAACAGCCGTTCTCCGTTTTGTAGCCCCTCCTATCGTCTTTCTTCTAGAATGCCCTGATACATCACCGATTCCCGCATCACACCCTCCCGATATAGCTGTCGAATGGCCTCTTTCTTAAATTCAACCCGGGTCTTGGCCGCTTTTGGCAAACCGAGATTATGAGGTAGGAGAAAAGGAATTACACCAATTTCCGCCCTCTATTAGTCATTTTTTTTGAAATACTCATCAAAACTTTGCATGTTTTGCGCTCCATCAACTCCCATAGGAAGAAAGCTTGGTTGTGCTTCAACTTGAGATAACCATTTTTCGATTGATGGATAGTCGGCTACGTTGAAACCTGATTCATTGGCTGCACGAGTATAAGGATAAAGCGCATAGTCAGCTATCGTACACCCTTCAGACGCTAACCAATCATGTGATTGTAATTGCTGTTCCAATACCTCAAGTGCATGGCGAGCTTTTGGTCTCAATGTTTGAATTTGTTCTGTGTATAGTTGAGGATCGTCAATATAGTGGCTCAAGTAGCGAATGACCGATAGAGTAGGTTCATGACTATACTGTTCAAAGAACAACCAGCGGAGTACTTCTGCTTGTGCGCGAGTTTCTTCAGGCCATAATCTTGTGCCTTTAGCAAAATAAAAAATGATAGCATTTGACTCCGATAAAACATCACCGTTTTCAAGAAGTAGGACAGGGAACTTACCGATAGGATTTAGTTTTAGAAATTCAGGCCGCCTTGCTTCGCCTTTGGCCTGATTAACATCTACTCGAAGAAACGGTTTGCTAATAAAGTGCAAAATTAACTGGACCTTATGAACGTTACCGGATGCTAGATTGCCAAAAAGTGTGATCATAAAAAATCTCTCCGACAAGAGGCCCAACTATATCCAGGAGCATTAATCAGAAGTTTACTGTGTTCAGAAAGCCCTGTTTGGGAAGCATAAGCTTTCAAAATTCTTCCGTCGAACTCACGTTAAGAGTTGAACAATATTGCCATCAATGCAACTTATAATTTCGGTTATGGCTTAGGTTGAGCATAGAATCCCAGATGAGTTGCTACTGGACGTTCATTCATGGGCCATTTACTGTGTATGGGAGCGTTCAGCAACCGATAACCGGAGGGAGTTGCTGTGACCAGGGTTGCAGATCCTCCTCCATCTAAATTGATAGCCACTTCAGCACCTAGCTCTAATATAATTTGCCCAACGTCGACCATTGTCGCTCCTTCACTGTAATAGGGCTGTTTGCCATCTATCGAAATAAGCCAGAGTATGGCACCTGATTGATCTAGAGCTGCTACAGTCCGGGCATAGGGTTTATCGGTATCTAGCTGCAAAGATTGTTGACCAGGATGCAAAAAGTCTTTACCGGCAATTGCATGAAGTGTTCCTGGAGGACAAATTCCTGCTTCGACAATTTGAGCTTGATGCTTAGCATCAAAGCAAAGCACTGGCCAGTTACGCTGACTGGGAGAATATTGTTGACCATGGGCAATTGATTGTCCAGAGACATTGACGCGCTCACCACTCTGTGGCGTAAAATCCCAAGGGGTTCTTTCTTCGAAAGGATAGAAATATCCCGCATTGATTGCTAATTGCAGCTGAAATTTTTGTAGAAATGCGGAGGTGGTACGGGCTACAAATTCATTCTGATCATTAGCAGGCTGGCCGGGGGTTGCCAATACCTTCAGACCAGGGGTAGTCAGGTCAATCTTGAGAATGTGCACCACATAGGGGCGAGGCTGATGGCGAACATCCCGACGATAGGTAATCCCTGAGAATAGGTCTTGAGTCAGGGGTGTCTGCTGTGGACGTTGCAATTGAGATATGCCGTAACTGCCCAAGGGAATTAGCAAACCGATACTAGCGGCTGTCCATCCCAATATCTGCAAAATTTTCATGGTGACCCCATTGGATTTTTCCAACCGTAATTTAAGAAGACGTTCTTTTCGAAGTCAGGATCTAAGACAAGCAGATTTTAGCGGTTCCGATCTGCGCGGTTGTCGGTTTGATTTAGCTCAACTTCAAGGTGCAAATTTTGACCGATCACAAATTGGCTATGCCCCTGAGTCTATCCTAGTCGGACTGTTGATGATGGTGGGATGGGGTGCGATCGCAATCCCTGCCATCAGTTAAATGCTGTTTGGTGTCCTGGGAATTACCGCCGAGGATCCGAACTATCCGTACTTGATTGCGCTGCTGCTGTTTCTGGCAACTGCGGGCCTCAGTTGTGCCGCGATCAAAATTCGAGGTCGTGCCCATAAATTGATGAGATTCATAGCCGGATTAACCACAAGTGCTGTGTTGGGATTCTTCTATAGCGGAACGTTGATCAAAGACGACCCCCAAGTTGCGATGGTTGCCGCTGCTGTCTTAGGAGTTGTGGGCGCTACTGTGAGTGTCATCACCAACAACCAACTGATCAAGATTGCCATTTGTACGGTCGGGGGATGTGCTGCCTACGGCGTTTTATTCTTCACTGGAACGAGGGCAACGAGTCTACTGAGCTTGCAACGAGTCTTGGCTGGTAGTGCATGGGGGCTGCTGACGCTGCTGTGCCTGGGGTTAACACTTAAGATCTTGGCGATCATCCTTACTTATTTAAAAGAGTTTGCCTGTACTTCTTGGCGAGGTGCAGATTTAACGGACGCAACTTTTAATGGCATCCAAGCAGATGCAAACACAATTATCAGTCGCGATGGCAGGATTGAGCCCGGTCTAGAGTAAGCCTTGGACTACTGACACAGCGCTGATTAATTCCAGCCCTAAATGTAGATCTGTGCGGCAAACCGTATACGGTCGTTTCGGTGTATTTCTACCCCCTATCTGAGGGTAATCTACACCAGATTTTATGGAAGCAGTCTGTGACAATGGAATCACTGGAGCACAGGAACCGCAATGAAACAAACCTCCTTCATCAAGATGTTTCAATCAGCCTTTCGTAAAGGGATTCGACATCCCCAATATCGCTGGGCCATTATCTTAGGCACACTTTTTTATCTCATTAGTCCTCTAGATATTTCCCCCGATGCCTTGCCCCTGATTGGTTGGGTTGACGATGGTCTGTTAGCGACATTATTGATTTCTGAAGTTTGCCAACTCATGCTTGAGAAGAACAAGTCTCGCAATCAGGTGGATACCTTTGCCTCGGATAACGTGATTGACATCGAGGCTGAGCCAATCGTTTAAAACTGGACGAATGCACGCTCGCTTGCAGACCAGGAGATTTTACAGATGGAAATGAACAACACAACCCCCATGACCACTAATTTTGAACAAATCAAATCAGAGAGTAGTACGCGCAGCCAACGGATCGGCAAGATTCTCAGGGCTGCATTTACCCAAACCTCGACAGAACTAAAAGAGGGATACACTATTGTCCGTCCCTTGGCCACTGAAATGTCTTCTACAGTGGTCGAAGACTTGAAACAAAAAAGTAACCAGGCTTCCAGCACCTTGAAAGATGCTTGGCATCAAGAACCTGCAACAGTTTCTGTTTGGGATCGCTGGCAACGAGTACTGGGTGTGGTGGTGACTGCAATGCGCGATCGCCTAGCGCCGCCCATCAAGAAACAGGCTACTCGGGTTGACTCTAAGTTTACGGATCAGTATGGAAACTCCTACACAACCATGAAGCGAGGATTCCAAGCTGTCAAGAACTGGTATGTCCGGTCTACGGATACTCATGATGCGTCAAATTCCCACACCAAACAAATGACGGTGATCCCTAATGAGAGGGTAACTGTCGATGTGGTTGCCTCACCGATAGAGTCTACAGCTCAATAAACTATGGGGATTGGATTCATCCCCTCCATCGCTCACTGCACTTCTACCTCTAGATTGTTGAAAGATCTAGGTTAACCCTCCTAATCCTTAGATTTTGAGGTGTTACCCCTTTCAGCTCTAGAGGTTTTTTTTGGACGTGGTTGTGGTGTAAAAAGACAGCTTGCTTAGAATGGAATAGACCATAACAATAGAGTGGAACTGTCATTGAGTTTCTATGCTGTGAGTCTTTTCCGTGCCTTTGTTTCATTTTGCCAAAGAGCTTGTCTCTTGGTCGTTTTGGGTTGGGTACTGATGACTATGAAGTCACCCCAGGCTGGGGCAACCCCGCTCACAGGGGGTGAAGACTCTATTCTCTTTGAGAACTATTGTGCAGGCTGTCATCCCCAAGGCGGCAATATTATCCGCCGTCGCCAGACCCTGAAGCTAAAATCTTTAGAGAGAGACGGTTACAATACGATTGAACCCCTGACAGATCTAGTGGCAAATGGGAAGAACAATATGCCGGGGTTTGCGGAGAAGCTCAATGCCACCCAGATTGAAACGATTTCACAGTTTGTGCTAGATGCAGCCAACCAGGGATGGCGCTAGCCTCAGTTATCCTTGGTCGTCAATTTTACCTGCGCTACAAACAAGAGAATAGAATTAAGAGGCAATGGCAAGGAATTCCTGGCGATGGTTTTGGTTCGAGTAGTAACGGTGTTAGGGATCGGGCTTAGCTTAGTCGCGATCCTGCTCCAAAATCAAACTCCGACGTTGGCCTTGGTGTTTTTGGGCGTGCGATCGCAATCCTTACCCTTGGGCCTCTGGACTGTCGGTGCTGTCGTTATTGGCGCTCTCATCAGTCTGGGACTATCGGCGCTGCTCGCCGTTGCCGCTCCCTCCCCTCGCAACCCTCGCCGTCGCCCCAAAGCAAAAGCTCGCTGGTCTTCTCCATTCAAGCGGCCCCAAAGCAAGCCACGGGAGCCTATTAACCGCAGTTCGACAGGCTACTCAGATTGGGATGAACCCGTTGCTACTGATTGGTACGGTGAACCTCAATCAGACCCGTTTTTTGATGATGAACCAGAGTACGAGGATGCTCGGGACAATTATCCCGAAGAGGATGACTACGACGATCCGACCCCTCCCTGGGAAAAACGAGACTCTTCCTATTCCTTTAGCGATCGCAATCCCAATTTTGCCAACCAAAGTGGTCAGCGGGAATCGGTATTTGATGCAGAATATCGCGTGATCAATCCTCCCCAAGAAGCATCACCCAAGGACGACTGGGATGAGTTTGAAGATCAATTTTGAAGGTTTGGTGTTACCACTTGCGATCTTCACCTAATCTCACTCGCGACCATAATCTAGAAGTTGAGCTGCCAAGATCATTTTGAATCTGAGAGAAAAAGCACGGATACCGCTGTGGCTGAGGTCAAGCTAGTGAAAAACTGGATCATGAAGCAGTTTCAGCCGTTAACTGACTGGATTTCTGTCTCAGCTAAGAAATCTTCCAGAAGATTGTCAATTTCTTTCACTCGCTGTCTCATTTCGTAGAATGTGTCGTTGCTACGACTAATGTTGCACCTTCTGCAGATTACCTCCAGGTTTGAATACTCGTAAGTCAACTCTGGGTACTTCGATTTAGGCATGATGTGATCAACAGTGCAAAATACACTATTGGGGGTTTGTTCCCTAAGTTGTGGGGGTAGATTTTTTTCACGAAGCATTGTTACCCCACACCTGGGGCAGAGCTGTCTGTGACCCTTGTTTAACATCTCATCCCCTGAGGTCATATCACCATCTGGCTTTAAGATGTAAGCGTTGCGTGCATCCCATTCTTTATGCATTACAGTTTTGTTGTCTCTTCAAAGTACTCTCCAATTTGACTGATAATTTCGACACGGTGTCTCATCTTCTCTATGTGCGACATGTCCTCCATGTCTTGTTCACCATCGCGAACAAGTCTTTTTAGACCGAGTTCAAAATCATCGCCGCTATTGGGCAAAGTTTCGATGGTTTGCACTAAAAGATCCCAGGATCGCTTAACTTTCACCCACCCTCGATTGTTATACCCTTGATTACGAAGCTGGTTTTGCTGGGCTTTTGTTCTGGCACTAAATGTGTCGGTGTTGCGTTTTTGCCATTGTCGATAATTTAGTTTGAAGTTCATTATGATTGTCCCTTCAGATATTCATCTTCGAGGGCATCAGCCTTATCTACGTTTTCCTGTGCTAATTGTTTAACTTGCTCAATCGCAAGTGTGGCTTTATTTCTGGTGTCTTCGTACTTTTCTTTGTGAACTAAGTTATCTTTTTGCAGTTCAGCGTCTCTTTCTGCTGGGATCTCGGTTTCATGAAGTGCATTCCAGATTCGCTTTCCAAGGTTCAGTACGGGGGACTTCTCAAAGGCTAGAAGTTGCTGCTTAAACTCATTAGCTTTTCGGTTTGCCTCAGCAGTTCTGAGACCTTGGGTATAGCGGTTATAAGTAATTGCAGGCTTGAAATCTGCCAAGAATTGCATACCCTCAGGAGTCGTCATTTTCAAAAGCACTTCATTAGACAATCGTGCTACGGCTTCTAGGGTAACCGTGCTCTCTTGAGCAACTTTCCTGATTAACTTCTTCCTCTCTTGTTTGGTTAACTGTGCCATCAGTTTGAGGCGTATTCCTTGAATATATAGTGGGGATATCTACTGTCCAACCACACTCTTATATTGCCCAACACATGAGTCTCATAAGGCACACAGCAATTGAGATAGAGTTGCGGCGGAGTCTATCAAAAATTGCTTTCATAGTGCCATCATAGTTTCGCAATTGACAGACTATCGCTATGAAAGCTTTTCTAACTTCTCAGACACCCTCAGTTAGCTGGGTTTAGGCTTCTACACTATTTTATGAAAAGCCTTTGTATAGAACCACTCTTGTCCTTATCCCGAATTCAGGTTATTCAGGTTGTGTCTATGATTATCTAACTTATTGAAAAGCGTTCTAAGCTGCTTCAATCAGGTATCCGCAGCGATGCTCTCCATTGACCAGCCAATGGGTGCGCTCGACTTGGCAATCTTTAAGGGCAACCGCAAACATTTCTAGTTCATTGTCACAAACGCTAGGGAAGGTTTCTGCGACCTGGGAAATGGCGCAGTTATATTCCGTCAAGATAAACTGGGTCGCTTCTGTCGGGTCGGCATCTTCAGGAACAGGATAATACTCAGCCATGTAGCCTTCTTCCGCCCGGAGTTTAACGAGTTTTGCGACCCGTTCGGCCAGAGATCCTCGGCCTAGTTTTTGCTGATAGTCCAGGGCTTTACGTTGCCATTGCTTACGGAGAATCGTCCGCATTTGGTCCTTGCCCACAGTTTCAGACAGGGTATCCAACAGATCGATGGCAAAGGTATCGTGGTGATCTGGTAAGCGATCGCGGCCCGCTCGACTGAGTTGATAGACATGCTGAGGCCGTCCCGTGCCGGAATGAACGCTTTCAAACAGAATCAACCCTTCGGTTTCTAAATCTTTGAGGTGACGACGAATCGCTTGCGGAGTGACCTGAAGCTGCTCAGCCAGCTCATGAGTATTGGCTTGACCCTGCTTGAGCAAATGCTGAAGGATATCTTGTTTTGTGGAAGATGCGGTGTTCACAATTGAGATGCCCAAGCATAAATCAACATTGACAGGTTGGTGACAGAATTCCAACCGAAACAAATCATGGTGTAACCCATTACAACAATTTCTCTCGACTTTGACAACATGTTTGTTGTTAAAGTACTCTATGATCAAGTTGAACAACACAGTTGTTGTTTTTTCGATTATACACGCGCGCTACCCGTCCTGAGAGAGCACATCCCATGACCGCAACCGTTGAAAACCTGGTTAATCAACCTTATAAATACGGCTTTGTCACGGACATTGACGTTGAGACGATTCCTAAAGGACTCAGCGAAGACGTTGTCCGTCTGATCTCAGCTAAAAAAAATGAGCCACAGTTCATGCTCGATTTTCGTCTAAAAGCCTATCGTCAATGGCTAAAGATGAGTGAACCCGACTGGCCCCATGTCCACTATCCTGCCATTGATTACCAGGACATCACCTATTACTCGGCTCCCAAAGCGCCAGAAGAGAAAAAGCAAAGTCTGGATGAAGTGGATCCGGTCCTTTTAGAAACCTTTGATAAGTTAGGCATTCCTCTGTCTGAGCAAAAGCGACTCAGTAATGTGGCGGTGGATGCGGTTTTTGATAGCGTGTCCGTGGCCACCACCTTTCGCAAAGATTTAGCTAAAGAAGGAGTGATTTTCTGCTCTATTTCCGAGGCTCTCCATGACTATCCTGAACTCGTAGAAAAATATCTGGGGAGCGTCGTCCCCATTAACGATAATTTCTTCTCGGCTCTGAATGCGGCGGTGTTTAGCGATGGCTCTTTTGTATTCATTCCTAAGGGGGTCAAGTGTCCTATGGAACTGTCCACCTATTTTCGGATTAATACCGAAGGGGCAGGCCAGTTTGAGCGCACCCTAATTATTGCCGAAGAGGGCAGTCAAGTCAGCTATCTAGAAGGCTGCACCGCCCCCATGTTCGATACTAATCAGCTCCATGCAGCGGTGGTGGAACTGGTGGCCCTGGATGATGCTGATATTAAATATTCCACCGTCCAGAACTGGTTTGCGGGCGATGAAAATGGCAAGGGTGGGATTTATAACTTTGTTACTAAGCGCGGTCTCTGTGCGGGCAAGAATTCCAAAATATCTTGGACGCAAGTAGAGACGGGGTCTGCGATCACTTGGAAATATCCTAGCTGTGTATTGGTGGGGGATAACTCCATCGGTGAGTTCTACTCTGTAGCCCTCACCAATAATATGCAACAAGCGGATACGGGCACCAAGATGATCCATGTGGGCAAAAACACCCGCAGTACCATCATTTCTAAAGGGATTTCGGCAGGGCGCTCCCAGAATAGCTATCGCGGTTTAGTTCGTATGGGGCCTAAAGCCGATGGTTCTCGCAACTACTCCCAGTGTGACTCGATGCTGATTGGCAGTGATGCCGAGGCCAACACCTTCCCTTACATTCAGGTGCAGAACAACCGCACCAAGGTCGAGCATGAAGCCTCCACTTCCAAGATTGGTGAAGATCAGCTCTTTTACTTTGCCCAGCGCGGTATTTCCACAGAAGATGCGGTGTCCATGATGATTAGTGGGTTCTGTAAGGACGTGTTTAATCAACTGCCGATGGAATTTGCCGTCGAAGCAGATCGGCTCTTGAGCCTGAAATTAGAAGGAAGTGTGGGGTAGTTCTTCCCAAGTTCAAACATATAGACGCAGTTAGAGGTTCAGGTGTGATCATTGCAAATAGTGACGTGATTTTGTCCGTTCGCAACTTAACAGCGGATGTAGACGGAACACCCATTCTCAAGGGCTTAAACCTAGAGATTAAAGCCGGAGAAATTCACGCCATCATGGGTCCAAATGGCTCTGGCAAAAGTACGTTTTCTAAGGTTTTGGCAGGACATCCCGCCTATACCGTCACCGGAGGCGAGGTGATCTATAAAGGCCAGAATCTTTTTGATCTGGACCCAGAAGAGCGGTCTCGGTCTGGTGTGTTTTTAGCGTTTCAGTACCCTTTAGAAATTCCGGGTGTGAGTAATTTGGATTTTCTGCGGGTGTCTTTTAATTCCAAGCGTAAGCATGAAGGGCTAGACGAACTGGATGTCTTTGACTTTGATGATCTAGTGCGCGAACGGCTAGACGTCGTTAAAATGGACCCTGCCTTTTTAGATCGTAGCGTCAATGAAGGCTTTTCTGGGGGTGAGAAAAAGCGGAACGAAATCTTGCAGATGGCTCTGTTAGCACCCACCTTGGCCATTCTGGATGAAACGGATTCGGGGCTGGATATCGACGCCCTCAAAATTGTGGCCAATGGCGTTAATCAACTGGCCAAACCCGAGAATGCCACGCTGATGATTACTCACTATCAGCGATTGCTGGACTACATCGTGCCTGATTTTGTCCATGTCATGTCTGAAGGCAAAATCTTAACCACCGGGGGCAAAGAACTGGCCCAAGAACTAGAAGCCCGGGGCTATGACTGGGTGAAGGCAGAGGACGTTGCTGGGGTGGCAAGATGACTTTACATGTTGCCAGTACCGATACCGTAGAGAAGCCCATGAGTGCTGCGGATCAAGATCGGCAAGCCTATTTGGCAAACCTGTTGGCCCAACGGTCCTCTGGGGGGCCTGATTGGTTGAGTGAGGTTCGCGATCGCGCCCTCAGTATCGTCCAAGAACGCGGTCTACCCAATAATCGAGATGAAGACTGGCGATTTACCGATTTATCGGGTTTATACAAAACCACCTTTGCCGCTGCGGCTGAAGCCTCATTGCAGCCCCAGGATATTGAATCTTTGATGTTAGCGGATGCCCCTGTGCGGCTGGTGTTTGTGAATGGGTTTTATGCCTCGGCGTTATCGACAGTTGAGACTCTGCCTGCGGGCCTCAGTATTCAGACCCTAGTCAATGCCGCGCCAGCGGCTCGGCTCGGGCAACAGCAAGGTATGACGGAAGTGTTCACGGCGTTGAATACCGCCAGCTTTGAAGATGTCGCGGTGATTCAGGTGGCCAAGAATCAGGTGATTGAGGCTCCGATTCATCTCCTATTTCTGACCACGGGGGAGTCACCTATTGTGACTTATCCTCGGGGTCTGGTGATTGCCGAAGACAACAGTGAAGTCACCCTGATTGAAGAATATGCGGCGGTGGGTGCAGCAACTTATTTCACTAATGCGGTAACTGAAGTTTGGCTAGGGCAGAATGCCCAGCTCCACCACCATCGGATTCAGCGAGAGGCCAAGACCGCCTTTCATATTGGTAAAACAGCCGTCTCTCAAGATCGGGATAGTCGCTATACCTTGACTAGCCTTAGTCTAGGCGGACAAATGTCCCGCCATAATCCACTGATTGTGCCGACAGCAGAACAGACGAATACGATCTTGAACGGGTTAACTTTGGCTGTAGACCAACAGGTGGCCGATACCCATTCTGATCTGTCCTTTACGGGGCCTCACTGTACAGCTCAGCAAGTGCATAAATGCATTGTCGATGATCGGGCTCGGGCGGTCTTTAATGGCAAAATTTTTGTACCCAAGTTGGCTCAACAAACCAATGCCAGTCAGCTCAGCCGCAATTTGTTGCTGTCGGCTAAAGCTCGGGTAGATACCAAACCCCAGCTAGAAATCATTGCGGATGACGTCAAGTGCGCCCACGGAGCCACTGTCAGTCAGCTTGATGATGAAGAGGTTTTTTACTTACAAAGCCGGGGGTTAGATCGCGACAGCGCTTGCGATTTACTAGTTGAAGGGTTCGCGGCAGAAATTATTGAACAACTGCCGATTGCTGAGCAACGCCAAACGTTGCTGGATGCTGTTTTATCCCAAATCCGTTAAAGTTCTTATCCTCAATGACTCTGCACCTATGATTGCCATCCAAGAAAAATCTCTAGCCCTTCAGGTTCGCCCTGATTTCCCGATTTTGCATCAGCAAATTCAGGATAGCCCGTTAGTGTATTTGGACAGTGCGGCGACGTCTCAGAAACCGACCCAGGTGCTGGCAGCCTTGCAAGCATACTATGAGCAGGATAATTCTAATGTTCATCGTGGGGTTCATACCCTCAGTGGTCGGGCTACGGATGCTTATGAAGGGGCACGGGATAAGGTCGCAGCCTTTGTGAATGCGACCTCTCGGCAGGAGATTGTCTATACTCGCAATGCCAGTGAAGGCATTAATTTGGTGGCCTATAGCTGGGGTTTAAGTAATCTCAAGGCTGGGGATGAGGTCATTTTGACAGTGATGGAGCATCACAGTAATTTGATTCCCTGGCAGTTGGTGGCCCAGAAGACTGGGGCGGTCCTTAAGTTTGTAGAGCTGGATGAGAATCAAGACTTTGATCTGGAGCAGTTTAAGACGCTGGTGAATGATCGCACCAAGTTAGTGAGTGTGGTGCATGTGTCTAATACTCTGGGTTGTGTGAATCCAGTGGAGGAAATTGTTGCGATCGCACATCAGTACAATGCCAAAGTCCTAATCGATGCCTGCCAAAGCGTTCCTCACATGCCCATTGATGTTCAAAAGATGGATTGCGATTGGCTAGTCGCCTCGGGCCATAAAATGTGTGCGCCCACTGGCATTGGTTTCCTCTACGGCAAGTTAGATCTACTCCGCAGTATGCCTCCCTTTTTGGGCGGCGGTGAAATGATTGCCGATGTATTTCTGGACCACGCCACCTATGCAGATTTGCCCCATAAGTTTGAAGCTGGAACACCTGCCATTGGTGAAGCAGTAGGGTTAGGCGCAGCGATTGATTACCTCTCTCAAATTGGTATGGACAAGATTCATGCCTACGAAGCTGAACTTACGGCCTATCTTTTTAAGCGACTTCGTGAAATTCCTGAAGTGCAGGTCTATGGCCCTCAACCCGACGCAGATGGTGAAGGTCGAGCAGCGCTAGCTTCGTTTACGGCGGGAGATGTTCACCCCCACGATTTGTCCACGATTTTGGATCAAGCTGGGGTGGCGATTCGGGCCGGACATCACTGTACTCAACCCTTGCATCGTCATCTTCAAGTGCAGTCTACAGCAAGGGCCAGTCTCTATTTTTACAACACCAAAGAAGAGATTGACACTTTCATCACCTCCCTCAAGGAAGCAGTGGAGTTTTTCGGTAGTATCTTTGGTTAGACAGTAACATTCGGGAAATCGCTAGTGGTCGCGATCTCTAGCCTGAGCATTTCTAAAGTGAGAGACCACAACAGGCGCACATCCAACCACTCCGGTTTTCTCTCAACTGATGGTCACCTGAAGTCAGTCTATTTCAAGAATGATTAGCTGTTTCAGTTGGTTTTGGGGGTTGAGGTGCAGTGACCGAGTTTTGATGTTGTCTATTCAAAGAGTGAATGGATTGTTGCAAGCTACGGACAGCCTGCATATATTGAGGATCATCAAAAGTCGCGAATGAACTCGGGTCTGAATAGAGCGTTTGCAACTGTTTGGGCGTTAATTTGACCGCAATATCTGGAGTGATGCCTTTGTGGCTAATATCTGTGCCATTGGGCGTGAAATATTGGGCTACGGTAATTGCCAACCCTGAACCATCTGATAGCTTGTGGACTGATTGCACCAAAGCTTTACCAAACGTCGATGTTCCAATCACTTTGGCGCGATGATTATCCTGTAAAGCACCGGTCAAAATTTCGCTAGAGCTTGCCGAATCCCCATCTACCAGCACCACCAAAGGACGTTTTGAGATCGCTGTTGGATGGGCAACAATATCGTCCTTCTTGCCCTGGCGATCGACCGTATGGACAATAAAGCCTCGGTTCAGCCACATCTCCGCAATTTCGATGCTGGCATTCAATAAGCCACCTGGATTTCCCCGTAAATCTAGTACGAAGCCATCCACCTTTTTGGTTTCCAGATCTTCGATTGCAGTTCTCATTTGCTCGGAGGCATGAGCGCTAAACTCCACTAAGCGAATATAGCCAATGCGGTTACTCCCCTCTTGTTTGATGCTGGTATGAACTGTGGGCAGTTCAATGACGGCCCGCTTGATATTTGTGTCAAAGGGTGACTGGCCAGCTCTGCTAATCCGTAATTTAACGGTGCTATCAACCTTACCCCGGATGGAGTTAGAGACTGTTTCGAGATCCATAGCATCGGTGCTAGTGCCATCAATGGCCACAATGCGATCGCCAACTCTCAAACCTGCCTCCAAGGCGGGTCCCTTAGGCATCAGTTTGACAATAGTAATGGCGTTATTCGCCTCACTCTGCTCCAAACGAATGCCAATACCCGAGAGCTGACCAGAGGTTTGAGTCGTAAGCACTTGGAACTCTTGGGGGGACATGAACCGCGTATAAGGATCATTGAGTTCCGTAAGGGCCTGACGGAGAGCAGCATAGGCCTGATCACGAGATGAATACTGTTTACTCAACAGCGACTGCCGAGTGGATTGCCAGTCTTGATGGTTAAACGTGCCATCCACATAAAACTGATTAACCAGTTGCCAAGCTTCATCAAGGATGACCTTGGGACTATCTTGAAGGGTTGCCTGGGCAGACTCAGTTAAAAAAGGCTGACAAAACGTAAAGGCTGTAGCTGGGACCAACAAACCGCTCCAAAGGATAGGGCGGCAAGTGATTGCAGAAAGCGTAAATAGTGATTTCATATATTAGCGAGGAGTGATCGTTAAAGATTTCAGGCTCTCTAAGGAACCTGAACGATGTGTTTGAATAACTAGTCTGGGATACTTAGGACAGTAGAAAAATAGCAAATCAGCCGTTCAGTATCTACCACGAGCAGATGATTCACCGCTGTAATAGATGTCGTTAGGGTAGACAAAAGGGCCAAGAAACCATCACACCCATCGAAAGTTTACAAAGAAGAAGATATATCTTAAGTGACTTACCATCGCCCAGAGGAACGTGCCAGACCTTTTAATCCTATCCTAGCGAGCCCTGCACAAAGAAGGTGAGCTCGCCCTTTATCAACACGAATACTCAACGTTGGGGAATCAAATTGTTCTTCGCAAACCACGCACCGAGGTTTATTGGACTGCGTTATCCGAGATTTTTGAATGAGTCGTCTACGCCTAGGACGTCGTCTTGGTGCCATAAAGCTATTGAAATGACATGGATATCGTTAGACCTACTACTATTGTATTTTATGGACTTAAAAAGACGCCAATAAAGACTCAAGAAATCGGTCACATCGGCTGTATTCAGTATTTTTGCGGTTGATGTTTAAGGAGTATTCGACTAGCAATAGTCATCTTTCGGCTGAGTTGAGTCAGATAAAATCCCGTTAATACTGCATGTTCACAGTGGTAGAGAGAGATTACCTATAGCGAGAAAGTCTAAACTTCAGCATCTATATCATCTGCAGAAATAGATTCAGTGGTTACACGGTCGATAGACCCAAAAAGGATGGACATACTAGGTATAGAAATCATTCATCTTTTCCCCTCTTCGTTATGCTTTCTCAAACAGTCTTAACTACGGCAAATCGTTCAATATTACTTGGAAAGACAGATTTTTTCCAAAATATTGAAAATCAGGCATTTCTAGACTGCTTGTCCGAAGCGATGGACGAACTGACTTTCCCTGAGAATCAAATCATTGTCCATAAAGGGGATCGAGAACAGCTGATCTATTTTATTATCGAAGGTAAAGTCAAAATTCATGTTGATGGTGTAAAAATGGCCGAATTATCTCAGGGGGCTCATTTTGGTGACATCAATATTTTGGAGAGCCAGCCTGCTTCAGCATCAGCCACCACCCTCCAAGCAAGTCGATGCTTGGTATTACACCAAGCTCAGTTACTAACAGCCTTACAGAAATATTCAGATGCCAAGTCTGACCTCATGGCCAGACTGTACCAACGGCAACGAAAAACTCAATCTGCAATCTGGCAAAGATCAAAGATGAGAGATTGGTGTACTAGACTCCAGAATCCGAGTTGGGCATACTAATATCGCTAATGTCGCTGAGCATTCCCAACATCAGCTAAGAAACAAAATAACCCAAGAACAGGTTATTCAGGACTTGTCTGTCCAGCTAAACATGGCGCGTAAATCTTTACCGACTTCCTCAATTGCATGCTCTGATTCCCGACGGCGAGTGGCGGTAAATCCTGCCTTCCCAGACATGTTCTCTAGGACGAATTCTTTAGCAAACTGACCTGTCTGAATCTCATAGAGCACCTGACGCATCTCAGCTTTCGTTCGATCATCGACGATGCGGGGCCCTCGAGTGTAGTCACCATATTCGGCTGTATTGGAGATGCTGTCACGCATTTTTGCTAGCCCCCCTTCAACAATCAGGTCTACGATTAGCTTCACCTCGTGCATACACTCGAAGTAGGCTAACTCTGGCTGGTAACCTGCCTCCACTAGGGTTTCAAACCCTGCCTTAATTAAGGCCGTTAAGCCACCACACAAAACGGCTTGCTCTCCAAATAAGTCAGTTTCAGTCTCTTCCCGAAAGGTTGTTTCTAGGATGCCAGCGCGAGATCCGCCAATTCCTTTGGCATAGGCCATGGCGCGATCGCGAGCTTGTCCAGAAGCATCTTGATAAACGGCAAACAAGCAGGGAACCCCCTGGCCTTGAGTATAGGTTCGTCGCACTAAGTGACCGGGGCCTTTAGGAGCCACCATCACCACATCGACATCGCTGGGAGGGACAACTTGAGCGAAATGAATGTTAAACCCATGGGCAAACGCCAGCACTTTGTCGGCATTGAGATGGGGTTGAATATCTTGGGAGTAGACCGTTTTTTGGACTTCGTCTGGCAGCAAAATCATAATTAAATCAGCAGCGGCGGCGGCATCTGCAACTGATTTGACTGTTAACCCTGCTGCTTGGGCTTTGCTTGCTGACTTGCTACCTTCATATAACCCCACAATCACCTGCACACCGCTGTCTTTTAGGTTTAGGGCATGGGCATGTCCTTGGGAACCATAACCAATAATGGCAACGGTTTTATTCGCCAATAAATCTAAATTGGCATCGGCGTCGTAATACATGCGGGCCATAGTACTTTGATCTCTCCTTGCTAGCCAAAGGCTATCTGTTGGCTTCTAATTCTACAATTAAATGCTGGTGAATCATACTAATGAACAAGTTCAGGAACAACAACAATCGTAAATCATGCTGCTCTAGAAAACCGATTGCTCATTGCAATAACCACTGTCTCTATAGAATGAGACAGTGGCTAGTCAAATATTTTGTCTAATTTTTGGCGTTAGCAATCTTGAGGATTTCAATAAACTGCTAGGAATTGAATACCTTAGCGAAAACGACGCTTGCGACGGGTAGCAATGCGCTTGCGCTTTTTCTTCTCTAAGGGGGTCTCAAAATGGCGACGACGCTTTACATCTGCCAAAATTCCGGCCTTTGAGACTTGACGCTTAAACCGACGCAATGCGGATTCAATGCCTTCATCTTCACCTAAAACCACCTGAACCACTAGTTAACTTCTCCTTGAGTATCTTTCATTGACAGGCATAGGTTACCCTTAAATAGCCAAGTTCCCGTTTAGGGCAATCCTTCTCATTTTACTATTTTTTACTAAATTTTATCCACATCCTTGCAGCAAAAATCTACATACTGGGACTGAATAAATAAGATCAATAGATCTCGGTAGCAGTATAAAACTGCTTCAACTCCCCTACTTCAAAGTTTGGCAAACCACTCTTAATCCAAAGGAGTTCTGGTAAGAATTGGGAAGCGAACGATAGCGAAACGCAGAGCGGCAAGCATGGGGACCGTCATACCAAGACCCACCCCGCCTGACTCGGTGTGTTTTCGTATCCCCTTCATTGACCCAGGCCGTGCCATTAGTGGGGGCACCGTCATAGCTATTATGCCAATGGTCTTGACACCATTCCCAAACTTGGCCATGCATGTCGTAGAGGCCAAAAGCATTCCCTGAAAAAATTCCTACCTTATTGGTGGTCTTTCTGAAGATACCTTTTGGTCCTTTTCCGTAAGTGTAGCGGCCATCATAATTAGCTAAGTCTGTGATTAACGTTTCACCAATACAGAAGGGAGTCTTGGTCCCAGCCCGAGCCGCGTATTCCCACTCCGCTTCACTGGGTAAGCGATAGGTTTGGCCTGTGGCTACAGACAGTTTCTGGCAAAATTCTACTGCGGCCAGCCAGCTCACGCCTTCTACAGGAAGATCAGCACCTTGAAATTGAGAAGGATTATCCTCCATAATGACTTGCCATTGGGCTTGGGTAATCGGATGTTTGCCCATAAAAAAGGTAGACACATTGACTAGATGTTTCGGGCTTTCAGTTTTTTGTCTATGGGTTTCTGTTATGGGTGATCCCATATGAAATTGTCCGCCTGGAACATAGACCATATCCAGTGCTGCTACCTGCTTAATACTTTGGCGATAGAACTGAGCGGACTGGCTACGACGTTTACGCACCTGACCTCGATCATTGACCCCAAGTACCTTAAAAGAAAAACTAGATAGTTGTGGGGTTGTGTTTGGTGTGGGCTCTGGAGGTGATGCTTCTGGGGGAGTTTGGCCGGTTTCAGAAGATGGTTGAGCCGTTAGGGGTTTATATCGGCTGTCTAGGCCAAATGCCGTAATGGCAGCATCTACAGGAATACCAAGATTGAGACCATCTTTGATCCGTATCTGTTCTAGCCGCTGTCCGGCTGCTCGACCATGAACGCCGATCAATTGGCCTTCTTGATCTAGAACGGGACCCCCACTCATCCCTGTCTTGGTGACTGCTGTGTAGGAAAAACCATAGCCATCATCAAAACTGCCAATAGAAGCCACCTCTCCCCGGGTCAAAGTAATCGTAGAAATGGATATGGCCTGATCCGCTAAGGGAAACCCGCTGACATAAATTTCATCTAAGATATCCAAGGACTTAAACTTGCCAACATTCGTGACCTGATAGCTGTTGTCACTGGAAAAGGTTGCGATCGCAATATCTGCTTCCTCCCCTAGGCGCATCAGTCGAGTATCCAGGAGATGAGTGACACCATCATAGGTTGTGGCATAGGCCTCTTCCCCTGGATTAGAGTTTTTGAGCACATGGGCGGCGGTGAGCACGGTATAAATCGAACCATTCTTTTTAATCAAAACCCCAGATCCAGCTGGGCCTTGGGTCACCACCTTGACCGTAATCTGGCGAGCAATTTTACGGACATCTCGAACGGATTTGGCCCAAGACCACGGCGCAGAAATGATGCTTAGGAATACAGAGCCCCCAAATAATAAAACCTGTCTACGCTTGATTCCCATATCCTTTGTCAATGCTTCTAATATCAGTGTTTCTTAAGTTGACTCAACCATTTATTGAGTAGCTTCTGTGTATCTCGACCCTGGCTAGACTCTCAAGTTCCATGCCGTCAGGGATATATTACTCATTCAAACTAGTCTTTAGGCATGTTGGTATTGGTGTAATGACTTTATTGCTCATCTAGCAAAATGATTAAAATCCCACTCCAAACAAAGCACTAGAAGTGGGTACTCATTCTCGAATTACTGAATACTGTGCATCTATTTAATATTTCTGGACTTAAAAAGTGTGTCGTTAAAAAATCACTAGGGTTTTCTACTTTTGAAGTAAAATGCGATTCTTTAGTCACAATTTAGCCGCAGTTAGGGCTATTGGAGAGTATAAAACCTTTTCATTTTTCGTCACGCCGATTTAAATCAGATTATCGATCTTAACGGGCTGCTATACCCCTTAGCTACTTATCAGCTAATACCTCGGATTTTATGCGTTGGCAAACATATTGGCATATCTGTACCAAGCGATCCTGACTCCCTATGCTTTCTCCAAGGACAGACGACACCTGCTATGGTTTGTCTAGGCCAGGCTGTTGGAGAAAAATGAATGACAGAAGCCACGAATGTGCTGGGGGGACCCTTACAAATCTGTTGTACTTCACCGATGACGGGGTTTTATCGGGACGGCAAATGCAATACCGGGGCCGGAGATATGGGAGCGCATATTATCTGTGCTCAAGTCACTGAGGAGTTCTTGGCTTATACCAAAGCTCAGGGTAATGATTTGAGCAGTCCGGCGCCGATGGTTGGGTTTCCGGGACTGAAGCCAGGAGATTGTTGGTGTTTGTGTGCATCCCGCTGGCAACAGGCCTTAGAAGCAGGTAGGGCTCCTCTCGTAAAATTGCAAGCAACCCATGCGATTGCTCTGGAACATGTTTCTCTAAGCGACCTAAAACAACATGCTCTAGATCTATAGACTGAGTCACCTTAACGCTGTATTTCTATTGATTTTTATCCTGGTCTCCACAATTCTCCCTTTAGAAGGATGAATATTGCCTAGATATTGGTTAAGCTGCGCCAGCAGCTTACCTCACATTTGTTGTTGGAGTTTTGTTTGACTTTAGATTTATACCTACTATGCCTAACCCGTTCCAACAGTTTGCCCGACGGATTCTTGCAGTCTGGCGACAGCAGATTAGTCCTCGCTTCTCAGGATTGTTGCCTCTTATGGGGGTATTGGGATTTGTCGTTGCCACAATGGCTCTGGGGATTTTTGTTGCGATCGCAGATGTGATCCTAGAGAAACAAACCCTAGCTTTTGATACTCAAATATTACTGGCCATCCGGCAGATTCATACCCCCGTTCTTGATCGGTTGATGGTGCTAATTACTTTTCTAGGAGAACCTTGGGTGCTGATGGTTTTTGCTATCGGGATAGGGCTGGTCTTAATTTTACAAAAACACCGACTGGAGGCGTTGACCTTATTAGTTGCTAGTAGTGGTGCCCTAGGACTTAACATCTGGTTGAAAGAAGTTTTTGCTCGTAGTCGACCAGCCCTATGGGAGCAAATTCTAAATGTGAGATTCTATAGCTTCCCTAGTGGCCATGCCATGGTGTCCCTGGTCGTTTATGCAGTATTGGCTTATGGTTTGGCCTTAAGATTCCGTCACCAGCAGGTATTTATAGCCTTAGGAGGCATCACCTTAGTTGCTACCATTGGTTTTAGTCGGCTCTATATTGGGGTTCACTGGCCTACTGATGTGATCGGTGGTTATGCCGCTGGATTAGTTTGGGTAATGACTTGTTTATTAGGGTTTGAGGTTACACGGCTTTACGGTGTCAAACGACAGGCCAAGCTCAGGTCTTAATCCGCAAACCTAAGAAATTTCTACAGAGACATCTGCCAACTAGTTTTGGGTTTCTTCAACAAGAAGAATTATTCTGAAATTCTTTCACTGCATAGATTTTTATCGATTTGCAAAAAATACACGCTAAATTCATTTTTTCGTGTGTCTACTGAAGCAACAATGGCTCAAGCTCTACCTTGGGACCTACATTCAGCAGGCTAGCTAGCAGAGCAGATAATATTTTTCACAGCCCTTCCCAAGGAACGGCACGATAAGTTGCTGCCTGCTGTTGAGCTTGATGAGATGCTTGGCACCATCAAGCCAAACTAA